>MDSZ01171531.1_pt1 | contig 21724 bp, 21 predicted proteins | sample 811201 | NCBI WGS metagenome assembly MDSZ01 (sample SAMN05326647, study PRJNA326480) | marine metagenome | isolation source: seawater | place: Indian Ocean: North | collected 2010 | reverse complement strand
TTGTGTTTTTTCTTCTTTCACAACTTGCCCTTTACCATCAGCCTTTAATACCTTAAGTATTCCTATAAATGCTGGTGAGAAAATGTATAATGGTAAATTGTATAGTAGTATTTATGAATAAATTTTAATAAATTATAAATAACAAATTTTTTAACCTAAAAAAATGAAGAGAAGAAAGTTTATTAAAGGTTTATCTTTATCAACATCCTTAGCAATATCTCCATTTATCTCTTTGGACTCTAAACCAAATGAAAAGTCAATGTTTTTTGAAATTGGATTAGCCGAATGGTCTCTAAATAAAGCTCTTAACAAAGGTGAGATAACAAATATGGACTTTCCTTCAATTGCAAAAAATGATTATGGAATTAATATAATCGAATACGTTAATCAGTTTTTTATGGATAAAGCAACAAACAAAATATACTTAAATGAATTGCTATCCCGTACTAAAGATTTAGGTATAACTAATCATTTGATTATGGTAGACGATGAGGGAGACCTAGGAAACACAGACAGGTTAAAAAGAAATATTGCAGTCGACAATCATAAAAAATGGGTTGAAGCAGCAAAGTTTCTTGGTTGTGATAGCATTAGGGTTAATGCACAAGGCAAAGGTTCTAGGGAATCTGTTTCTAAAGCTGCAATTGATGGTTTGGGGTCCTTGGCAGACTTTGCATTGGACTACGGTATAAATGTAATAGTTGAAAACCATGGTGGATATTCATCAGATGGAAAATGGTTAATGAACATTATTCGATCAACATCAAGAAGTAATGTTGGAACCTTACCTGATTTTGGAAATTTTTGTATTTCTGGTGCATGGGGGTCTACACAAGATGAGTGTTCAAATAAATATGATAAATATTTAGGCGTGAAAGAGATGATGCCATATGCTAAAAGTGTTAGTGCAAAATCATATGATTTTGATGATGAAGGCAATTGTATTGAAACAGATTATTATAAAATGTTAGAAATAGTGAAAAAATCAGGTTATAACAAATACATCTCGATAGAGTATGAAGGGACAAGATTAAGTGAATATGAGGGAATTAGAAAAACAAAAGCATTATTAGAGGAAGTTGGAAAATCTATTTAGATTTTTTTTTGTTAGCCCAGTACACACCAATTAAAATCAAAAACATTCCGAAAAACTGAATCATATTTATTATTTCACCGTCAATCAAACCTAGAAATATTGCAACAATTGGCATTAAATAGGTTACAGAACTAGCAAAAACTGTATCTTTAATTTGAACTAATCTGTAAAAAATAATTGTAGCTATTGCAGTTCCAACGATCCCTAAAATTAAGACATAAAAAATCTCATTCAAATTATTTGATAATTTATCCAGTTTAGTTAAAAAGGATGTTTCTGCAACTAAAAGCCAAATTGTTATAGGAGAAATAAAAAATAATGAAGTACTAGTAATAGTCAATGGGTCCAACTTTACTAAATGATACTTTAGTAAATTTAGATTAATGCCATAAAATAAAGTTGCTAATACAACTAACAGTCCATAAAGATTTGTATTGATTGAGTTATTGCCTGTGCTAAAAAAGATTAAGCAAAATGTGCCTATAAAACCAACAATAAGACCGGTAATATTATTTTTATATACTTTTTGTTTATAAAAAACACCCCCTATTAATAAAGCAAAAAAAGGAGTTAAAGAAGTCAGAACACCTGAGGTGCTGCTATCAATTTTTATTTGAGCTAAGGGATATAGAAAGTAAGGAATTAAATTTCCAATGATTCCAGAGAGGAGCAATAAAAAAAAATTACTTTTATTGATTTTATTTAAAACCTTAAAAAAAAATGGGCTTAAAAAAATAGCAGCACTTGAAATCCTTAGTGCACCTATTTCAAAGGGCGTCAAGGTTGCTAATGATTTTTTTATTAGAATAGGAGAACTACCCCAAATGATGCTTAATAAAATTAACAAAAACCAAGGGTAAATTTCAGAATGTTTCATGCAATTACCTTTGATTCTTTATAAATCTTGTATATGTTATTAAGAGTTTCAAGGCTTTCTTCATAGGAAGTGCTCTCAATTAATTTCATTCTAAATTTTTTGAAATTTTCAATGCCTCTAAAATAATTAGTATAATGCCTTCGCATTTCTATTAATCCAAGAGTTTCACCTTTCCACTCAATTGAAAAGTCCAAGTGTCTTTTAACTGTTTCTATTCTTTCATGTAAAGAAGGTTTTTTTATTTTTTTATTTTTATTAATAAAATTTTTTATCTCATTAAATATCCTGGGATATCCTATTGAGGCTCTACCAATCATAATTCCATCAACATTATACCTGTTTTTATATTCTAATGCTTTTTCTGAAGAATCAATGTCTCCATTACCAAAAATAGGTATTTGAATTTGGGGATCATTTTTTACTTTTGCTATATATTCCCAATTGGCTTCACCTTTATACATTTGCTTTCTGGTTCTTCCATGAATAGTCAATGCTTTTATTCCAACATCTTGTAATCTTTTAGCCACTTCTACAATTTTAATTGAATTTTCATCCCAGCCTAATCTTGTTTTCACTGTCACAGGAAGATTAACTGCATCAACAATCTCTTTTGTCATAGACTGCATTTTAGGAAGGTCTAAAAGTATTCCAGCTCCAGCTCCTTTGCATGCTACTTTTTTTACTGGGCAACCATAATTGATATCAATAATTTCGGGTTTTGCTTTTTCAGCAATTTCTGCTGCTTGTCTCATGGATTCAATTTTATCACCGAAAATTTGTATTCCAATTGGCCTTTCATATTCATAAATATCTAGCTTTTGAACACTTTTTTCAGCATCTCTAATTAAACCTTCAGATGAAATAAACTCTGTAAACATTAAATCAGCACCATTTTTTTTGCATAATGCTCTAAAAGGAGGATCACTTACATCTTCCATTGGAGCAAGAAGAAGTGGAAAGTCAGGTAATTTTATATTGCCTATTTTCATAAAAATCTATTAAATTGATAACAAAATTTTATTGAGTGAACAAAGAAATACAAATTTTTTCAAATCCTAAAAAAGATTTACTTCTTATTGTGGTTGTAGTTTTAATTGGTTTTGTTGTATCTCAATTTATAGCAGGGCTGTATATTTTAATATATAATTTTTTTTCAGACAGCCCTTTAAAAATAGAAGGAATTTCATCTATCATATTGAATTCAAATATGAGAATTCATTTTTTAGTTATACAATCTTTTACGAGTTTAATTGTTTTTTTTCTGGCTCCTTACATCTATCTAAAAGGAAAAAAAGAGTTTTTAACTAAAATTTTAAGTTTCAATAAGATTCAAATTTCCCCATTGCTTATTTTATTTTTATGTACAATTTTTTTTATGTTATTTAATGGCTTAATTGTCGAATGGAATAAAAATATTGAGTTTCCATCATTTCTTTCTTCTTTTGAAGAATATGCCAAAAGCAGAGAATTAGAGCTAGAAAAATTAACTTTATTTTTAGTATCATTTGAAAATTTTTATCAATATTTACTTGGAATAATAGCTGTTGCAATTATTCCAGCTTTTTGTGAAGAATATTTGTTTAGGGGTGTAATTCAAAAAAAACTTAAAGTAATATTTAATAATGTACATCTGGCAATATTTTTATCATCATTTGTTTTCAGCTTTTTTCATTTTCAATTTTATGGATTAATTCCAAGAATGCTTTTAGGTATATTGTTTGGTTATTTTTATTATTACTCAAACAATTTAGCCTACCCAATAATTGCTCATTTTATTAATAATTTTTTTGCATTATCATTATTTTATTTCTCTTACTCAGGGGCAATAGATTTATCTGTGGAGGAAGTTAATAACTATCAAGTTCCTTTTTTCTTTTCTTTATTTTCATTGTTGGGTTCTTTATATTTTTTTAGACTGTTTTATTTAAATTTTTTATCTATAAAAAAATAAGATTTAACCTTTACTGTTTTTTTAATTCTTTATATAGTATTTATTTAAAACAATTATATTATTAAATTGAATGTTCTAAAATAAAAATGTTTTGTTGATTAATTCAAAATTTTATTTGAGGTTATTAACGGGGCTATTGGGAGCAACCTTATTGCTTGTTAGTATAATGAGTCCTTGGACATATTTTGTAATATTTCTTGTAATACTTATTTTATGTTTAAAAGAATATTATTTTATACTTAGAGATAATGGTTTTAGGCCTTTTTCTTTTTTGGGGTTTACTATTGGTTCTTATTTGTTTATCCTTTCATTTTTAGTTTCCGCTAAACTAGTTCCAAGCACTTACTATATCAGTTTACTAACAATATTTCCTATAGTTTGTATAGTTTTTTTATATATTAAAAATCTTTCAAACTCTTTGATTAATTTATCTTTAAGTTTTGCTGGAATAATTTATATAGCAATCCCTTTTTCAATTTTGAATTTGATTACATTTAAATCTGGTTCCTATAATTACAATGATTTATTGCTTATCTTAATTTACACTTGGGTTTCAGAATCATTTGCTTATATTGGAGGTAAAAAGTTTGGCAAAAAAAAATTATCACATATTTCCCCAGGAAAAACATGGGAAGGCGTTTTTTTTGGTTTTTTAGGAAATATTATAGTGTCATTATTCCTAACTTATTACTTTAACAATTCTTTTGTTTTTTATTTCATTTTTGGTTTGATAGTTTTGATTATTGGCATTTTTGGTGATTTATTTGAATCATTAATAAAGAGAGGGTTCAGTTTAAAAGATAGTAGTAATAAGCTGCCTGGTCACGGCGGATATTTAGATAGATTTGATAGTTTATTATTTATCATTCCTTTTATATATTTTTACTTATTATTTATTAAACATTTCATATAAATATTAGATTTACAGAACAATAATTCAAAAATGTCATATATTGAACCAGCCCCAATTTTAGATCATGCTAATCCTTTAGATTCCATGATGGAACGTTTTCATAAAGCAGCTGAACACCTTGGTTTAGATGATGATATATATAATGTTCTTAAAGCTCCAGCTAGACAAGTGATTGTTTCACTTCCAATTTCAATGGATAATGGCGACATAAAAGTATTTCAAGGATATAGAGTTATTCATTCAACTATTTTAGGACCATCAAAAGGAGGTCTAAGATATGATCCTTCAGTAAACTTAGATGAAGTTACCGCTCTTGCATCTTGGATGACTTGGAAATGTGCTGTAGTTGATATTCCATACGGTGGTGCTAAAGGAGGTATATGTTGTGATCCAAGGAATATGTCAACCGGTGAATTAGAAAGATTAACAAGATCATATACGCAATCTATGTATAGTGTTTTTGGTCCTGATAAAGATATTCCAGCCCCTGATGTTGGAACAGGCCCAAATCAAATGGCTTGGTTAATGGACGAATATTCAAGGGCCCATGGAGGTACCGTTAGTGCAGTTGTAACAGGAAAACCTATTGTGTTAGGCGGGTCATTAGGTAGGGTTCAGGCTACAGGAAGAGGTGTAATGACTACGGCTCTTTCTGCTATGGCAAAATTAAAAATTAATCCATATAAAGCTACGGTTGCAGTACAAGGCTTTGGTAATGTTGGGTCTTGGGCGGCTCATCTCTTAAAGGAAAGAGGTTGTAAAATTGTTGCAATTTCTGATATTTCCGGTTCTTATTATAATAAAAAAGGCATCAATATTGGAAAAGCTATGACATATAGAAATGAAAACAAAGGCAGTCTTAAAGGGTTTGATGGCGGTGAAATCATTTCTACGGAAGATTTTTTCAAATTAGATGTAGATGTAATTATTCCAGCAGCTCTGGAAAATGTAATTAATGAAAAAAATGCTGATAGTATCAAAGCAAAACTTATTGTAGAGGGTGCAAATGGACCTACATCACACAAAGCAGATGATATTCTATTAAAGAAAGGCATTGTAGCTGTTCCAGATATTTTGGCTAATGCTGGAGGAGTTATTGTTTCTTATTTTGAATGGGTTCAAAATAGATTAGGATTTAAGTGGTCTGAAAGTAGAGTAAATAGGAGATGCGATTCTATAATAAAATTAGGATTTAATAATGTTTATAAAATTTCTAAAGAATATAAAGTTTCTTTAAGGATAGCTGCTTATATATCCGCTATTGATAAAGTTGCAAAAACTTATAAGTTTAGAGATGGATCTTTTACTTTTCAAAAAACTTAATGGTAATTCATAAAGAAGGAAGGAAAACTATTTTAGTATCCTTTCTAATTTTAACTTTTATAAATTTTTTTACTTTTTATTTAAGCTTATCATTTTCCTTATTTTATAGCATATTAGCTTTATCATTATTTATTTTTTTGTTCTTGGCTCAGTTTTTTAGAAGCCCTAATATAAAAATAAGTCCAAACGAAGATATTCTTTATTCACCTGCTGAAGGAAAAATTGTTATAATAGATAACGTTTTTGAGGATGAGTATTTTAAAGCAAATAAGTTACAAGTATCAATTTTTATGTCTCCTTTGAATGTGCATGTTAATCGAAATCCAATTTCGGGTGAGGTTGATTATTATAAATATCATCCTGGAAAATATTTACTAGCATGGCATCCAAAATCAAGTAAACTAAATGAAAGAAATACTATAGTTATCAAATCGAAAAAAAATATAAAAATTTTAATGAGACAAATTGCGGGAACAGTTGCCAGAAGAATTAAATGTTACATAAAAAAAGGAGATAAGGTTAATCAATGTGAAGAATTTGGTTTTATAAAATTTGGATCGAGAGTAGATCTATTTTTACCATTGGATTTTAAATTGAACATTAAACTTGGTGATAAGACCTATGCTGGTATTACTAAAATCGGAAAGTTTTAATCTAATGTTTTTTCAAGTTTATTAATTATTTTTTTTAAATATTTTTTATCTGTTGAGTCAAAAAACTTGTATTTATCATGATCAACATCTAAAACACCTATTACTTTTTCTTTATTTCTTAAAGGAATAACTATTTCAGATTTTGATAAACTGCTGCATGCAATATGTCCTTCAAATTTATCTACATCATCAACAATAATAGATTTGTTTTTTTCCCAAGCTGTACCACAAACACCTTTTCCTTTTTGGATTCTTGTGCAAGCAATAGTTCCTTGGAATGGTCCAAGAATCAACTCATTTCTTTCAACTAAATAAAAACCCACCCAAAAAAAATTAAATTTTGTTTTGATTGCAGCACATACATTGGCAAGATTTGCAATAAAATTAGTTTCAGAGCCTACTAATGATTTAATTTCTTTATTTAAAAGTGTATATTTTTTTTCCTTTTTGTTCATCTTGTCTCATTATATAATATAAAAAGCTTATCGTGAAGTATTTTTTTATAATTTGTTTTTTTATTGTCAAACTTTGGCGCAGAAACCCCACCTTTAAATGTTGTTTTTGAACAAAATATTCTCATCTCGTCCCAAAAGTTATTATCTATAAATTTATTAATTGTAAAAGATCCTCCTTCTATAATAATAGATCCGATTTTTTTTTTTAATTAAAGAACTAATTACTTTTCTAAGATTTCTTCCATTTATATTTTGAATGTTTATTGTTTTTATTGATTTACTAAATATATGTTTTTTATTATCAAGTCTATTTTTTGGATTTATAATCAATCTTGTTGGGTTTTTACCTATCCATTTTCTGACAGTTAATCTTGGATTATCAAACTCAACAGTTGACGCCCCTACTAGAATGGAATCTTCGTGAGCTCTCCATTTATGAACTAGCTGTCTAGATAAGTTATTACTTATCCATTTGGATTCATTTTTTTTATTTGCAATAAAATTATTTTTTGTTTGAGCCCATTTTAAAATAATATATGGTCTTTTATTTTTTATAAAGCAGAAAAATCTTCTATTTAATTTTTCGCCTTTTTCTTTTAAAACATTCAAAATAACCTTAATGCCTGCTTCTTTTATTTTTTTTATTCCTTTTCCATTTACTTTTGGGTTAGGGTCTTTATTAGAAATAACAACCTCTTTTGGTTTTAATTTAATTAACTCATTAACACAAGGTGGGGTTTTTCCATGATGAGAACATGGTTCAAGATTAATAAAAATACTACTTTGATTTATGGTTCTAATTTCTTTAACTGAATTTATTGCATTTATTTCTGCATGATTTGAGCCGTATTTCTCATGATATCCTTCTCCAATAATTTTATTGTTTTTTACAATAACACATCCGACTAGAGGATTTGGAGAAACTTTTCCTTCTCCTTTCTTGGCTAGATAAAATGTTCTTTCAATATACTTTTTATAGTAACTTTTCATATTACTTTTGAATTATGACTGAAATACAAATTAGCGAATTATCTAATTTTATTGATATAAACTTGATAGATATTTTTTCAAAAAGAAAAAAAGAAAATATACTTAAAAAATATTTGTCATTGTATTTGAATATATCAAATAGCGACATATTATTAAATAAGTCTATTCCATGGTCAGAGAAGGATAAGGTAAAATTAAGAGATCATTTGATTAAAATAAACAAGGGTGAACCAATTCAATATGTTATAAAAAAAGAATTTTTTTATAACTATATATTAAAAGTAACTGAAGATGTGTTGATTCCTCGACCAGAAACAGAAGAATTAGTTTCTAATATTATAAATATTGAAAAAAAAAATAAAAAATTAAAAATTTTAGAAATAGGTACAGGTTCAGGTTGTATTGCTATAACCCTTAAAAAAAATTTAATTTCACCCTCAATTACATCACTAGATATTTCAAAAAAAGCAATTGAAATTGCTAAAGAAAACGCCAGCTTATTAAAAATAGACATTAATTTTGTTTGTAAAGATATTTTTCACTTTTCTACAAAAGAAAAATTTGATGTTATAGTTTCTAACCCACCATATATTCCATTGAAAGATAAAAAGTTTGTAGATAGTGTGGTATATAAAAACGAACCACATAAAGCTATTTTTGTTGAGGACGATCCTTTAATTTTCTATAAAAAAATTTTAAACTTTTCAACAAATTATTTAAATAAAAAGGGGAGGGTTTACTTTGAAATAAATGATATTTATAAAGATGATATGAAAAAATATTTAGATCTGTTTTATTCAAATATTAAATATGAATTTGTGAAGGACATGCAAAATAAATATAGGTTTTTATTCTTAAATTTTTAAGTTTAATGAAATCATAAAATTTCTTCCAGCCTGTGGGTAAAAATAATTTTCTCTAATTTCATTCTCTAATCCTGCATAATATCCAAACGTATATCCATTACTAGAGTACATGCTGTTAAAAATATTATTAACGTATATTTTGAAATATAAATTATCAAAAATATTATTAATGAAACTTGTGTTTATCTCAAAATCATTAATTAAAAATGATTTTATCATTCTGTTTATATTTGAAGTATTGTCCAAGTATTGTCTGCTTATATATTTGGTTTTCCAAACTATGTTTAAATTGTTTATCACTTTCCATTCAATTCGATTATTTATAATCATGTTAGGAGAAAAAGCTATGTCAGTTATTTTATAATTATTTATGATAGTATTATATTCTGAAAAATCACTACCATAATCATAAATATATTCTTTAAAATTATAAACTAAGTTTCTAGATAACGATAAAGAGGTATTAATCATAAGAAGCTTACTGTTAAATGAATTATATATTTCAACTCCAAGTCTTCTACTTTTTTTTACATTAGTACGAACATAAGCCCCAACGTCATTTACCTCACCTGTAGTCACTAATTGATTGTCATATTCCATTAAAAATAGATTAGTATTTAAAATTCCTTTATCATAATTAAAATTGTTTCCAATTTCAAAATCATAAAGCTTTTCATGTTTTGGTTCAATATTAGAATCAATAAAATCACTTCTTATTGGCTCTCTATTTGCAATTGACATGGAGCTATAAAAATTAATCTTATCATTTATTTTTTTTGTAAATCCTAATTTAGGATTTAGAAATGTATTTTTAGAGTTTATATTAATAACAGACTTATCATTATCTGTTCCATTACTTTTGTGTGAATAACTTCGAATCTGTAGATCTAAAAATACATTAGATGAATTAGATATTTTATGATCATATTTTATAAATATGTTACCATCTCTTTTAAATGACTTAGAAAAATAATAAGGATCTTTATTTTGAATACTTGGGTTTATTATTCGACCAAAGTGATCACCATCATATTCGTTGATTGCTCCTCCAATATTTAATTCACCTTTCTTCATTTTTGTATTATAAGAGTATGTAATACCATAAAAATGATTATCAAGCCATCTTCTTCTTACTAAATCAATAGGTGTATTTTCTAAGTCTTCATAGTAGTTATTTAAGTTATCAGATTCTCTAAACTGTTCATAATATCCTCTTCCATATGTATAATGTAGAGCTAAATGAATATTTGAGTTATTAGATATATTATGATTAAAATGAAGTTGGTAATGATCTTGTTGATAATTGTCAGTTTCATTCTCATATAAATAATAATTGAAAGTTCTTCCAGAGGTTAATAGATTATTAGCTTGTTGATAGGTATAACCATTGTTAGATATGACATTGTTCATGCCATCTAAATCGTTTTCAATTCTTGATTGTGGTGTGCCCCACCATGACTGATATGTTTTTTCTTTACCAGAAAAGTTAATAAAATCTAAAACACTGCTCTTTCCATAATAACTTGCTGATGCGTAATATGATTTTAAATCTGATGAGGCCCTATCGATATAGCCATCTGAATTAATTTTTGATAATCTTAGATTAAGGTTTATTTTATTTTTAATAAGACCGGAGTTAATTTCAAGAGAGTTTTTAAATGTTTTGAATGACCCTGCAGATGATGAATAATTTAATTTAAAATCTTCGCTAATATTTCCGGTTTTTATATTAATAGTACCGCCAAATGCACCCCCTCCGTTTGTTGATGATCCTACACCTCTTTGAATTTGAATGCTGCTAGATGAAGTAGCAAGATCAGGCATATTAACCCAAAAAACCCCATGAGATTCTGAATCATTGTATGGGATTCCATTTATAGTAACATTTACTCTGGTTGCATCACTTCCTCTTATCCTAACACTTGTATACCCGACGCCATTGCCAGCATCTGACGTTGCATAAGCAGAAGGTGTATCCTGAATTATAAATGGAATATCTCTACCAACATTATTCTTTTCAATAAAGTTTTTAGAAATATTTGTGTAAGCATATGGGCTATTTTTTTTTACTCTTGTTGAGGTAACTTTAATTTCATCATTAAGTATGATTCCATCTTCCAAAATAAATTTAAAACTACTGATATTATCAGTACGAATAAAAAACTCTTTTGAAATATAACCTACATGAGATATTTTTAAACTTATACTGTCTTTGTTTGTACTGAAATAAAATATTCCTTTTTGATCACTATATAATATTTTATTTAAAGAAGGCATGAGAATATTAGCTCCTGCAATTACATCTCCTTTGTTATTATACACTAAACCTTTAATTGTTTTTTGTGCAAAACTTGAAAATGTAATTAAAATTAAAAATAATATTTTGTACATATTTACTACGCCAGCATTATCTGGATCAGTTTTTTGAGTTTAATCTCAGCCCTTATATTTAAGGCACCCCAAGGTTGTGCAATTATAATTATTTTTTTATAAAACTTAAAGATGATAACAGTCTATTTGAATGGCTTCCCCTAATAATTTTATAGTTTGCGTTTTTCCTTTTCAAATGATGTTTAAATAAATTAAATATTTTATTTCTTCCTGTTGGATTTTCTCTAAGAGGATCTTTTACCCAAGGAAAATCTGGTTTACATAATAAATAGTAATCAAAGAATTCATTTTTTGCCATTTGCTTAATTTTTTGACTGCATTGATTGTATTTAAATTCACTCCAAATTAATATATCAATAATTGATGTATCGCTTATAAGAATCTTTTTAACTTTTCTTTTGTTTTCTTCTATTATTTGTGACTGTTTTTGAGCAATGATTTCAAGAGATGAAATCGAATAGTTTTTATTTTTAGCTACATAGTTCCTAGCGTATTCCTTTACAAAACTTTCTTTTAATAATTTTGACAAACTGTTTGCTAAAGTTGTTTTTCCTGATGATTCAGGACCTATTATTGATATTTTTTTCATTTAGTTTTTTTGACCAAGATAGATATCCTAAAATTGCTATTATTAAAAAAATTAGAAATTGAAAACTAGTCAAAAGCAATCCTTTATAAAAGTAAAGAGGAATATATATTAAATCTGCAACTATCCAATATATCCAATTTTCAACTTTCCTTCTTGCCATAAGAAACATGGCAACAAGAGATAAAGAAGTCGTAATACTATCAACTATTGGCACAATACTATCTGGTATTTTTACCACATAATATATTATTAAGAAAAAAACTATTGATAGAAAAATTGAAAATAACAATTCGTTTTTATTGCATCTGTTAATCTCAGCTTTTATTTTTTTGTCTTTTGATCCCCAAAGAAACCAACCATATATGCTCATTATAAAATAATATATATTAATTCCAGTATTTGCATATAGTTCTGCATAATAGTTAATAAAAATATAAATGCTTACACTAATAATTCCAGCAGGAAAAACCTTTATGTCGTTGTTTTTTGCAAACCATACGCTTAATAACCCAAATAATACTGCAATTAATTCTAACATTTTATATAATAAATTTAATTTTAGTTCTAATAAATATCCATTAGATTTGTTTGGCAAATAGAACTAGTTAATATTTGCCATGCAAAAAAACAATAAAATTCTTTCAGAAGCATTTACATTCGATGATGTTTTGCTTCAACCTGCTTATTCTGATATATTACCTAGCCAAGTTGATGTTTCATCATATTTAACAAAAAATATTAAATTAAATATCCCATTGATTTCATCTCCAATGGATACCGTAACTGAATCTTCTTTGGCAATTGCAATTGCATTGAAGGGGGGAATGGGAATTATTCATAAAAACATGACAATTGATGATCAAGTTAAAGAGGTTAAAAAAGTTAAAAGATCTCAAAGTACAATTATTAAAGACCCGGTTACTTTGAATAAAAACTCAACCGTAAAAGATGCTTTACAGATTATGAAAAAAAATAAAATTGGAGGAATTCCTATAGTTGATGAAAATAACTATTTACATGGAATTGTAACAAATAGAGACATTAGATTTCATAAGGATATAAAAGTTAAACTTTCTAAGATTATGACATCAGAAAATATAATAACCGCTCAAAATGATACGGATTTATTTAAGGCTGAACAGTTATTAAAAAAACATAAAATAGAGAAGCTACCAATTGTAAACACAAAAAATATTTTAGTTGGTTTAGTAACTTATAAGGATATCTTAAAAAACAAATCAATGCCAGATGCATGTAAGGATAGGTTTGGAAGACTTAGGGTAGGCGCAGCAATTGGAAATGAATTGGATTATGAAAAAAGATTAAATAAACTTATAGGGCAAGGGGTCGACGTAATTGTTATTGATACTGCACATGCACATTCTAAATCGGTAATTTCTTTATGCAAAAAGATCAAAAAAAATTATGAAATTGATTTAATTGTTGGAAATGTTGCTACTTCTAGCGCAGTAAAAGATCTAGTATCTGCAGGTGCTGATGCTATAAAAGTTGGAATAGGTCCTGGGAGTATTTGTACAACTAGAATAATTGCAGGTGTTGGGGTTCCGCAATTATCTGCAATTATTGAGTGTTCAAAAGGATTAAAAGAATCTAAAATACCATTAATAGCAGATGGAGGCATTAGATTTTCTGGTGATATTGTTAAAGCTATATCAGCCGGAGCTAATGTTGTAATGATTGGCTCTTTACTTGCAGGTACAAAAGAAACACCTGGTGAAATTATTTTATATGAAGGAAGAAAATATAAAACCTACAGAGGAATGGGGTCTGTTGAGGCTATGGAAAAAGGTGCAAGGGATAGGTACTTTCAACAAAACGAGAAAGAAAAAAATAAATTAGTTCCAGAAGGAATTGTTGGAAGAGTTCCGTTTAAAGGTGATGCATCTGAGGTATTATATCAACTTGTAGGAGGGCTTAAATCGGGAATGGGGTATACAGGTTCAAAAGATATTAATAACTTAAAGGCTAATACTAAATTTGTAAAAATATCTAATGCCGCTTCTATCGAAGGTCACCCTCACAACATAAATATTACCAGAGAAGCTCCAAATTATTCAAGGAACTAATCTTTGCAATCATTAACATTTGTTTTTTTTTCATCTTTTACAGAATTATTAAATTGTAATTTTGAATATGTTATTATATAAATTAAAACCAAGAATAAGTTTAATATTAGGATTATCCTGTTGGTTTTTTCTATTAGTATTTCAATTGACACTAATTGTAGTAGAAAAAACATTAAGCACATATTCATATTATTTTACATACCACATATTTCTTGGGTTATCTATATTATTTACATACAATTATTATGATCAGAAACTTAAATTTGTAAACGCAAAAAATGTATTAGTATATCTAAACAAAACTTTCAAATTTTCTTTATTATCTATCATTCCAGTTGGAATAATCTGGGTTATTTTGTTTTATGTTTTATCTGGAAATTATATTACAAGAAACGTTTCGGTATTAAATATTGTTAATCATGTAACTATTGGGATTTCATTGACTTATCTATCTATAATTTTTACAGTTTATAAAAGGTTTATTTTATTTGATAACGAAGATTCGTTAACAAAATCTTTATGGAAAATTTTTGAATATTTAATTTTCTTTACTTTTCTATTTGATTTTGTATCTGTCTTTTTTCTATCATCTTTTTATTATATCATAGGAGTTATTGTAATCATATTTGGATTTATTTTGTCCTTTAATTTGAAATGGATTGCATATATAAGTTTTGATAAAAAATGGAAAAGCATTGTTTATATATTTATTATTATAATATCTCTATTTTTTTATTTCAGAATTTTCGTTCAAATTAATGTTACTGGAATAGTAATTTTTGATCTTACTAAATCTTTATATTTTATGGTAGTCAGTATATTTATTTTATTATATTCTTTGATTTCAATTTTAGTAAATGCATTTAATTTACCTACTTCCACAGTTTTTGAGAAATTTAAAAAAGAACAACTTATTGCTAGAAAAGTTCAAGAGGCACTTATTCCTAAATCATTACCTAATACAAAAAAATTAAAAATTTTTTCTACATATAATCCTCATTCAGATTTAGGAGGTGACTATTTTGATTATATTCCTCTTAATAAAAATCAGTTTATTATATGTATTGCAGATGTTTCTGGTAAAGGAATGCCAGCAGCATTATTGATGTCAAATTTTCAAGCTTCTTTAAGAACCTTATTAAGATATACTAAGAATTTAAATAATATTGTTAAAGAATTAAATTTTCAGATTAATAGTAAAGAATCAGGAGATAGGTTTGTTAGTTTTTTTATAGCAGAGTTTGATATTAAGAAAAAAACAATAAGTTATGTTAATTGCGGTCATCCATCACCAATTTTAAAATCAGAAGATAAATTATTTAAATTAGATAAGGGAACTACCTTAATAGGTGTATTTAGTGAATTGCCTAAATTTAATTTTCATAAAATTAAGTATAAAAATAATTGTTTATTATTATGCTACACGGATGGCTTATTGGAAACCCAAAATGATTTTGACGATTATTATGGAGAAGAAAGACTTGAAAGCTTTGTTTTATCTTCTAAATTAAATAATGAAAATATAAACAAAAAAATATTAGATGATTTAAGCGATTTCAAAGGAAATAAATCTTATAATGATGATATAACAATATTAACAATAAATATATCGTAAAATGAAACTTAATTTATTTTTAATTTTTTTGATATTAACTTCTTGTAAAATAGATTATAAAAAGGAAGAAGAAATAAAATCTAATCCAATTGCAAAAGTCGAAAATAAGTTTTTGTACAAGGAAGACCTTATTCAATTTGAAAATAATTCTGATAGTATAAAATTTGTGACTAAACAAATAAATGATTGGATAAAAAAAGAAATAATTTTGCTTCATGCATATAATAACATTAACAATAGAAATTTTATTGATAAAAAACTTAAAAAATATGAAGATGATTTGATTTTATATCAATATGAAAATGAGTTATTATTAAATAATATTAGTTACTCAATTTCTGATTCAGCAATTAGTAAATATTATACTGAGAATATAAAAGATTTTCTATTGGGATCAAAAATAGTTAGATGTTTATATACTAAAATTCCTTTAGATGCTCCTGATATTATTAAATTTAAAACATTAATAAAAAGATATCCAGAATCAGAGATCAATGATATAAAATCTTATTCGTTTCAATTTGCTGAACAGTATTTTCTAGATGATTCAATATGGCTAGACTTTGAAGATTTAATTATTAATACTCCATTTATTGAATTAGATCAAGAGTCTTCTTATTTACTAAAAAATAAATTTTTAGAAAATAAAGATGATCAATTTCATTACTTTATTAAAATAATTGATTTTAAAAAGCCTGGTGATATATCTCCTATTTCTTTTGAATATGATATTATAAAAGCAATTCTATTAAATGATAGAAAAAAAGAATTATTAAATAAATTGCAGGATAGTATTTACTTAAAATTTATTGATCAAGTAGAATATGAGATTTTTTAACTTTATTTTTCTCTTTTTATCTTTTATGCCTTGTTATTCTCAGGAAGAATCGCCAGGTGTGGTTTTAGATAAGATAATATCAAAAATTGACGACTACATTGTTTTAAAATCAGAATTAGAAAGTACATATTTGGACGTTTTATCTAGAGGACAAAGATTATCTGGGAATACAAAATGTGCTGTTTTAAAAAATTTAATTACTAATAAACTATTAGTAGCAAAAGCTGAAATTGATTCTGTTATGGTAGAGGATAGTGAAGTTAATCAAGAGCTGGATTCAAGAATGAATATAATTATTAATCAAGTAGGTTCGGAAGAAGAAATTGAAAACTACTATAATAAAACAATTTCAGAGTTTAAAAATGAATTATTTGATGACATTAAACAACAACTAGTTGCAAATAAAATGAGAAGAGAAATTTTATCTGATATATCTGTAAGTCCTGAAGAAGTTCGAAGCTTTTTTAATAACATTCCCAAAGACAGCATTCCTTATTTTTCTACTCAGGTGCAAGTATCTCAAATAGTTAAGATAATTAGTGTTGGAGATGATCAAAAAGAAAAAGCAAAGCTAAAGTTAATTGATATTAGAAATAAACTTATTTCAGGTGAAAACTTTGAAATTTTGGCGACTCTAAATAGTGAGGATTTTGAAAGCGCAAAAAGAGGTGGTAGAATAGGTTTTGTTGGAAGAGGCGTATTACAGCCAGAATATGAAGAAGCTTCATTAAAACTTAATCCTGGCGAAATTTCTATGCCTATAGAAACAAAATTTGGTTTTCATTTAATTGAATTAATAGAAAAAAGAGGAAATATGTATGACACAAGACATATTTTAATAAAACCTAAGATCTCAGATAATGATATTATTAATGGTAAAAAAGAAATGGATAGTTTAAAAAATTTAATAGCTATGGATTCAGTATCATTTGAAGAACTAGCAAGAAAAACTTCCGATGATAAATTTACTTCATCATTTGGAGGTTACTTTACAGACGCTTCTGGAGGGGAAAAAATTTTAGTTGATGAACTTGATCCTGTTATTTTTTTTACTATTGATACAATGAAAGTTGGTTCCATTTCACCCCCTATGCAATTTAGAATGGATGATGGTACCCAAGCACTCAGAATTTTGTTTTATAAAAATAAAATACTACCACATTTAGGAAATTTAAAAGAAGATTATCAGAGATTCAGGACTTTTGCTTTAAATAAAAAACAATCTGAAATATTAGATAATTGGTTTGAAATAACTAAATCAGAAGTTTTTATAACTATTGATGATGAATATAATACTTGTAATTTAGCTAATTAGCACCCCTGAATTGTTTAAGAAAGCGAATGTCATTTTTAGAAAATAACCTTAAATCATCAATTTGATATTTTAACATTGCAATTCTTTCAATTCCCATACCAAAAGCAAATCCAGAATATTTTTTTGAGTCTAGTCCACAGTTTTCTAAAACATTAGGATCCACCATTCCTGAACCTAATATTTCTAACCAACCGGATTTCCATGAAATATCCATTTCAGCGCTGGGTTCTGTAAATGGAAAATAAGAAGGCCTAAACCTAACTTTCGTTTCATTTCCAAACATTTCCTTTGCAAAATAATATAGGGTGTCTTTTAAATCTTTAAAACTAACACCCTCGTTTATATATAATCCTTCTACTTGATGAAAAAAACAATGAGATTTGGATGATACAGTTTCATTTCTATAAACTCTACCGGGTATAATTACTCTTAGGGGTGGTTTTTTTTGTTCCATTAATCTAATTTGAACATTAGAAGTATGAGTTCTTAAGACAACATCAGGATCTCGCTCAACAAAAAACGTGTCTTGCATCTCTCTTGCAGGATGATTTTCAGGAAAATTCAACGCTGTAAAATTGTACCAGTCTTTTTCAATTTCTGGCCCGTCTTCAATTGAAAAACCGATTTCGTTAAAAATATTCATTATCTTATTTTTTATAATTCTAATTGGATGAATACTTCCAAGGTCTTCGGTTAGGGGAGGTAAACTCAAATCTTCAAAATTATCATTCAGGTTTATTTTATTATTTAATTGTCTTGAGGCTTCACTCAATTTGTTTTTTGCCATTATTTTTAGAGTATTGATTTCACTTCCTATTTCCCCTTTTTCTTTTTGAGGTACTGTTTTGAATTTTTTAAATAAATCATTAATTACACTTTTTTTACTAATAAACCTAACTCTAAAATATTCTAGTTCTTTAGTGTTGTTTATTTTTAATTTTTCAATTTCCTTTTTGTAATTATTTATTTGATCTAGCATTTTATTAATTTGATTTTTTCAAAGATATAATAGAGTTTAACCAATTCAAATTTACTTTTTTATTTAGAATCTTAGGTTTTGATATAAAACCTAAAAATAAAATATATAATAATGAAAGATATAATGTCATTAAACCTAATTTAAGTTCAAAAAAATCTCCTAAAACACCAATAATATATGGATATATTGCACCTCCTGAAATTCCTGCCATCATAATACCCGATACTGTTCCATGATTTTTTGTAAAAGAATTAAGAGCTAATGCAATAATTATTGACCACATACTGGAAATAGATAAACCCAAACACGGAATTGCTATAACAGCTATCCATTTTTCTCCAAACAATCCAAAACTTAATATTAGAATGGATAGACATGATAAAAAAATTAGTAGTTTTCTAGAATCTATTAATTTAATTAAGATAAGACCGATTAATGTTCCAACAGTCATATTACCCCAAAAAAATGAAATAACTTTTGCCCCCTCATTCTGAGGATCAAGACCATGGTACGAAAAAAGAAATTGAGATGCCCATGTATTTATTCCTTGTTCTGTTCCAACATAAAAGAAGATCCCAAAAAAATATAGATATGACCATTTGTTATTTAAAATATTTATTAAGGTGTCAAATTCAATTTTTTCTTCTTTGTGTTTTTTTATTGGAAATTTAGAAATACTTATTATAAAAATAAGTAAAAGAGATATTATACTAAATGTCCAATATATAACTATCCATTTCGGATTAAAATTATATATAAAGTTTATAACCTTATTAGATAAAATTTCAACATAAAAAATAGGGCTAAAAAATGAAGCCAAACCAAAAAAAAACTGACCCATTATTGAGAAAAAAGCAAAGTTTTCAGCATTAGTCGTAGATCGTAATAGTGGGTTAATTGCAACTTGTAATATTGCCATTCCTGTTCCTATTAATAAAAAAGAAACAATACCCGAAAAATAATTAGTATTTAATGAAAAAAAAAGAGACCCCATAAGGGATATTAATAAGCCAATGATTATGATTTTTTTTTCACCATAAAACTCTATTAAATAACCACTTGGAACTGAAAATAATCCATATGCAATAAAAAAAGAAAATGGAAGTATACCTGCGGCAGTTAAACTCAGTTTAAAATTTTGTATTATATCAGGTATTAGAGGGCCTATGATATTTGTAATAAATGAAATTAAAAAAAATATTATCATAATTAATATGATCAGATAATATTTTTGTTTGACTAATTTAATCTTATGAGCAAGCAATAAAAAATGGATTTAATAAGTTCTTTTTATTGTATGATATTTCTTTTTTATAGCTTGTTTTAAAAAGCTTTACATTTGAACCATTTGCTATAGCATGAGCAGCTGCTGTGTCCCATTCCATAGTAGGTCCATATCTAGGGTATACATCAGCTTTATTTTCAGCAACAAATAATATTTTTAAAGAACTACCAACAGCTACAATTTTCGGTTTTTTTAATTTTTTCAGAAAATCTTCTGTTTCTTTATTCATATGAGATCTTGAAGTTACTACTCTTAGGTTAGGGTCTTTAAAATTTATTTTTTTTCTTTTTTCTAACTTTACTATTTTATCAATATGCTTTTTATAACTTCCACTTTTGGGATCGTTCCAATAAAGGGTTTGAAAAGTGGGACAATATACTATTCCTATATATGGAAGATTTTTTTTTATTAAAGCAATGTTTACAGTGAATTCGCCATTTTTTTTAATAAACTCTTTAGTTCCATCCAAAGGATCAACTAACCAATAATATTCCCATTTTTTTCTTTCATCATATTTAGTGATTTTTTTTTCCTCACTAATTACTTCAATATTAGTTTTTTTTAAAACCTTACTAATTATACTATGTGAAGCTCTATCTGCTTTTGTAAGAGGAGAATTATCTTTTTTATTTTTAAAGTCAATAAATTTTGAATTATTATATATGTTCATTATTTCTTCTCCGGCCATTTCGGCAGCCTCAGAAGCAATTTTTATCATTTCATGATAATTCATTATACCTTAATTTTTTCAAGAATAACAGAAAAAATTTTTTCAACCGATTCATCTACCGTTTCATTTTCTGTATTTATTTTAAGATTTGGATTTTTTGGTTCTTCGTAAGGAGAATCTATTCCTGTAAAGTTTTTTATTTCTCCCTTTCTCACTTTTTTATATAATCCTTTCACATCTCTTTCTTCACATTTTTCAATTGAGCAATCAACATGAACTAGAAAATAATTTTCCTTTTTTACTAATTTTTTTGCAAAGTCTCTTTCTTCTTCAAAAGGAGATATAAAAGCGGTTATTACAATTATTCCAGCATCAATCATTAACTTAGAAACTTCTGCTATTCTTCTAATATTTTCCTTTCTGTCTTCATCAGAGAATCCTAAATCATTATTTAAACCAACTCTTATATTATCTCCATCTAATAAATAAGAAAGAAAACCATTTTCATATAATTTTTTTTCTAAAACATTAGCTATAGTTGATTTGCCAGAGCCAGATAGACCAGATAACCAAATCAACAAAGGCTTTTGTTTAATTAATTTTTGTCTTAGTTCTGAATTTACAAAATGATTATGGGGAAATAAATTTTTAGAATTATCCATAAATAGTCTAATTTAATAATCTGATAATTATTTTTGTACAAATATGCTAAAGAAAATAATCAATATACTATATAAGGATATAAAAATCGATTTAAGTTTAAAACACCTTTTTTTGTCTGTGGCTTTGTATTTGGTTTCAGCTATTTACATTATATATGTAACTTTTGAT
>MDSZ01264266.1_pt1 | contig 21734 bp, 14 predicted proteins | sample 811201 | NCBI WGS metagenome assembly MDSZ01 (sample SAMN05326647, study PRJNA326480) | marine metagenome | isolation source: seawater | place: Indian Ocean: North | collected 2010 | reverse complement strand
TTAACTATCACTGCTGATGGAAACCCAAATAGATATACTATTAACTGGGGCGATGGAAATTACACTACCAGCACAACCGATAGTACACCATCACATACATATAATTCAAATGTAGGAAGCCCGTTTGATGTTGAAGTAATTGCATTTAACAATGCAGGAGCCGGAACAGGTGCTTCATCTGCAAAAACTAGAACAAGTTACATTACAATTTACACTGCCACTCCGGTAGTTTCTTTTGCGGCTTATGCCAACTCATCAGGTGGTAGTCCAATCACGCAATGGGATGATGGCGACACAGTTTATTTTGAAAACACAACAACAAACACAAGTGGTGCAACAATCCAATATACTTGGGAATGGGGTGATGGTTCATCTGATGATGTTATCAGTGCTGACACAGACGCAGGTGGCGTAGGTGGTGGGCGTATAGCTCATACATTTACTGCTAGTACAGAGGAAGAAGTTACTCGTCAAGTTACTTTAACACTTGATAGTCATAGTACTGCAACACCTGGGACAACACCAACAGATGATGATGCTTCATATAAAATTTACGACACACATACTCCTACTGTAGGATTAAGCACAACCACTGGCATCAATGAAACTGCAACCAGTGGATTACCAGTTACATTTACTAACACAACAGAAAGCACAATTGGAAGTTATGCAACATACGGAATTAGATATCTTTACACATTTGGAGACGGAGATACACAATATGTGAATACAGGATCTGGAGCAAGTGGTGATACTGGTGGAACTATTTCGCACACATATTCACTAAGTGCAACTGATCAAGCAAATGGAACTCCGCAAGACTATACAGGTACATTGCAAGTACTAAGTGATCATACCAGTAGTCCATTTGTTAGTAGTACTTTTACAGTCCATGTAGAGCCAGATGTGAGAGCAAGTATTACTGGTACTGCTGTAACTGTTAGTGACAGAAGTGGTGATAACCAGTTTGATATATATGATGGCACAGACTACAATGGTATAAACAGAGCAAGAGTAAGTGTTTCAAACGCAACACAAAATGCTGATGACTATGTCTATGCATGGGGTGACGGAGATAGCGATACGGTTACAGAAGATGGTACAAGTGATGGTACTGTTGGTAACGATATTAATCATAACTATCTAGGAGAAGGTGCAGGAAACTACACAGTTAGTTTTACTGCTAATGGTACACCTGATTTAACTGCACAAACTGATTCAGATAATTTAACTTTTCAACTTAACGCGGTACCGGCGGCACCAAACGGTTTAAGTAGTAGCAGTCTTAATTTTGTAGACTCTGCTCAAGGAACAAGTCCATATTTGTGTGCTGGGTTTACAGATAATAGTGCAACAAGTCCATTGAGTGCTGGTGCTAACGTTAACACTTCAACTGCAAGACGTTTTACAAGCGGAACAATTGATACAAATACTGTCCAAAATGTTTATGACGGACTAAGCGGAACACTTACTGCTGATATTAATGGAGCAGATAGAGGTAGCAGAACATTTACAACTGCATTAAATGAAACAGGAACAACTACTTCCTTGGTTGTATCACAACAGGCTGATGCACACGACACAATATCTTCAGCAACTTATCCAACTGGTTTTTATCAAACATTTGATGCTAAAATTACACAAGCATTGACAGATTATAGTGTTGGTGTGAATGATCAAAGACTAACACATGACGCAACAGGAAATACAAATTACGTTTCAGTTGTGCGTGATGATTTAACTGCAACACCAGTTTGCGATATTTCATCAGCAACAATTACAGAAGCATCAGGAACATACAATTACATATCTGGTGTTCCTTATTACAATGCAGGAGCAACACTAACACTTAGTGGTGTTGAAATTTATAATTGGATAGGACAGACATATAGAAACACTACCACAGTATTTCAAGTAAGAAGTGGTACAAATGTTGATAGTACTACAGATAGTGCATTAAGTAATCAGGCTTACACTTATGCTCAACTTGAAGATTCTTCATACCTAACAGGTGGTGTACCAAATGCTAACACAGGAAAAGATAGTAGTACGCCATATGCTATTGCTGACCAAACAATTACACTTACAAGTTCTAATGTTACTGCTTCAGAAAAAATAAGAGTAAGAGCTTTCAACGTTAATGGTACTGGTAGTGATGCTGAAATTGACCAAGTAGTAAAAGTTTTAACTGATGCACCAAGTGGAGTAAAAGAACTAGCAATTGCAGTAGATGATAGTTTAGGAAATGGTACTTACACTGATGACGGAATTCGTATTACAGACTTTTTAAGTGACACAACAGATACTCCTTCATATACAGGAACAACAAATTTTTATACAAACGCAGTTTATACAAATGCATCTGATCCAGGAGTTGCTGGTACAAAAGAAGCAAGTGTATTATATAATGTGTTAAAACATGATACAACAGATCATAGTGGAGTATTACCAGCAGGACCAAATAGAAGTGCTGACACAGGTACGCAATACTTTACTTTTGCATTCCGTAGACAAGTGGTTGCTAACTTTGATATTAACATAACAAGTTCAACCGGCATCGAAGGCATGTGGATTGCCGCTCCAGGAACTGGTATCGATAATGCTAGTGGATTGAATGGTTGGCTTGAAACTACAACGCAGTATGCTGGTGCAGGTGTTCCAGGTAGTGACACAGGCAATGGCGGTAACGGAAGTAACGGATGTGCTTTAACAGGTGCTGATGTTGTAGGAACTGGTAGTCTAAGTGGCAGTTACACTATGACATTAGGTAGTGAAAACATGTCAAATGCAACAGGAAATGTAGTGTTAGTTCGTATTGCACTTGCAAGTGGTGATAGCGTTACTGCTCTTAGTATAGGAGAGGCAAGTTAATGGCTATTACAGATACCCAAAAAGTTGACTACCTATTTAAGAAGTTAGGTTTTGCAGTCACCAAAACAGATACCAACTCAGCAAAAGCGGCCGCTAACGAATCTATTGCCAGTCCTTTATTACTTAGAGGTGACAAAGTTTGGCAACAAGCAGGCGATATTCCTGCTACTATTCCAGGAAGTAGTAGTGCAGTGGTACAAGTCTATGATAGTTCTAGTCCAGTTGAATGTACTGGAGATATAACTGCGACTGCAAATAGAACATGGAAAACAGGATCAACTGACTGGATACCACCCGAGTTTGGAAGTACATATCTAGTCAGTGTTTATGTACATACTGCTAGTGATGCAGGCAATGCAGTTGATATTAGCAACAAAGTGTTTATTGGTGGTAGTGGAAACAATGATGAATGGTTCTTTGATTACCAGTCTGGCGTATTACATTTTATTGGTAATAATCTTCCAAACGGCGTCAATTTTTCAGGCAAAAGTGTTTACATAACTGGAGCAAGATACATTGGAACTTTTGGCGTAGGTACTGCGGCTGGAGAAGATACAACACTAGGAGATCTTACTGCATCAGGAACAACAATTAGTGCAACTACACCAGGCGATGATATTATTTTAAAGCCTGAAAGTGGTGGTATTCTTGATATTGACACTAATACGGCTATTGTTATTCCAGTGGGAACTTCAGCACAACGTCCAGGATCACCAGTTGATGGTATGCTACGATTCAATGATGACGACGACAAGGTTGAAGTTTATGATGGTGCTGATTGGGTACAAGTAGGATCAAGTGCTGGAGAAATTTCAACACAAGCATTTTCTGGAGATGGAAGCACTACTGCATTCACACTTAATAGTTCAGCGGATAGTGCTACTGTAATGGTAACACTGAATGGTGTTGTTCAAGAACCTACTGTAGCGTATAGTGTGAGCGGAACAACGCTTACATTTGCAGAAGCACCAGCAGTTGGTGATAGAATTGAAGTTAGAAAGTTAGGACTTGTTACTACTATAAGAGGACTAGCAGACTCTGACAGCGACACTAGAATACAAGTAGAAGAAAGCACTGATGAAGATGTAGTTAGAATAGATGCGGCAGGCACAGAAGTTGTAAACATACAAGCAACTAGAAGTGCATTTAGTAATGCAGTACAGTTAGCCAGTATGACATCAACACAAAGAGACTCATTAACTTCTTCTAACGGCGACATGATTTATAATACAACTACCAATAAATTCCAAGGCTACGCAAATGGCTCTTGGGTAGATTTTCACTAAAATTCACCCTCTATTTTATTAACGTACCACTGAAAAATATCCGGTCTACGGTAAATACTAGTGGTCCGACCAGACGAAAACGACATAAAATATATAGAGGAGTGATTCACTTATGCCGGTAACACGAATTAAAAGCAACCAGATTTCGACGGGAGCGGTTACTGCAAGTAATATTGCAGATGCCACAATCACCGGCGCAAAACTGGTTAACAATTTGACCTACGGCAGTAATTTAACTGTCTCGGGTAACTTAACGGTCAGTGGTACAACAAGTACTATTGATACAACGAATACAACAGTCGCTGATCCATATATCATGTTGAGCAGTGGTGCTTCAGGTGCGCCAAGTGTTGATGGTGGTATTATCATTAACCGTGGTGCCTCTAATAACGCAACAGTGTTTTGGGATGAATCAGCAGACAAATTTACTTTTGGTCTAACAACAGATGATGGAACAACTGCAGGTAATATTACACTTGCATCAACTGCCACTATCGTTGCAGACACATTAGAAGGTAATGTAACAGGAAACTTAACTGGTAACTCAGTTGGTACACACGATGGTGTGATTGGTGGAAATACACCTGCCGCTATTACAGGTACAACTATTACTGCAAATACAAACTTTGTTGGTGACTTAACTGGTGATGTAACTGGTGCACTAGACGGAGTAGTTGGTGGAAACACACCTGCTGCCGTTACTGGTACAACAATTACAGCTAACACAGGTTTTAGTGGTGCATTAGATGGTATCATTGGTGGAAATACACCAGCGGCAATTACTGGAACAGTAATTACAGCAAACACACGTTTTGCTGGTGCTATTGATGGTGTTTTAGGTGGTAATACACCTGCTGCCATTACAGGTACAACTATTACTGCAAACACTAGTTTTGCAGGTGCATTAAATGGTTCCGTTGGAGCAACAACTCCATCAACAGGAGTATTTACAGACTTAACTGCTGATGGTACTATTACAATGAGTAGTAATGCAATCACAAACGTTTCAGATCCAAGTAATGCTCAAGATGCCGCTACAAAGGCATATGTTGATGCACAGGTTTCAGGTTCTAACGCAGAAATTTTCCAACTTAACAGTAATGTAAAAGTAACAGACACTGGAACAAATGGTAACATTGCATTTAATATTGATGGTTCCGCCGAAGGTAATATTGACAGTAATGGTCTTACAATGGGTAACATCAACATTGATGGCAACACAATTAAGACAACATCTGGTAACTTAACAATAGATCCAACTCCAGACGGAAGTGGTGGTACTTTAACAATTCAAGGTAACTTGAGTGTAACAGGTACAACAACAACAGTTGATAGTACAACAGTTAGTATTGCAGACCCAATTTTTGAATTAGGTGATGATTCATCTGATGATAACTTGGATCGTGGTATTAAAATGAAGTACAACAGTAGTGGTGCTAAAGCCGCATTTATGGGTTATGATGACAGTGCAACAGAGTTCGTATTCATTGCAGACGCAACAGATACAAGTTCTGTATTTTCAGGTTCATTAAGTCCTATAGCCGCAGGTAGTTTACGAGTAACTGACTTAACAAACGGTGACATTCCAGTCATTGGTGCAAACGGTGAATTTGCAGATGGTCCAGCATACGACGGAACTTCTATTACTGCAAACCTAACAGGTAACGTAACAGGTAACGTAAATGGTAACGTAACAGGAACAGTAGATGGTGTGATTGGTGGAAATACGCCAGCGGCAATCACTGGTACAACAATTACAGCAAACAGTTCTTTTGTAGGTGACTTAACTGGTGACGTAACTGGTGCCGTAGACGGAGTAGTTGGTGGAAATACCCCAGCCGCAGTCACAGGTACAACCATTACAGCAAACACACTATTCAGTGGAAGTTTAACTGCTGGTTCAGGTAAAACTATTGATGTAAGTGCTGGTACTTTAACATTAGCAGACGATCAAATTTCAGGTGATAAGGTTGCAGGTGGAACAATTTCTACTTTCGCATCAACTGGTATTGATGATAATGCAACAAGTACACAAGTAACAATCAGTGATACATCAGTTGCCGCTTCTGCAGGATTAACTGCCGCAACAGGTATCTTTGGTGGTACAACAACTACTGCAGGTGCTACACTAAAAGTTCAAGCAACTGATAGTTTACTACTTCCAGTTGGTACAACTGCTCAAAGACCAGGTAGTCCAGTACAAGGTATGTACAGATTTAACAGTACAACCGGTCAGTTAGAGGTGTACACAGGAGGTGAGTGGAATGCAGGTGCTGACTTTACAGTTGTTTCAGCCAACTCATTCAGTGGTGATGGTAGTACAGTAGCATTTACACTAGCAGAGGCAGGTACAACTACTACAACAATGGTTGCAATCAACGGTGTTGTACAGATTCCAACAACTGCTTATGCTGTAAGTGGAACAACACTAACATTTACTGGAGCACCAGAATCAGGTGATGCTATTGATGCAAGAGTGTTTACAACTACAAGTTCAGTAATCAGTATTGCAGATACAGATGGTGATACCAAAGTACAAGTTGAAGAAACAACTGATGATGACGAAATCAAGTTTGATGCCGCAGGTAACTATGTTGCTTGTATTAAATCAACTGGTGTAGAAATCAAAGGTAACTACAGTTTCACACTTGGTGGTAACATGGATGCTAACTCAAAGAACATTACAGACTTAGCAGATCCAACAGCCGCACAACATGCCGCAACAAAAGCGTATGTTGACTCTGAATTATCTGGATTATCACAGAATAGTATTTCTCAAAACAACACTAATATTACAGTAACTGACGCAGGTACAGGCTCAATCGTTGCAACTATTGACGGTTCAGCACACACAACATTTAACAGTTCAGGTATTACACTTGCAACTGGAGTGTTTAGTGGTACTGCAACTTCAGCACAATACGCTGACTTGGCTGAGATGTATTCAGCAGATGGCGAGATTGCACCAGGTACAATCGTAATGTTTGGTGGTGAAGCAGAAGTTACAATGTGTGACGAAGATCACTGTAAAAAGGTGGCAGGAATTGTTAGTACAAATCCAGCATACTTAATGAATAGTGATGCAGAAGGTGTTGCAGTAGCATTACAAGGTCGTGTACCATGTAAGGTTATGGGTCCAGTAAGCAAAGGTGACATGATGGTATCAGCCGGAAATGGAATGGCTCGTGCAGAAGAAGATCCAAAAATGGGTGCCGTAATTGGTAAAGCACTTGCTGATCATGAAGGTGGCGAAGGCGTCATTGAAGTTGTTGTAGGACGTATGTAATACAAACAAACTAATTTAACTAGAAAGGCACTTCGGTGCCTTTCTTATTGACTAAATACTATATAATTATAGTAAGGAAACGTTTCAATGCCTTTGACTAAACCTAAAGCCGCTCAAATTAACTTTGATATTACTAATATTGCTGATCCTCTCTTTAGTATCAATAGCGGACAATCAGGATCAAACGATAAAGATTCAGGTATTGTCATTGAACGTGGTAGCGACACAAATGTTGGCATAATATGGGACGAATCTACAGATAGATTTTCGTTTATTAACACTGCTGAAACTGGTACAACCAGCGGTAACGTTACAATAAGTTCTTATGCAGATGTTATAGCAAACGCATTCCACGGTGATCTTATTTCAACTAGTGGTGATATCACAATAGATTCTCAAAATAGTGATTCAGATATTATCTTCAAAGGTACTGATGGTGGTAGTGATATAACTGCACTTACACTTGATATGAGTAATTCAGGTGACGCTTATTTCAACAATAATCTGAGAGTTCCTGGATATATTTGGAATACCGGTGACGACAATACGCTTTTGATGGGTGGCGTTCAGTTTGAAATAGCATTACGCCACGTACATAATACTGGTATGAAACTAACAAACTCTGATAGCACTGCCGTAGAATTACAATTTGTAGATTCAAATGAAGCAATTGGTTCTGATGGCACAAATCTCATATTAACTTCAGGCGGAAATGAAATAACAGTACCAAACAGTGGTGCTGATACTATGACTTTAAATGCCGCTACACAAACACTTACAAACAAAACACTGACCAGTCCAACTATTACAAATGCCACTGTAAGTGGTAATCTTATCGCTGAGGATGGTTATGTTGGTTTTGGTGACAATAGTGCTGATAACTGGGGAAGAGTAGCATATATTTCGGGTGATCCTACTGGATTTAATGCTCAGTTTAATAACGCAGTTTCATTGGATAATCAACAAGGTAGTACTAACCAACAAATTTATCTTTTAGATACAAGTGCGGGTAATACTGCTGATTTACTTGGTTTAGCGGCAGGTGGTGTACCTATTCTATCAATCAATGGTCAAGGTGATATCAAATTTATGAGACCTAATGGTAGCACTTCTTATGATATTACTTTAGCAACACCAACACCAACTGCGGCTAGAACAATTACATTGCCTGATGCAACTGGCACTATTGCACTTACAAGTGATATAACGGCTTCTGGTATAAGCAATGTTTCTGAAGATAGCACACCGCAACTAGGTGGAGATTTAGATGCTCAATCAAATCAGATTACAGCAGTAAGCAAACTAGAAGTAACAAATACTTCAACTGATGATAGTATATTAATCACAAGCACAGAAGATTCAAGCACGGCGGCTCCTGTGCTAACGTTTAAAAGAAATAGTGGAAGTCCCGCAGATGCAGATTACCTAGGACAATTAAAGTTCAAAGGTGAAAATGATGCAGATCAAGAAATTGTATATGCAAAAATTACTGCAAAAATTTTAGATGCAAGTGATTCATCTGAGGACGGTTTGATTGAATTCATGTGTAAAAAAGCAGGATCCAATGAAATTGTTGCAAGATTACGATCTGATAGTTTACAATTATTAAACAGTACCAGCCTCACAGTTGATGGAACTATCGAAGGTGCACTTGTTGATGGAGATGGTGATACAAAAATACAACTTGAAGAAAGCAGTGATGATGACACCATACGTTTTGATGCGGCTGGCAATTATGTAGCATGTATTGAATCAACTGGAGTGGATATAAAAGGTTCCTATACACTTACACTTGGCGGTATTTTAGACGCTAATGGACAACGTTTAACCAATTTAGGAGCACCAACATCATCTACTGATGCCGCTACTAAAACATATGTAGATACTGAATTATCTGCTTTATCAAGTAGTAGTATTTCACAAGGCAACAGTAGTGTAGCAGTATCTGACTCTGGTACTGGTTCAGTTGCAGTTACAATTGACGGATCAACGCACACAACATTTAATAGTAGTGGTGTTACCTTGGCAACTGGTGTTTTTAGCGGAACTGCTACATCAGCTCAATATGCTGACTTGGCTGAAAGATACACTTCAGATCAGCAGTATGAGCCAGGTACAGTGGTTGAGTTAGGTGGAGAACAAGAAGTGACACAAACAACAAGGCCAACAAGTTGTACTATTGCTGGAGTTGTATCAACTAATCCAGCGTATTTGATGAATAAAGATTTAGAAAATGCAGTGGACGTTGCATTAATAGGCAGAGTTCCTTGCAAAGTAGTAGGACCTGTTCGTAAAGGTGAATTTCTTGTAAGCAGTCGTACACCTGGTCATGCAGAAGCACATAAGGATTTACATGGACCACCAGCAGGAAGTGCAATTGGCAAAGCAATAGAATCTAAAGAAACAGACGGCCCCGGAGTAATCGAAGTATTAGTTGGCCGTATGTAATCAACATAAAAGGAAACTAATGAATTTTATTAAAAAAGCGAAGTATCATCTCCAAGTAGAGACTGGATGGGGATACTTTTATCATCTTTGGCATAGTATTAAAAATAGTTGGGTTTTACTTGTAATTGTGTTTAAAAGCACAGTGCATGGCTTTTTTCCTTGGATATGGAAAGCAGATGCCCCACTTGGAGTTATAAAACTCTATCATCAAATTATGAAAATTGAACATATCCGCAAACAAGATCATTTAAGAAAGTTACCAAAAAATGAACGATACAGAACATAAATTACTTACTCTTTTAAACAGTTACGGTGATATAGTTGAACTTAATTATAAGTTTGATTCTGAGCGTTGTATTAATGACTTGTCAAAACTGGATTGGCTAGACAGTACAAATAATAAAACTGCTCTTAACCTAACTGGTCCATTGGATGACTTAGGACTTGAAGCAAGAGATAAACATGCCGCTGATCAACAGTATAACGATAACTTGTATGCTTGTCCTGGTATAAAACATTTTTTTGACAAATGGGAAAAGTTAGCAAGATGCAGAGCGGCAAAACTTGATGCTGGCAGTTATTTTAAAATGCATAGAGATGCATATAGATTTCATCCGCAAATGAGAATTTTTATTCCTTTGAATGCTACAGAAGTGCATGAATGGAACTTTATATATGATAAAGATAGAGTTGAATTTAAACCTGGAGTTCCATACATATTAAACACAAGAAAGCAACATGGAAGTTTTGCTTTTGTAGATGGAATATATCATGTGTTAATGAGTGTGTATATTACAGAACAAAATATTAGAAAAGTAACTGGATTGTTACCTAACTGTCAGGAGTGGTAATATGCGACTTCCATTAACTATTGATGATTACGAAGGCGAGTTTATTATACACGATACTCGTATTGTAAATGGTAAGAAAGAAGAAGACCGTGAATGGATTCCCCGTGCAGTTACCAACAATGATCATAGAGGATATGCAGTTATTATAGGCAATGGCCTTAGTAGAGAAAAGTTTAATTTAGCACATTTAGCACGACACAGGGGTGGATTGTTTGCAAGTATGCGTTGTCAGACATATGGATGTAATGCCCTGTACAGAGATTTTAGTCCAGATTTTTTAGTAGCTCATAATCCTGCAATAACAAAAGAAGTAGTTGAAAGTGGATATGCAGATAATAAAATTGTTTATAGTAGTGCCCAACAACTTGTTAAATATCCTGGAAAACTTTATCTCATTCCACAAAATATAAACATGAATGCAGGTGCTCTTGCCACATACTTGGCCGCATTTGACAACCATAAAAACATTTATTTGCTTGGATTTGATAATCAGTTAGATCCTGAATCTAATAATAATATATATGCTGGCACTGAAAATTACAATGATGAATTTACACCAGATCCTGATGCAAAGTGGATAAACAATATGAATAGATTGTTTCAAGCATATACAGATGTTAAGTTTACATTTGTAAACAACAATCCAGCGTATGTTTTCCCAGAAAAATGGAACTGGTCAAAAAATCTTAAAAAATTGACCATAAGAGAATTTATCTGTGAAATGGATATTGGTTAGATTACAACACGCCACTTAGCAGGTCTATATTCACCTTCAAAACTTTTTAGCCAGTTTGTACCTGACCATTTGTATTGTATATTTGTTGTAGCATTAGTAAAATATTCTACAGTAGTAACACTAGAAGCATCAAATGCAATATTCCACTGTGTTCCATCCCATTGTATAATATCATTAGCCTTAGCAATTAAATCAACATTTGCAGTGCTTTTCCAAAAATCTGGACCATCTGTGTTGTCTATATGTCCAATATCTTCTAAAATTAAATAACGACTACCAACATTTTTTGCAAGTGTATCAGAAACTTTTGTCGGATTGATAATTGCATCAACTGCTTCAAGTGTATTAGTTGGAATAGTATCAGTGTCTATAGTGACTAAAAGTATATTGATATCAGTTGGATGATATGCTATTGTGCCAACTATTTCATTTCCTGCTTCATTTTCAAATCTTATTTGAGTTATTCCAGGGTTGATAGGTCCATATTGTTCTAGCACTGCCGCCCAGCCTGGCTTGGTTGCTTTAGGATCAGTGACAATTTTTGCAGGGTCTTTCAATGTAGGTTCCCCTGTATCATTAGTGGCTTCTTGTGTATAATCAACAAGTTCTGCCTGTCCATTAAGTAAGATTGCACCATACCTTCCTGGAGTGACTACTAATCGGTTGCCTAACACTAAGTTATCATTGCCAATTGAAGCAACAACATCTCCTTGTGCATCAAAAATACTATTAACAATTTTGTGAATTACACCCATCTTTTTAACATTTGCTGGCATACTTAAGAATATTGGCATCTCAAATGTCAATGTAGCAACATCAATTGTATCTTCAACGCCAACAGGAATTGTTCTACTAGTAAAGTTAACATCTGTAAGTTCAACAAAACTTAGACTTGTCCAATCAACATAGTTGTCTGTGCTTTGTATTTCTAGTGCAGGATTGAATAGACATAACATTTGTTCTAATAATTGTAGTTTCATCTCAGTATTAGTTGTGAATATGTCTAGGTTCATTGTTAAGTCATATGGAACTGGCATATGTCTTTCAACTGTTACTGCTTGGCTTTGTGTACGACTGTATGTTTTTGTACTGTCGTTATACTTTCTTTGTCTAACATGTAATTTGTCAACAAAATTTGGCTCTTGTACACGTTCTCTTGCATATTTCAAACTGCTTATATATGCACTCATCATTGGTGCATTTGCAACTTTATTTGCACTATTTTCTGTTAGAATATTTGCAACATTACGACTCATATCACCATAACGCACAGGAACAGTAAGCAAATCTCTATCGCCACTTGCACTAGGAGACCCTATTTCAATCTGAAAATTACTAAACATTCTTACAAATTGTAACAAGAATCTTCTTATTTGATTGTCATAGAAAAATTGTCTAGCCATTAATCATCTGCCTCTGGTAGTAGTGCATCACTAAGAGTTTGTCTATTCTTTCTAGTGACACCTTGCTCATCAACATAAGTGTTAGAATTGTTAATAAATCTATCTTTTTGTGTTTCGCCTTGTCCGCCTGTGATATTAGTACGAACTGCATCTTCAACCTTTACCCATCGATTGCTATCATATCTAAATAATCTGTTTGGTTTGTAATCTAATCTTAACACATAATCTCCTACGCTTGGATTAGTTGGGAATGATATACCAGGTGTAACTGGAAATCCGTTTGGTGCTAATCCATCACCAACTAGGTGTCCAGTGTATCCACTACTTGCTGGAGTAGTTGGAACTTCATCCACAGTCACCAATGCACTACTTGCTTTAATACCGGCATTGTCAGCAGTTTCTGCTTCATCAGGATCAACTGGTGTTCCGTCTTTTTCAAGTGGTACAACAAAAAATGGAGTTGTATCATAGCCACTTTTTGGAACTTCTTCTTCGGCTTGTTCTATAATTTTAGTGTTAATCTCAAGCTCTTTTTTATAAGTGCTGAGTAAATCTTTAAGAGTGCTAGTAGTGTCTTGGTCGTCACTTGTTTTTGCTTTTGCATCAAATATATCTTTGTATTCTTGACTATCTACAAGTGGTGTACACTTCACTCGCCATATATGTGGATACCATGTAGGGCTGAATCCTTCTGCACTATTATTTGCATCTTGCACAACATAGTAACGTCGAAGTGCCGCTGGTAGTTCACTGTCTAATGGATAGAAATCTCGTAAGTGAGGTAGCTCGAATACATCACCATTGATGATTTTACGACCAATACTGTTAATCATATCATTTAAATGAAAACTTACAAATAGTGTATCATTTTGTAAAAATAATCCAAATTGTGTTAGGTCAAAGTCTATATCTGCAACATTGTATATGCCACGTAGTTGGTAAACATCTGGGTCGTACTTACGGTCTCTATTCTCCAAAAATAGCAAGTCTTGAATATTTGTTTCACTTTGAGTTGCATATCCTGGTCGAGTTGCATCATAACCTTCTTCACCTTCGACTGGTATGTTATCAGTATCAGCACCTAAGTACTTGTGGATATTAATACCAGTGCCGCCAATGGTAAACATTTCGCGAATTCTGTTGTCAAAAAACTCGTAATCTTTACCGCGATCTGGTTTCCATAATGATAGTCTTGGCATTCTGTACCTCTTATACAGTATTTATGAATAAGTTCTGGTTGACAAATATGTAGAACATGTTATTATAAGTAATATAAGATTGTAGGAGACATGATATATGCCATTAGTTAAGCGAAAGAAAAAAGTAGCACGTTCAGCACCTAGAGTTAGGCGTGGGGCTAAACTACAAGGCCCAAGTTTTGTTGATTATGAAAATCTATCTGGGTATGAGTTTCACAGACTTAGACAGAAAGCAGTTGACTTTTATTACCAAAATTTTAAACAAAGTGATGTGATTCCATTTGTATACCAATGGATGAAAGCAGAAGGATATAGTAAAAAAGATATTTCATCTGCTAAGAAAGGTAATATCAGTGCAACAGTTGCAATCTATGCAAAATTATTGCTAGATGGTTGTCCTAATTATCATGAACCACACAACGAGTACTGGGAGTCATGTCCTGGAACAATGAATAGTGTAAGGCCAATTACAGATTTTATAAAGCCAAAAATTGAAGAAGCAATAGCGGCTGGGTCTTTGGTTGTAGTAGAACAAAAGGCAGTTGAAGAAACAAAAGCCACAAAGCCAGTTTTATCTATACAAGAAAAATTAAGAATTACAAGTTTAAATTATGCATCTATATTTGAGGATGAAATAGATAACATCATTGAGAATATACAAAAGTATAATGTAAAAGATTTTAATCCAGTAGGTACAATGCGAAAGCATGAAATAAAAGCAAACCATGCTCGTATTATGCGACAGTACTTTCAGCCACTTGCAGACGAGTTTGCTGAGTTAACTGGGCCTAAGAAAAAAGATAATGATTTGTATAACCAACTAGTTGAAGGCTATGCACATTTTGATACAAAGTCACAAAAGAAGATTGCAACAGTATATCAAGCATTAGTTCAAGCATGTGATATGATTATTACTAGCCAGAAAGCAAATCAAACACGAACTAGAAAGCCAGTTGCTAAAGATAAAATAGTCAAAAGGATGAAGTATCAAAAAGAAGATACAAATCTAAAACTTGCTAGTATTAATCCAGTGGACATACTTGAAGCATCTGAGTTGTGGGTATACAATACTAAAACTCGTAAGTTAGGAAAGTATGTTGCGGAACCACATGCCACATTACAAGTTAAAGGTACAACAATTTTATACTATGATGAAAAACAAAGTATTCAAAAGACTCTTAGAAAGCCAGCACAACAACTTGCAGAGTTCAGCAAGGCTGGTAAAGTGGTACTTCGAAAGTTTATGAATGAAATAAAAACAACAGATACTAAACTAAATGGCAGGATCAACGATCAGACAATACTCCTTAAAGTTGCTAAATAATAGTAATCCAAAGGAATAAACATGGCTGACTTAGCAACTGAAAAGCAAAAACTATTTGATTATATAACACTAAGCCTAGGCGGAGGCATGGTTGATGTTGAACTTGATGCGGCACACTATGACATTGCCTTACAAAAATCGTTTGATGTGTATAGACAAAAAAGTAGTAATGCAGTTGAAGAAAGTTATGGTTTTCTTGAGCTAATAAAAAATCAACAAGATTATACATTACCAGATGCAGTACAAAATGTAAGACAAGTTTTTCGTAGTACTACAGGTAATGTTGGTAGTGTATTTGAGCCATTTGAAGCAGGGTATATGAATACCTATATGTTAGTTGCCGGCCGTGTTGGCGGACTAGCGACATATGATTTTTATAAGCAATATCAAGAAATGGCAGGACGTATGTTTGGTGCCTATCTTGTGTTTACATTTGATCCAGTGTCTAAGAAGTTAACACTTGTTCGTAATGTACAAAGTGATGGAGAAACTGTTCTACTTTGGATGTACAATACTCGCCCAGATGTTAACCTATTAACAGATCCACGTTGTAAGCCGTGGATATATGATTATGCTTTGGCTCGCAGTAAGTATATGTTAGGAGAAGCAAGAAGTAAATTTGCTACTATTGCAGGTCCACAAGGTGGAACTAGCCTAAATGGTGATACTTTAAAAGCAGAAGCACAACAAGAAATGGATAAATTAGAAACTGATTTATTGAATTATGTTGATGGACAAATGCCATTGACATGGGTAATGGGATAACTTAACTAGAAGGTAACATATGATAATTGGAATTTGCGGTTTGATAGGTAGCGGCAAAGGAACCGTTGCGGATATTTTAGTCAATACACATAAATTTAAAAAAATTAGTTTTGCTGATAAACTTAAAGATGGTGTAGCAAGTGTGTTTGGTTGGGATCGCAAAATGCTAGAAGGAGATACAGATGAAAGTAGACAGTGGAGAGAGCTTAAAGACGACTTTTGGTCTAATGAAACAAAAATGGAAGTCACTCCTCGCTTGGTTCTTCAGTTATTTGGTACTGATTGTATGCGTAATGGCTTCGATGACGGAATCTGGGTAAGCCTAGTCAAAAAAGAATTATTGGATAATCCAGGACGTAACTATGTTATTCCAGATGTACGTTTTGCAAATGAAGTTAATATGATTAGAGATATTGGCGGAGAAGTTTGGGAAGTAAAACGTGGACCAGACCCTCAGTGGCTAATTGAATACGAGACAAATGGAACTGAGCCAACAGTGCATGCCAGCGAATGGAAATGGATCAAATCAAAAAAAGATTTAGTAATTGAAAATGATGGTACATTGGATGAACTTAGTAATCAGGTACTAAGTCGCCTTGCTTAGTATTCCATCCTTCGTGTCCTAGTTCAGTCAAACAATTTAAACAAACAGTTTTAAGATTAGTATGTTTAATATTAATCATGTTTCCGTCTATATAATACACTTCAAGTTGATCATAAAATTTAGCCTCAAAGCCACACTTTTCGCAATGGGTTTTTTTCTTATACCCTGCCTTTGACCATGGACTTTTATTTTTATGATGTCTGTGGTTACGAGTGCAACTATCACACATTTTACGATAGTACACCTTTTCCCCTTTTCTATAGTTTACTGCCGCAAACTTTTTCTTGCATTTAGTGCATATAGGCCTATTACTCATAAAAATATTTACCGGCGCCCTTTAAAGGTACCAATCATTCTGAATCATATTGGGTGATTTTTAGTCTTTAAAGGTAAATACACTAGTAGAATACAATTATTTTTTGAAATGCGAGGAAATGTAAATGGCACTAGTATCACCAGGTATCGAAGTTTCAATAATTGACGAGTCACAATATGCGAGTACCGCGGTCGGAACCGTACCTATGCTCATAGTGGCAACAGCTCAAGACAAACTCGATCCAACCACAGGCAACACTGCGTTGGGAACAACAGCGGCAAATGCTGAAAAAACTTATTTAATAGGTTCACAAAGAGAGTTGGTATCAACTTTTGGTGAGCCGGCTTTTTATCAAAATTCAACCGGTACTGCGTTACACGGATATGAAATTAACGAATATGGCTTAATGGCGGCATATTCACTATTAGGTGTAAGTAATCGAGCTTATATTGTAAGAGCAGATATTGACTTAGCAGAACTAGAAGGTTCAGCAGGCAGACCTACTTCACTTCCATCAAACGGAACACATTGGTTAGACATTGTAAACACACGTTGGGGAATATTTGAGTGGAATGCAAGTACACAAAAGTTTGTTAACAAAGTTCCAACTGTAATCACTGAAGCCGCTGATATGGACACTGGTACACAGAAGCCAAAAGCACATATTGGTGTAGAAGGCGACTATGCAATTGATGCAACAAGTACAGACAATACTGTATTTAGAAAAACTGGAACAGGATGGTTTGGTGTAGGAACAACTGCATGGTATGGAGCCATTCCAACAGTCACAGGTACAGTTGCAACTCCAACAGTAGGCCTAGGAGATTCATTTAGTATTAATGGTACAACAGTTACATTGTCTAGTACAACATTAACTGCTACAGTAAGTGATATTAATACTGCCGCAATTACAGGTATTACTGCATCACAACGTGATAACAAACTTATATTACACGCAGATTCAACAGCCGCATCAAATGCAGGCACATTAACATTAGCAAACGTGTCAGGAACATTCTTGACAGACGTGGGATTGACAGCCGGAGTTTATTACTCACCAGCAGTAAACATTGATCCACATACAATTGTGCCAGAGTGGAAATCATCAGATACTGCACCACGTCCATCAGCAAGTGTATGGGTAAAGACTACATCACCAAATAACGGTCAGTTAATTGACATTTCCGTGTTTAGTAGCATAACTGAAAAGTTTGGAGATTTAAATGTTGGTGGTTATAGAGGTGAGCGTCGTGCAATTCATGGACTTGATCCAATTGGCGGTGGCTTAAACATAGCAGAAGGTACTGTAATCGCAGTTAGCTCTATTATTAATGCAACAGGACAGTTGATTATTGAATTTAACCGTAGAGCAGTAAAAGGCGAGCTATCAGTAACTGGAGAAACAACAACTCCAACATTTACAGCAGGACACCAATTTACAATTAATTCAAGTGATAAAGGAACTCCTAACCTAACTTCCACACAGATTACACTTAGCGCCACAACTGCTGAAGGTTTTGTACAAGATATCAACGATGCTGGTATTGCAAACGTAACTGCAGAAATATCAGATACAGGTGCAATAGTAATCAAACATTCACTTGGTGGATTGATTGTACTACAAAATGACGCCGGTACTGCTCTTACAGACGCAGGATTTGCAAACACAAACGATTTTATTACAACCACACCAGGTGGTAACTTAGGATTGTCTAACTTTGTACCGCTTACATATGTAGCGGCAAGGTTACAACCAAGTACTAACCCTGCAAATCGCAGATTATGGTATCATAATGTAGTAGATGAAGTTGATATCATGATTCATGATGGTACAAATTTTAAAGGTTACAGAAATGTAAGCACAGATGCACGTGGATATGATTTAACACAAACCAGTCCAGGTGGTGCAATAGTAGGTGCAAGTGCTCCAATGACACAAAGTGATGGAACTGCAATCGTGTATGGAGATATTTGGATTGATACAAGTACAATTGAAGATTATCCAGTTATTAAGCGTTGGGAATATAATGCAACTGACCAAATTGATGAATGGGTAACACTTGATAACACAGACCAAACATCAGAAAACGGTGTGTTATTCGCAGATGCACGTTATATGGGTGACGGTACAACAAGTGTAGCAAGTGGGGATATTACAAGTATTGCAGATTTAACTACAAGTGATTATTTAGACCTAGATGCACCATCACCAGCATTATATCCAAGAGGTATGATACTGTTTAATCAGCGTAGAAGTAGTTACAACGTAAAGAGATTTACAAAAGATTACTTTAATGCAATTGATTTCGCAGGTGAAACATTACCAACAGAAAAAGATGCGTGGGTATCAGTAGCAGGACTAAAGAATGACGGTTCACCATATATGGGTAGACATGCAGTACGTCAAGCAGTAGTAGCGGCTATGAAGTCAATTATTGACACAAGTGGTGAATTACGCGAAGAGCAACGTAACTTTAATATTATGGCATGTCCAGGATATTCAGAAGCAATTGCTAACTTGGTTGCACTAAACAATGATAGACGTAACACTGCGTTTATTGTTGGTGATGCACCATTCCGTTTAGCGGCAAATAGCACAGAAATTCAAAACTGGGCAAACAACGTTAACCTATCAACAGATAACAATGACGATGGATTAGTAACTGCTGATACATACTTAGGATTATTTTACCCAAGTGGGGTAACAACTGACCTAAGTGGAGAAAGTATTGTAGTTCCAGCATCACACATGATTTTAAGAACTATGATTCGTTCAGACGAAGCAAGTTTTCCATGGTTTGCACCGGCTGGTGTAAGACGTGGTGTTGTTGATAATGCAACAGGATTGGTATTTATTGACAGAGCAACAGGTGAAGCAACTAGTACTGGTGTTAGAGAGTCACTAAGAGACACACTATACAGTAACAGTATTAATCCAATAGCATTCTTCCCTGGAAACGGAATTCTAAACTATGGTAACAAGTCAAAAACTGCAACTGCAAGTGCATTAGATCGTATTAATGTAGCACGTTTGACTGCTTACATACGTGAAAGACTAGGCGTAATTACTAAGCCTTTCGTATTTGAGCCAAACGACAAACTTACACGAGACGAAGTAAAGCAAGTTGTAGAATCATTGATGAACGATTTAGTTGCAAAACGTGGTTTATACGATTACTTGGTAGTTTGTGATGAAACTAACAATACAAACGACAGAATTGATCGTAATGAATTGTATATAGATGTAGCGATTGAGCCAGTAAAGGCAGTTGAATTCATTTATATTCCGGTTCGTATACAAAATACAGGCTCTATCTAAGAGCCTGTTTTTAAAGGGCACCCTTTTTTAAAACAAGGTAAAATAGCAACTAAATACTAGTATAGCAGGAGCAAAAATAATATGTCAGTAAGTTCATTAAGCAAATTTACAGTACCTTTAGCATCGGATCAATCCGCATCAGCTCAAGGTCTGTTAATGCCAAAATTAAAATATCGCTTCCGTGTAAGTTTTGAAAACTTTGGTGTTTCAACTCCGCGTAGCGAACTAACAAAGCAAGTAATAGATTTCACTCGTCCAAGTGTAACATTTGACGAAATTCCAATTGATATCTACAACAGTAAAGTATACCTACAGGGTAAACATACATGGGAACAAGTCACAGTCAACATGCGTGATGATGCAAGTGGACAAGTTGCAAAACTAGTTGGCGAGCAAGTACAAAAGCAGTTTGATATGATGGAACAAGTTAGTGCCGCATCAGGTATTGACTATAAGTTCATTACACGTTGTGAAGTATTAGACGGTGGTAACGGTGCCGCGGCACCAAACGTATTGGAAACTTGGGAATTATATGGTTGTATGATTACTAATGCAAACTACAACGACCTAAACTATGCATCAAGTGAAGCCGCAACAGTTACAATGAGTATTCGCTTTGATAATGCAGTACAGACACCAGTCGGTGCTGGTGTTGGCGCAACAGTAGCAAGAACACTCGGCGAGGTGGTAACAGGATAATAGAGTAAGATGGCAATTCTTAACTCGTTCCTTAATGCACTTTCAACCGGCGATAATATTCGAGACTATCGTCATGCGTCTAAAACATTCGTGGATGGAAACTATCGCCTTGCTCCTAAGCATAGATTTTTATTCCATGTTACTTTCGCAGTAAACGCCGGACTTGGATTCTCTTTTGGTGCAAGTGATACACTAGAAGCAAGTTTTCTTGTTAAAAGTGTTGACCTTCCAAGGTATACATTTGATCTAGAAGAACAAAATCAGTACAACAGAAAAAGATATTCATACAATAGAATGAATTACGAACCTGTTCGTATTATCTTTCATGATGATAACAGTGATGTAATCAGAAATATGTGGTATGCTTACTATTCATACTACAATAATGATCCAAGTTATGAAAGTACTTCAAGTTACAGTTATAGAGATGTTTATTCGCCAATGATGGGAAACTCTACACAATGGGGTTTGGATCGTAATGGTGGACAATTTTTTAATTATATTAAAATTTACAGTATATACCAAAAGAAATACACTGAATATTGGTTGGTAAATCCTATAATTGAAAGTTTTGAACATGATAGACATGATGTACAAGATTCAACAGGTACACTTGAGCATCAAATG
>MDSZ01193895.1_pt1 | contig 21738 bp, 21 predicted proteins | sample 811201 | NCBI WGS metagenome assembly MDSZ01 (sample SAMN05326647, study PRJNA326480) | marine metagenome | isolation source: seawater | place: Indian Ocean: North | collected 2010 | reverse complement strand
TTTATTAATTTTTGATTTTAAAAATCTGAATATAAATTTTATAGAGGTAAGCTTTCCTGAGGAAACATTATAAACTCCTGACTTAGGACTTATTAATAAAATTTTTACAAAATAATCTGCAATATCATCCACATAAATATAGTCTAATTTGTTTCCAGGGTTATTTATAATGAAAGGTTTATTATTTTTTAAATTATTTGTAATTGTTGGTATAATTGTCTTATCTCTATTGCCAGGTCCATAAGCATAAAAAATTCTCAACCAATAAAATTTTTTGTTTTTTTTAATTATTTTTTTTAAATGTTTTAACAAACTCGTTTTTGCTTTTGCAAAATGAGACATATTATTAAGTGTGCATTTTTCTGATACTTTGTTTTTTTTATTCTTTATTTCAAAACAACTTCCTGCAATAAGTATTTTTTTTAAACTTTTTAACTTTATTACTTCGTTTATTAAAAATTTTGAATATTTAAGATTTTTCAATGAATTCTTTTTATTATCTAAATTTTCAATATCATACCATGCACAATGTATTAATATATGTGGATTAAATTGTTTTATTTTATTTAAATATGATTTTGGTTTAAATAAATCACATTGAATATATCTAATATTTTTTTTTGATTTAATTTTCTTTCTAGAAAAAATTAGTATTTCGAAATTGTATTTTGCTAATTTTGATAAAATTTTTGACCCTATAAAACCTGTTCCACCAGTTAAGATTATTTTCATATTTCCATTTTTACTTAATTAAAGGAAAATTTTTATCTTTTTTTGATATAACTCTAATTTTTTTTGGCCATTTTAAATTTAAAGAGGGATCATTATATCTCAAACCACGTTCATTTTGAAAGTTATAAAAATTCGAAGTATGATAAAAAACTATCGTATCATTTTCTAAGGTCAAAAAGGCGTTGGCACACCCTGGTGGAATAAAAATTGAATATAATGATTTTGCATTCAGTTCAAAAGAAATCCATTTTTTATAGGTTTTAGAATTTTTTCTAAGATCGATAACAATATCGTAAATTTTTCCTTTAATACAAGTAACTAGTTTTTTTTCTGATGACTTTGAAATCTGATAATGAAATCCCCTTAAAGTATGTTTTTTTTTATTAAAAGATAGATTGGTTTGGACAGGATCAAATTTCAATTTATTAAAAAATTTTTTACAATATATTCTAGAAAAAATACCTCTTTTATCCTCAAATTCTTTATGATTGATTAAAAATACACCTTTAATATCTTGTTTGATAAACTTCATTACTAATTTAATAAATCAAATTACTATTTAGATAAAGAAATAAATTCTTTAATTTTTTTTATCATAAAATTTAGATGTGTCTCATTTAAACCTGGCCAAATTCCAATCCAAAAACTATCATTCATAAATTTATCAGTATTTTTTAATGAACCAACTACTCTAAATTTTTTATTTTTATATCCAGGTTGTCTAATTAAATTTCCTGCAAATAATAATCTTGTTAAAATTTTTTTTGTATCTAAAAATTTAACTAATTCATTTCTATTTAGAATTCTATCATCTTTAATTGTAAGTAAAAAACCAAACCAGCTTGGATCTGCTTCCTCATAACACGATGGTAATAAAAAATACTTATCTAAACCCTCTTCTAGAAATTTATTTTTTAAGTATTGAAAATTTTCTTTTCTTTTTTCAATAAAGAAATCAATTTTATCTAATTGGCTGAGTCCCAATGCTCCTTGCATATCTGTCATTTTAAGATTGTATCCAACATGACTATATATAAATTTATGATCATATCCTTTAGGTAAATCTCCAAGTTTCCAAGAATATCTTTTTCCACATGTATTGTTCATTCCGCTTAAACACCAGCAGTCTCTTCCCCAATCTCTAAACGACTCTACTATTCTTTTGAGTTTTAAATCATTATACATAACAGAACCGCCCTCTCCAGTGGTCATATGATGAGCTGGATAAAAACTTAAACTAGAAAAAATACCAAAAGATCCAACATTTTTTCCATCAAATTTTGATCCAAAAGCATCACAACAGTCTTCAATTAAAAATAAATCATTTTCATCACAAAAATTTTTAATTACTTTTGCGTTAAATGGATTTCCAAGTGTATGTGCTATCATTACAGCTTTAGTTTTTTTTGTAAGAGCTTTTTTTAGATTTGTAACATCAATATTTGCAGTCTTTAAATCTACATCCAGGTATACAGGAACACATCTATTTAAAATAATAGGTGCTACGGTTGTTGGGAACCCAGCAGCAACAGTTATAACTTCATCACCGTCATTAATTTTTCTTTTTCCAAAATAGTCAGAAGTCAATGCGCTAAAAGCTAATAGATTTGCGGCAGATCCCGAAACTGTAGAGGATGCAAAATTTGAACCAAATTTTTTTGATAATTTTTTTTCAAATTTTTCAGTATTTTTTCCATGTGTAAGCCATAAATCCAAACTAGAATCCACAAGACTCGTCAAATCTTCTTCGGTTAAATATTTGCTTGAAGCAGCAATTATTGTTTTATCTGGTATAAAATTTTTTTGCTTATGAACAAGCTGGAAATACTTTTCTGTTAGGTTTAATATTTCATCCCTTAATCTCTTACTTCTATCATCATCTTCAACTAAATTAACCCCACTATACTTCTTTGCTTTTCGTTCCCAGCTCATGATAATTTTAAATTAAGATTTAAGTAAAAATTAATATCAATATAAGCTCTTATTACTTAATTTACCAATGAATCTCAACTATAAATTGATTTTAAGAAAAAAAAAATGTAGATATGTCTCACTCTAAATATAAGAGATCAACATGACTAAAAACAACTTTTTAAAAGAAGTAACTTCTCAAATAAACAATATAGATAATGATAAAATTTCAGAAGTAGTTAAATTATTAAGAAAAAGAAAAAAAAAATCAACAATTTTTATTGCTGGAAACGGAGCTAGCGCTTCGATAGCAAGTCATGCTGCAACAGATCTATCAAAAAGTGCTGGATTTAGAGCGCTTACTTTTAATGAGAGCAACTTAATAACGTGTCTCTCAAATGATTATAAATATGAAAATTGGATAAAAGAAGCAGTAAATATATATTCAAAAAAAAGTGATATAGTCATTTTGGTAAGTTCTAGTGGTATGTCCAAAAATATTATTCAAGCAGCTAAATATTGCAAAACAAAAAAAATAACTCTTATTTCACTTTCAGGATTCTCAAAAAAAAATATTCTTAATAAATATGGAAAATTTAGATTTCATGTTAATTCAAAAAACTATAATGTCGTCGAGACTTGTCATCTAATTATACTTTTGAGTATCGTGGAAAAACTTTTAAAAACAAAATAATTTTTATTATATAACGTGGAAGTTTCAAAATACATAATTAAATTTTTTAAACAAAAAGGTATTAAGAATTTTTTTGTTTTTCAAGGTTCAAACATCTCTCATCTAATTAATGAAATTGGAAAACAAAAAAAATGTGTTTATATCGTTCCCCATCATGAACAATCACTATCAATGCAAGTTGACTCGATGTCAAGAATTAGTGGTTATGGAGTTGGAATGGTTACAAGTGGTCCTGGAGCAACTAATATTTTAACTGGTGTTTGTTCTGCTTACTATGACTCCATCCCTTGTTTTTTTATAACAGGACAAGTTGGACAAATTCACATAAAAAAAAATAAAAATTATAGACAATTTGGATTTCAAGAAACAGACGTAGTAAGTATTTACAAGAGCGTTACTAAGTATGTTAAACAAATAAAACATTCCTCTGAAATTCCATATGAACTTGAAAAAGCATATCAAATTTCTATATCAGGTAGGCCAGGACCAGTTTTACTAGATATTCCGTGGAATATTCAAAGGCAAATAATAAATACAAAAAAGATAAAGAAATTTAAATTAAATAAAAATAACTTTTCTAATGAAATAATAAAGATCAAAAAAATTGACAAATACTTAAAATTTAGCAAAAAACCTGTTTTATTAATCGGTGGTGGAATAAGACATAATAATATTTCTGAGAAATTATTAAAAAAAATTAAGACTTATAATATTCCTTTTGTTACCACTTGGTCTTCACATGATATTGTGGATTTCAATGATAAGTTATATATGGGATCAATAGGAAGAAATGGAAACAGATCTGCAAATAAAACTTGTTCAAAAGCTGATTTAATAATCACGATGGGTCAACGTTTTGCTGTAAAAAATATTTTTGGAAAATTTGGAGCTAATGCAAATATAGTTGCTATTGATATTGATAAAGAAGAATTAAAATCCCCATTAGTAAAAGTAAACTTAGGTATAAATTTGCCTTTAAATATTTTTATAAAAAATTGGAATCCTTCAAATATTAAAAATATAAAAGAATGGTTAAATGAAACAAGCAAAATAAAAAAGGAATTATTTGACATTAATATTATTTGTAAAAAAAAAAAAAATCAAAATCTTGTTAATCCTTTCACTTTTTTTAAGGACATATCCCCATTAGTTAATAAGAATTCACAAATACACGTTGATATAGGAGCTCATCAAACCTGGTTTTTTCAAAACTTCCGTCAAAGAAGATCGCAAACTATAATTAATCATTGTGGACATGGAGCCATGGGTCATTCGATTTGTTCCTCAATAGCTGGATTTTATTCAAAAAAAAATAAAAATAATTTGGTTATAATAGGTGACGGTGGTTTTATGATGAATGTTCAGGAATTAAACTTTATAAAAATGAAAAATTTACCAATTAAGATAATAGTCATTAACAATTCTTCATTAGGAAATACTTTCGCAGACAGTTTGATAAAATATAAAATTAGTCATGCAAATGAAATTAAAACTGGTTATATGGCACCTAATATTAAAAATATTTCAAAAGGTTTTGATATCAAGTATTTCAAAATTGGTAAAAACCATGATACAAAAAAAATATTCAGACAATTTGTGAATTATAAATCAAATGCAATTTTAGATGTAATTGTGTCTAAATTTCATAGAACTGCTGAGCTTAATTCTTTAAATAGTGAACAAAAAACTATATATTTGTAAATTAAGATTAATTCAAAAAAGAAGAGTTTTTTAGATAATTATCACTTGAAGAAATATGATTATTTACGACTGATAAAATCTTATCAAATTTTTGTTTTGAAAAATTTTTGATCCAATATTCATAAAATTCAAATTTTTCTAAATTTTCATAACCATTAATGTCTTTTATTGTCTTAAAATAGTTTTCAAGCATCCAATTGCTTTTGGTATAAATATTTTTCATAAAATAATATTCAATAATTTTTTTTTTATCAAAATCAATCTTATAATTTGAAAAATTTAATATCATCTTTTTATACTCAGATAAATTTCTTGGATGTAAATTAAAATTATAACTTATATGAGGATTGTTAACTGATGCATTAATAACGGGCACTCCAAAATATGCAAATTCCCATCCTACAGTTCCATTTACTGTTAATACACAATCCACTCCCTCCTTAATTAATTGTAAATTAGATACAGACGGTGAAACAAATCTAAAATTTTTTCTATTTTCTAGAAAATTTTTCATAATTACGTTTGAATAAGGCATTTGATTTGGATGTGATTTTATATACCAGTCATACTTTGTTTCTTTTGAAAAATTATAGAGAAAATCCAGCCAAGTATAATAATCTTCAAATATATCTCCTTCAGGTCCATAGGAGTGAGGCGCATCAAGAAAACAATGACTCGAAATTAAAATTTTCTTTTTATTACTATTTTCAATTATTCTTTTTACTGAAAAATTTTTACTAAATGATGGATTGTTAATATTTAAATTATCGAATCCTATTCCTAAATTTAATCTTTTTTCTATTTCTAATTTTGTTTTTTTAATTGCAATTTCTTTATTTTCATTTGAAAGCTGAGAAAAATCATTTCTAAAAGTTTTAAATTCTATATAAGCATTAATTCTATCTTTTTTTATTTTTTGAATATTGTGCCAATTACATTGATAGCTCGTTATATTTTTACTTGAAGCTATTCTTGCAATAATGGAATCTGCATATACGGTATGTGATAAGATAACAGCTACAACTTTATTTTTTTTGAAATAATCTTCCCAAAAATAAAAACTATTTAAACTTTTTTTAAAAAAATCTAAAAATTTTTTATCATTGAAATTGCTGATAGTTGGTAATTTATTTTCTTTCAAATATGAATCGTATATATAGTCCCCAATTAAAACATCATTAATCTTTACAAATAATAAATCTTTTTTTGATTTAATCTTTTGGAAATCATTATCTAAATAGTCTTTTACTTTTTTTTGAGTCTCGTTATTTTGGAAAGCAATAATGAAATCATCTATTAAAAAAGACTTATATAATCCAAAAAACTTATAGCCAATAAATTTCTTAATGCTTAATTTCAAGATATCAAAATAATTCTTTTTAAATAAATTGATGTAACCAAAGGATTTACAATTATATTTTTTTTTTAAAACATAATTCAAATATGAAAAAGCTACTATATTTGAATTATTATTGGTGAACTCACAAAGTATTTTTGAATTATTTTTAATTTCTATTTCATTTTTAAAATATATCTTATTAAAATTAATAAATCTTTTTATTTTTCTATTTAAAACTAAGTTTAACATTAACTTGGAATTTTTTTTCTCTTGACGTCTATGTTAATTTTTAAATACTTCGGGTTTGCTTTTAACAATTCAATAATTTCATTACAAGTAAATTTATAATTTCTTTTTATCTTAAAAAAATAATTAAAAATTTTTTTTATTAAAGTAAAATCTTTTTTTTCATCTAAAGTTAATCCTAATTTTGGAAAACAAACATTTTTTGGAGCAAAAATATTAAATCTAAATTTTTTATTTAGTTTCCTTAAAAAATATAGACTTGTATGTTCTTTATATTTTTTTGTGTTAGGGCAAAGCCTGTTAATCTTTTTAAAAGTTTCTAAAGAAAAAACTACAACATCCATTCCATCTGGATAACTTCTTATAAAAGAATTAGAGCAACATTTAACTTTTTTTTTTTGGAAAGTGTTTATTACTTTGTCAACTATATATGGATCAATTAATGGACAATCTGCTGTAATTTGCACTATAATATCGCTTTTAAAGTGAATTGCTGTATCAAGAACTCTTTGTCTAACATTATTTTCACTTCCTCTATAATAAAGAATTTCTTTTTTTTTAAGATATTCTACCAATTTATCATCTAGTTTATTTTTAGATGTTGCTACAATAATATTTGTCAATTTTTTTGAAATCTTTAATCTTTGTATCAAATGATAAATAATTGGTTCATTTTTAACTTTAAGAAGAATTTTATTTGGCAATCTTTTTGAATTACATCTTGCTTCTATAATTGCAGTGATATTTTTCATTTAATTTAATCTTTTGAAACTCTCTGATTTTATAGGTCCAAGTAATTTCTTTTTAAGATCAATTTTTTTGTTTTCAATTTTTTTCATTTGACTCACAACCTTTTCAAATTGCTTTAAATAATTATCAATTAGATTATCTTTATGTGCTACACTTACATATAATAAACTGCCACACATAATTCCTTTTTTTAACATTTCTTGAGAGATAAAAGTTGTTCTCTCCTTATTTTTTTTTAAAAATATAAAACTTGGGATTGATTTTAATCCACTTATCTCAACATCATAATTATACTTTTTAAAAATTTCCCCCCATTTTTTTTTTATCTTTTGACCTTTTCTAGATATGGTTAACCATGTTTTTTGACTTTTCATTACTTTTAAAGTTTCTAAAGCTGCAACAAATCCTGACCTTTCTGACCAAAATGTGCTACTTATGAAAGTATTCTTGGCGTGTCTCATTATTACTTTTTTACCAATAATTGCAGTTATAGCATGACCATTTCCTAAAGCTTTTCCATAAATTACAATATCAGGGTTGACGTTATACTTTTTATGAATGCCTCCATATGTCTCTCTAAATCCAGAGGTGCATTCATCAAAAATTAATATGATTTTATTTTTTGTACATAGACTACGTACCTTTCTTAAAAATAATTTATTAGGCTCAAAATTTCTTGATACTTCCATCTTTAAAATTCCTATTTTAGAATTATTTTTCAATAATTTTTTCAAACCTTCAAAATCATTAAATCTAAATGTATGAACTGAATTACTCAAATATTTTGGAACGCCACTAGTTTGTAAACCTGACAAAAGATACTTTTCTATTTGATTTTTTTTTTTTAAATTTGCTGATAAATACCAATCATGCCAACCATGATATCCACATACAGCTACGTCATCTTTGCCAGATGCAGCTCTAGCAATTCTTACCGCAATTGCATTTGCTTCTCCGCCAGATCTTGCATACTTTACCATACCAGCCCATTTATTAATATTTAAAAGTTCCCTAGTTAAATTTAATTCCTCTAAACAATTTAATGAGGACATATTTCCATTATCTATTGAATTCTTTACTTTATCGTTAATACTTTTGTATGAGTAGCCTAAAATATTAGTTCCAACACCCATTAAAGAAAAATCTAAATACTTCTTTTTATCTAAATCCCAAATTTCTATACCTTTTGCTTTTTTATAGTAAGTTGGCCAATAAACAGGAAGGATTAATTCAGGTCTTTTTGACAAAATCATATTTCCACCAGGAATTAATCTTTTAGCTTTTTTCCATAAATAATAATTTTTTTTTGTAAGCTTCATTAATAATTTCTCAAATCTATTTTACTCTCTTTTAATATTTTAGAAAATTTAAATTTTTTTCTATTCTTTTTTAAATTTGTTAACACTTTTAGTATTGAAGACAATTGTTTCTTATTTTCAATTCCTAAAATTATCCTATCAAACTTCGAATTAAAGGCAAAAATTAGACAAGCTTCTAATTTAGAGATATTATTCTTATCTAAGAGGGAAAAATATTCTTTAAACAAATCTTTATTATCTTTAAAAATTTTTTTTTTTATAAGATATTTTTTTGAAAGCAATAAATGGCCTCTTAAAAAAATACTTCTTGCATATAATTTAAGTTTATATTTTTTCTTAAGATCAAAAATTTTTTTAACATTAAATTCCTGATTGAGCAGATTAAATGGAACTTGTAATATATCTGGTTTAATTATTTTAAGTAATAACCTCAACTCATTGCTATTATAAATGGAGAATCCGATATGTTTAATAACCTTTATTTTTTTTAATTTTTTAAGAAATTTCACATAAATTTCCTTATTTTTTATAAAATCAATAAATGAATGTACATATAGAGTATTTACTTGTTTTAGATTAAGTTTTTTCATTGATTTGAGAAATGATAGCATTAAATGTTTTTCTCTTTTTTGGGGAGATAATCCGCTCTTAATTTTTGATAGCTTTGTATCTATAATTATCTTTTTATTCTTAATTTTACCTAAATTTTGCTCAGCGTATCCGTAACTTGGAGCAGTATCATAATGAAATATTTTTTTTTTAATACAATATTTCAAAAGGTTTTTTTTTTTACTTTCTATACTTTTGTTAAAAGTATAATTATCTGTAAAAAAAGCAGTCCCAAAAATTATTTTATTTTTTTTTTTCAATTTTATATCTTATTCAATATTTTTATTATTCTATTTTGATCTAATAAACTTAAAGAATAGTATAAAGGAATGGATAAGGCTGATTTGTAATATAAATTTGTTTTGTTTAATTTTCTTTGTTTTTTTAAGTTTTTTTTGATTAACGTTAGCGATGATAATGGTGGATAATGTGTCTTTACATTAATTTTATTTTTTAAAAGATATTTTATTACTTGATTTTTTGTTTTCTTTATTTTTTCAAAGTTAATTCTGACTATAAATAAATGCCAAGAATTTTTAATATCCTTAAAATCGTATTTTGGTAAAAAATATTTATCCTTGTTAATTTTTTTAAAATAATTTTTTGCTAATTTGTTTTTATAATCAATAAAATTTTTTATTTTTTTCAATTGAGAAATTCCTAACGCACAACTAATTTCATTAAGTCTAAAATTATATCCAAGTTCTTTAACATCATAAAAATTCAAATCTACTTTGTTCATAACGTGTTTTTTAAAAGTGTGTCCATTTTCCCTTAATGTTTTTAAACTTTGATATATTTTTTTATTATTTGTAGTAATTGCCCCACCTTCGCCAGTGGTTATTGTTTTTGATGGATGGAAGCTAAATACTGTTAAAACAGAATATATACACCCTCCTATTCTTTTATTTTGGTATGCAGATCCTAGTGCATGAGAAGCATCTTCAATAATTTTGAATTTATATTTTTTTGATAAAGAATAGATTATTTTTAGATCGCAAGGATAACCACCTAAATGTGTAATTATCAAATATTTTGGTAATTGTTTTTTTTTGCATTTTGATAATCTTTTTTTTAAATCATCAACACAAATATTGTAATTATCTAAATTAATATCAATAACATTAATCTTAGCACCTAAATGTAATGCACAATTTATTGATGAAACATAAGTGTTGTTAGAACACCAAACAATATCGTTTTTTTTTAATCTTAAGGCTTTGAGTGCTAATAATAATGCAGAACTAGCATTAGATAATACTAAGCAATATTTTGAGTTTACATATTTTTTTATTTTACTCTCAAAATTGTTTAGATTACTTCCTTTAGTTAAATAACCTGAATTTAATGCTTTGCTTATTGATATATTATCAATTTTATCTGTATAATGTTGTGAATAATTTATAACTTTCATTTCAATGATGTTTTAATCTTATCTAGTGACATTCTTTGTCCAATTTTATAATTTTTATCAAATCTTTTTCCAATTATTTTTTCAAAAAAAATTGGGCTCAGACCAAATGCTGGTCTGACTACTCTGATGTTCTTATTGGAAATTATTTCATTTTTTTTTACATTTTTAGAAATATATATTGATCTCATAACATTTCTATTTTTTTTAGCATTTTTAGAGATTCTATAGTTATTATTTTTAATTTCTTTTTCTAATATTCTAATTTTATCAACTAAGCTTTTAAAACTTTTAGGGTTTGATGAAAAAAAACTATCTAAAGACTGATTATTTTCGATATTAAAATGTTTTTCAATCATACATGCACCAAACATAACCGAAATTATTGGTGATAAATTTCCCTCTGTATGATCAGAAAAACCTATTGGTATACGATATTTATTTTTTAGATAATTTATAGATGATAAATTAGAATTAAAAAAATCTGAAGGATATGAGGTATCACACTTCAACAGTATAATTTTTTTTGCTCCATACTTCTTTAAATAATTAATTGCTTTTGAAATATCTTTCTCTAAGGCTACACCGCTTGAAATTATTATAGGTTTTCCTGTACATGCTACTTTTTTAAGCAAGGGAAAATGATTTATTTCTGGTGACGCAATTTTATACGCAATACATTTCAAATTTTCTAAAATATCCACAAATTTCTCATCGAATGGTGATGAAAATATTGGAATATTAATTTTTTTGGCATAATTAAAAATTTCTTTATGCCATTTAATAGGAGTTTGTCCATATTTATATAAATTGTAAAAATTCTTATATTTTTTCCACGGAGATTTATTATTAGCATTAATAAAAAAATCTTTATTATTAGTCTTAATTGTAATACTTTCAGGTTCATAACTTTGAATTTTCACTGCATCTGCACCACTCTTTTTTGCTGCTAGTATGATTTTTTTTAGATTAGATAATTTACCATTATGATTTGCTGAAATTTCAGCAACAATAAAAGTTCTTCCTTGATTTATTTTTTTTTGAGCAAAAAAAAAGTGTTCTTTCATTTAATTTAAATTATAAGTTGTTATTTATAAATAAAAAATAAAAAACATCAATATATACAGAATGAAAATCTCTAAAGCAGAAGTACTTTATAAGCTTAGAAACGAAAAAAAATTTAAATCAATTCCAAAATTAAAAATTTTTAAACTTTCTGATTACCGAAAAAATCCAAATAAAATTATCAACGAAATTAAAAAAAACTTTAAAACAAAAATTGCTATTCGTTCATCTGCAATTAGCGAAGATGGAAATTTTTTTTCTAATGCAGGTAAATATAGATCTCACCTAAATGTTGATGTAAAAGATGATTTTTTATTAAATACAAAGTTAGAAGATGTAACAAATTCTTTAAAAAAAAATAATAAAAATTTATTTTTTGTTCAAGAAATGGCAAGTAATATCATAATGTCAGGTGTAGTTCTAACCTATTCTTTAACAAGTAACATAAAGAGCTATAATATAAATTATCATTTAGGCAAAGATACATCTAATGTAACATCTGGACTAGGAAATAACTTTAATTTTTACTACATAGAAAATAATAAGTATAAAGTTGCTGACAGAAAATTTCAAATAATTATTAATAAAACCAAACAATTAGAAAAAATTTTTAAAACTGACAAGCTTGATATCGAGTTTGCAATTGATAATAAAAAAAACTTTATTTTACTACAGGTGCGTAAACAAATTATTAAAAATAAAATAGTATCTAAAGAAAAAATTATTAATAATCTTTTTCATCTAGAAAAAAAAATAAATAAAATAAATTCTAAAAAACCCAATTTAATAGGAAGTAAAACTTTTTTCAGTGTTATGACAGACTGGAATCCAGCAGAAATGATAGGAACTAAACCGAAACCACTAGCACTATCATTATATAAAAATTTGATAACAAATAATATTTGGGCAAAAAGTAGAGAAGTTTATGGTTATCAAAATGTCCAGCCTAATCAATTGATGACAACTTTTTATGGAACTCCATTTATTGACATTAGAATTGACTTTAATTCTTTCATTCCCAAAAATTTGAATCAATCTTTAAAGAAAAAGTTAATAGATTTTTACTTGGATAAATTTGAAAAAAATAAATTTTTACACGATAAGGTTGAATTTGAATTAATTTATTCATGCTTTCATTTTGATATTAAAAAGACCCTAAATAAAGATTTACCTAAAAAATTTACTAAGAGAGATATTAGTGAATTAACTTATTCTTTAAAAGTTATTACAAATAATGCTCTCAATATTAATTTAGACAAAGATCTAAAATTAATCAAAAGATTAAAAAAGACTCAGAAGGAAATTTCTAATTCTAAAATGTATGAAATTGATAAAATCTTTTGGCTTGTAAAAAACTGCAAACAATACGGTACATTGCCTTTTGCTGGTTTGGCAAGATGTGGTTTTATTGGCACACAAATTCTTAATTCTTTAGTTAGCCAAAATATTATAGATAAAGATGACTATAATAACTTTTTTAAATCATTAAATTTAATCACAAGTAAAATTATTAATGACAGAAAAAAGTTATCAAAAAATAATTTTTTAAACAATTATGGTCATATAAGACCAGATATGTACGAAATTACAAATAAAAATTATAAAGAAGGATATAAACAATATTTTAAACTTAAAAAGAATGAAACTATAAAAAAATCTATATTCAAATTAGATAAAGAAAAAAAATTAAAAATAAAAAAACTATTATTTAAAAATAAATTAAATTTTAAAAATACTGAATTTCTATTTCGACGAATAAGTCAATCTATAATCTTAAGGGAAGAATCGAAATTTATCTTTTCAAAAAGTTTAGATATGATATTCAAAAATATAAAAAAGTTATTTAAAAGATTAAAATTAAATCTTGACGATGCAAGTTATGTAAATATTAACAGTATTTTATCATTTTATGACAATTTGGATAATTCAAACTTAAGAAAGATTTTAAGTAATGAGATTAAAAATAACAAAAAGCAATATATCTTAAATAATTCAATTAAAGTTCCATCAGTAATAACTAAGACTAGAGATTTGTTTATTAACAATGAAAATAGTAAAATAAATTTTGTCACTAATGGAACCGTAAGTTCAAAATTATTAATTCTCAATAATAATCAAAAAAGTAAATTAAGAGGTAAAATTGTTTTGATCGAAAATGCTGATCCTGGTTATGATTACATTTTTGATCAAAAAATTAAGGGTTTAATTACAAAATTTGGAGGCATTAACTCACATATGTCTATAAGGTGTTCGGAACTTTCAATCCCAGCAGCAATAGGGATAGGTGAAAGTATATTTGATAAAATTAAGGATAAGAATTATATAACCATAGATTGTACAACTAAAAAAATTTATTAATGAATATTGGTATTATTCCAACATTAAGACAACCTTTTAAAAATCAATTTGAATACTCAATTGATAAAAATTTATTAAAATTATTTTCAAAACTAAATTATAAAAAAATCAATTATTTAATTCTAAATGATGTTAATAATTTAAAAGATATTGACCTTGTCGTTATTTGTGGAGGTAATGATTTGAAAAAAAAATCCTTTGAAAATAAATTAAGATATACAGCTTCAAAAAAAATTATTTTAAACGCTATAAAATTAAAAAAAAAAATCATTGGTATTTGTTATGGCGCTCAACTTATTTTACAAATCTTTGGATCTAAGTTATCTAAGTCTGACGAACATGTAGGATCTCACCATATTGTGTTTAATAAGAAAAAAATGAAAGTAAATTCGTTTCATAATTATGTTGTAAAAAACATCAATCATAAATACTTTGATGTATTAGGATATTCTCACGACAACAGTATTGAATATTACAAATCAAAAAATAGTAAGATAATTGGTTTAATGTGGCATCCGGAAAGATATAAATCATTTAAAAAAATTGATTTAGATATAATTAAAAATTTTATAATTAATTAATTGAAAAAAATTCTATTTATTTACGAAAGAAATCAAAAAATTGGAAATGGCCATTACGTCAGAATAAAAAGGTTATATGATTATTTTAAATCACATTTTAAATCAAAACTTATTAATTTAAATAATCTAAAAAAGTTTATTAATTATCAATATGATATATTAATCTTAGATTTATTCGATTATAAAAAAAAAAAAATTAAAAATTTAAGAAGAAAATTCAAAAAAATAATATCCTTTGAAAATTTTACGGGTAATTTTGCTAATGTAAATATTAGTATTTTTGAACATAATTCAAAACTCAAAGGCCTAAAAAATAGATATCACGGTTTAAAATATTTTTTTATGGATAACCACAAAATAAAAAAAGTAAAAAAAACCAACAACATATTTGTTTCTATTGGCTCTTCATTAAACTCGAAAAAAATAAATACGATAAAAAAAATAATTAGAGATAATCAAGACTTAAAATTTATTTTAGCTCCAAATTTTTTTGGAAAAATAAATCTAAAAGAAAATATCTATATAAGTAATAAAAAAAATTATTTTTATAATTTTAAAGCATCAAAAATTTGTATCACTAATGCGGGGAACTCTTTATTAGAGGGAATTTATTTGAATAAACCTTGTTTTGTATTGCCGCAAACTAAGAAGGAAGAAAAATTTGCTAAATATTTATTGGAAAAAAAATTAATAGTTGGTATTAATGATTTTAAGAATGCTCGGAATAAACCATTAATAAAAAAAATCAAATTCAATACAATAGATGTAATTGATAATAAAGGAGCGGTAAGAATTTTAAAATTAGTTAAAAAATTATCTCATGACAAAAATTTTTGACTCGGCAACTCACCCTACCATTACTGGAAAGTGGCATAATAAAAAAAATTACAATGCAACTTTTAAAATCCTCGTCAAAGAAATGAAAAAAAACAAGATATATAGAGCATGTGCTATGGGATTAGATAACTTTGAGGGCTATAATCATGAATTATTTATTTCTGAGTGTAAAAAATACAAAAATTTGATCCCAATAGCTGGTTTAAATCCAAATCATAAAAATTTAGATCTACAAATTAAAAGAATAAAAGATTTAGGATACAGGGGTATAAAAATTCATCCAAGATATTCAAATATTAAATTAGACAAAAAAAGTTTTCGGAATTTTTTAAATAAAATGGAAGATAAACAATTAGTTTTAATGATTTGTACTTATGAACATGCTAAAATAGGAAATCATCAAAATGAAAATATTTTAGATATTTTGTACGATACCTTTCAAAATATAAAAAATCTTAAAACAATCTTAGTACATGGAGGTAATGTAAATATTTTGAACTATTCTGAATTTGTTAGAAATAACAGACCAAATTTTCTTCTTGATCTCTCTATGACAATGCAAAAATATAAAGGTAGCTCAATTGAGACAGATATACATTTTTTATTCAAAAATTTTGATGAAAATATTTGTGTTGGTTCTGATCACCCAGAATTAAGCTTAAATAAACTAAGAAAAGATTTTGAATACTATTCTAAAAAATTGAGTCAGAAAAAAAAGAATAATATCGCTTATAAGAATTTAAACAATTTTTTTAATTTAAATGACTAAACCAAGTGTAGCTTGTTTTGGATTAGGAGCTGATCAAAAAACATTTGTAAGAAAATTGTCAAAAAAATTTAACATCATTGGATTTGATAACAATGCAAAATCTCCAGGTATTAAATTTGTGAAAAAATATTATAACGTTCCTTTTTCAGAAAATGATAAAATTATGAAAATTCTAATTAAGGAAAAAATAACAAAAATTTTTTCTTTTGCAACAGAAGCACCTCAGCTTTTAATAGGTTACCTAAACACTAAGTTAAAAATTAATGGAACAAAATATCATCAAATTAAAAAAATTTCTGACAAACTTGAATTTAGAAAACTTTTAAAAAAAAAACGTATTTTTCAACAATCTTTTTATTTTTACGAAGAATTAAAAAGAAAAAAAAATTTAAAAAATAAATTAATCGCAAAACCTATAGTAGGAAGTGCATCAGAAAAAATATTTATTCTAGATAATTTAGATCAAATAAAAACAAAACATAAAAATTTTATTTTTGAAGAATATGTTCGATCAAAATGTATTTATCATGTTGACGGTTTTTATTTCAAAAAAAAATTCCACTCTTTCTCAATCTCAAAAAAAATTAAATCGAAAAATAATTTTTTTGTAGACAAAAAGATAATGTTTAATTTCAAAAACAATAAATTAAAACAAAAAATAAAAAAAAATGTAGAGAGGATTTGTTCTTTAATTAAAATTTCATTTAGTCCTATTCATTATGAATTTATTTATAAAAATGGAAAAGTTTATCCAATTGATTTCCACTTGAGAGGCCCAGGAAGTGGTTTTTATACTTATTTAATGGATAAATTATTGCTATCTAAAATACTTGAAATAGAAATGAATCCTTCAAGATTGATTGGTTTAGGTAGTAAAAATTTTTATTGTTATGTTTATTTTTTAGATAACATTAGTGAAAAAAAAGATTTAACAAAATATTTAAAAAGATTTTCGAAAAATTACCAATTAAAAATTACTTACAAAAGATTTACTAACAAAACTAAATCAAAACAAAATAATGCTAGAGATAGAATAGGTGCTTTTTATTTTGAATTTAGTGATTACAAAAAATTTATTGAACTAAGTAATAAATTAAATACAGTTTTATAGTTTTTTCACTAATTTTTCAGCTAATTTTAAATCTTTTTTTGAGTCTATTTCAATCCAAAATTTTTTAGTAATTTTTACTTTATATTTTATAATTTTCTCTTTTAAGCTTAAATTGATAAAACTGGTAAAGTCAATTTTTTTATCTAATTTTTGATAGAATTTTTTTAATTTCACAAAATCTTTTTTTTTTAACTTAATTAGACCCATATATTGATAACGTGGGAATTTTTTTATTTTCTCTCCAATTGAAACTAAGTAATTATTTTTGTTCTTTAGAAAACTTTCGGCATCGTTTAGAATATTTGATTTACTCATTCTCATTTTCCAAATTTTCAACCAATTTTGTTTAGCTAAAATAATATTATTTTTTTCTTTTTTTAGTAAATCAAAAATTTTATTATCGAAAATGATATCACCATAACAAATAACAATATTATTTAACTTTGGTTTTACTAAAAAGGCACTTTCAACCATATTTGAATTTAGGTAATTTTTATTTTCTACAAAATTAATTTTTCTGTTTTTGTATTTTTTAATTATCTTATTTTTCTTATAACCTACAACTATATTAATCTTATTAAATTTATTTAAAAAAATATTATTATATTCGATAATTGGTTTTCCATTTACCTTGACCAAACATTTCGGAATTTGTGCCGTTTGTTTTTTTAATCTGGAACCTCTTCCTGCAGCTAAGTAGATAATTTCCATTTTTTATTTGTTTTTATTTTAATAAACTTTAAAACGATTATTTAAAAGTATTTTTTATGGTTATATGGATAATTGGTAAATCTGGGGCAGGAAAATCCTTCTACGCAAAAAAACTTTTAAATAAGTTGAAAGGAAAAAAAATATTAATTGATGGTGATGAAATAAGAAAATTTGCCTTTTTAAATAAATTAGGCTTTAGCAAAAAAGATAGAAAATTAAATGCACAATTCATTGTAAGATTATGCTCTTTTTTAGAAAGAAAAGGATTTAAGGTAATCTGTTCCATTTTGAGTATTTTTCCAGAGATGCAAAAAAAAAATAGGAAGATTTTTCAAAACTATTATCAAATTTATTTAAAAGCAAATCCACAAAAATTGATATCAAGAAATAATAAAGGTATTTATTCTAAAAATAAAAACATAGTTGGTATCGACATAAAATTTCCAACACCTTACAAAAGTGATTTAATATTTAATAATTATTTTGATCTAAAATATAAGTCAAATATAATTAAAATTATCAAACTTTTAAAGCATAAGGATTAACTTCACTCAATTTAACAAATCTTTTTTTATTTAAACTATTTTTCCAATTTTGATTTTTTATCTTCCAATTTTTTCCGTAAAAATATGTTAAGCAGTCTTTATAATTTGAAGGGATAGAAAGTTTCAAATTTTTGTATTTTATATTAGTCTTTTTTTTTCTAAATATTGCAGGCACTCTTGAGAAAATTCCATTACCTATTGGTCTGAAATAAAATTTTTTAATTTTTTTTTCTAAAAAAAATTCAATTGTAACTGGTTCTCTTATATAAGTGTTACATTTTGATTTCACATCTATTTTGAAAATTTTATTTTTTTCAAATAGATAGTTTTTTGACTTATTCATTTTTTTTTCAACTTTAAATTCTTTTAAATAAGATTTAATTTTTTTATAAATATTATCTAAATTACAATTGATAACTGCTATATCCACATCTGTAAATTCAGCTAACTTTTGTTTTCTTGCAATTGCTAACAATGAAGATCCTTCGATATAATAATTAATTTTATTTTTTTCAAAAAAATTAATTATTTTACTCAAAATTTTAACAAGAATTTTATCTCTAGTTTCAATATCCTTTTTTGAATATTTATAAATCCATCTATCAGTTCTGATTATCTTTTTATCAATTTTAAATTTATGTAAATATTCCTCTTGTTCATCCATATATCTTCCACCTAAATAGATTTCATCAAATTTGTAATTAGTATTTTTTGGGTGAATAACTGGTAGTTTAAAAAATTTACTATTATTTTTACCAATGTCTGTTTCAAGGAAACAAATGATCTTTATGTTTTTTTTTTTTCTTAATATCCTATGTAGTCTCCTTCCATCAACACCAGTACCATAAATTGCTACTTTTTTTTTCATATGATGATATTTACTATTAAAAATGTTAATTACAAATATTAAAAGAATAATTTCTAATAAATACTCCTATGCTCATTTTAATGAAAAAGATTTATTGAAATTTTTCAAATTTTTAAAAAAAATTCAAAACTTAAAATTTAAGGAGAGTTTCAATAAACAGATAAACTACCATGGATTAGAATTGCGATTACTTGAACTCACTAAAAAGAAGGTTTTTACAAAAAAAGAAAAGAATGAAATTAGCAGATACTATTTAAAATTTAATGTTAATTTAAGATTAAAACAAAGTTACGATAAATTTTTTAAAAAGAGTTCAAATAAGAATTGTCAATGTAGAGCTTATATTTTTTTAGGATCAGTTGTAATCAAATTAAAAAATATTCCAAATACCCATAAACTAAACTGTTTATTAAAAATAATTGATTTATCATATATTCATTTCTCAAATTTAAACCAATTTGAAAAGAAAATTTTAAAACAAATTGTTATTTACGTATTAAATGATCTTAAAAATTATATATGAAATACTCATTTTTAGCTTCGGATAATAAAAGAACAAAAAAATATTTAGAATTTTTTGAAAAAAATAATATAAAATTTAATTATATTCTAATTTATAATGTAAAACGGAATATTAAGTATAAATTTTGTAATAAAGTAATATTATTTAATGAAAAATTTTTTAATCAAAAAATAAAAAAAAAAATTCACTTTTTGAGGCTAACAAACTTAATAGTTTCTCCAAGTTCTGGTGAAATATATAAAAAACATTTAATGAACAATTTAAATTTTTACCATTGTCATCCTGGTAAGTTGCCAGAATTTAAAGGATCTTGTGTAATATATTATAGTATTCTTGAAAAATCTTCGATACATACAACTATTTTTAAAATGAATAATGAAATTGATAAGGGAAAAATACTCTACCAAGAAAAGTTTAAAATACCAAATTTTAAAAAAGTTCAATATGATGATTTTGATTATGAGATAAGAGCAAAAACATTTGTAAAGTTTTTAAAAAGAAAAAAAAATATAAAATATAAATTCAAAATAGACTCTAACTTATCCTTTTATAGACCGCATCCTATTTTAAGAATTTTGGTAGAAAACAAAATAATATTTAAAAGACTAAACTTACTTAATTAGTTTATTGACTTTTTTGAAATCATCTAAATTTTGTTCATGAATTCTCATGATTCCACATAATGTGTTGTGGGAATTATTTGGAGAATATATTTTTGTATTTCGCCTAAAAAAATTTGATAAATTTAATAACTTAATAATATTTTTTTTGTTGAATTTTAGTTTTTTATTATAATTGATAATCAAATGTTCTAAACAAGCATTTCCAGCACCCCTGCCTATTCCCATAAAAGATCCGTCCAAATAAGAGAAGCCATTTTCTAAGCATTGAAATGTATTGTTGTTCGCTATTCCTAAATTATTATGCCCATGAAACCCTATTTTGAAATCACTTTTGTAGGCTTTCAATGAATTGTAAAATTTTAATATATCTTCAAAAAACATACTGCCGGTTGAGTCAACAATATAAAAATCTTTAATACCAAATTTTTCGTATATTGTTTTTACCTTTTTTTTTAACGAAACTGGAGAATCTCGTAAAGTTTGCATAAAAAAGATAAAAACTTTTTTTTTATGTTTTAAAAGAAATTTTATTGGTTGAAATAAACTTTTGAAATCTTTTGGAAAAACTCCTAATCGAACAAAATTTACGCTTGAATTTGCAATTAAATTTAAATCTTCAGAATTAATAAACTTAGGTTGAGCAAAAAAACCAATTCTGGTTTTTAAGTTTAATGAATCCACAATGTTTATTAAAGATTTATCGGTAACAGAACTACGAAACTTATTATTTCTGTATGCACCAATTCCAAGGCCGTGACCTATTTCACAATACTTTAAATTTACTTTGTTTGCTCTTATTAAATATTTTTTAGTAAAGTTTGGAGAAAAATTGTAATTATTTAAATAACTACCATCTCTTAAAGTGCAATCAAAAGCAATTGGTGTTTTATTCATTTTAAAAAGAACATAGATAAATAATTTATTTTATCTAGTTAATAATTTTACAATATCTAGTAAATTTTTTTCAGTGCATAAATCAAGCCGATTGAGCTATTAGTACTGGTCAGCTGCACGCATTACTGCGCTTCCACATCC
>MDSZ01068053.1_pt1 | contig 21738 bp, 6 predicted proteins | sample 811201 | NCBI WGS metagenome assembly MDSZ01 (sample SAMN05326647, study PRJNA326480) | marine metagenome | isolation source: seawater | place: Indian Ocean: North | collected 2010 | reverse complement strand
TTAAACCAATAAAGTCTAGATTTACGCCGTTGGCGCCGTTTGTACTAGCGGTTAAAAAACTTAACGATCCACTTAAAGCCATTTTTTACCTCAATCTCACCATATAATTAGAGTATACATCAATTTATCGACGCTGTTATCCATCTTGTTTGCTGGTCTGTTCTTGGTATCATGTGAGAAACAAAAGCGTTGTCATTCATTGAAGCAGTTATAAACCCAGTGCCGTCTGTATAGGCGTCTCCCGGGCCGATATACTTAAATCTCTCTAAATTATTTCTGTGATACTTGTGTCGCGACGCGTCTCCGGACAAATTATATGAGTCTGATGTAACGCTACCGACTGCCTCTGAGCCGTAAACTCTTGCAGTAGCATTAGAGCCTCCAGAAAATCCAGTGATATTTAGCTGGCTTATGTCCGTAGTAATTGGATTGTTGCCGTTACTTCCTGCTATTTGCTGGTATAAATTAATACGCCCGCCAGCGACAGCGCTGACAATAATTTTTCCATTATGCCCATTCGCATGTTCAATTGCTGCTTTTAACTCTATTAAAAAGTCATTTTGTGTAGCAGAAGACAGGTTAATGCTTACTGCAACTGCCCCTATATTTTCAGTGCCAGCAGTGCTAGCTCCCGTATCTGAAAGACGACCTAAAACTGTTCCTGTTGCTGTTGCGCCGTCGCTAGCCGCATTGGTGACAAGATATTTCTTTTTAGTTCCATCTGAGGACGTAATAGTGACGTGCTCTTTTTCTGTCATGCCGCTAGCGCTGCCGGCACTTGCTGCTATAATAACCGCAAAAGCTGCGTTGGAAATTCCTAAATGGGAGCTGGCACCAAATTTTCCACAGTGCGCTTGTAGTTGTGAGTTGTGCACTTTTCTTGGCCAGGCATTTCTAAATGTCATAGCATTGTGCGGCGACAGAGCTTCATGCGCAGGATCTAAAAAGCCTCTAGATAGTGTTTCAAAACCGCCAGGAGAACTAAATCTTGTTCTTATTCTCGTTCTATTTCTCACAGAACTGGTCAAGAACGTTCGATCTGGCAGCGTAAACTCTGAATATATTACTGGCTGCCCAGATGCGATACCATGTCCAAGTCTTGCGCGACCGTCAACTGAACCTTCACCGGATTTTAACACATTCTCAATGCCGTTTGCTGTGTACCTCATTGTAGTTTGTGTAATTTGACCATTATTTTTAACAAAATATGGATCATTAGCTTCAGGTGATACCACACTAACATATTCGTATCTATCAAGATAATTTCCTGCAACAGTAGGAGAATTTCCTGTCATATGAATATTTCTAATATTTACCGGGCGTTTAGCTAAGCCGTCGCGCGTAAATACAGCTGATGGCCGATTGTGGTCATCATATGTTGGGTGCATGACCTTGAACGAATTCTTTACCATCAGCTCTTCAATTTTAGCAAATTGTACTAAAAATGTATCAACGGCACAGTCACCTAGGTGCGTGATACCGGCAGTATAATGCAGCCTTAAATAAAATCTTTTACCGACGTAATTCTTTAATCCTGTACCATATGCATACGAATCGGCGACAGCAATACCATACGTTACTCCATCAGTGTGTTGCTGGCCGGAAATTGAAGTTCCAGTAAAAGACGGGCCAGAAACGTTTGAAAAATCCCACTGGACAACTACGTCTTCTACGCCTTCAATAAAATCCGGGTCTTGCGACGCTTGAAGCTTGAGTGTGCCCATGCCTAGGCCATGCATGTTGTAAATGAATCTAACTGTGATTCTAGCTGATGCAGCGTCGATATCTAGTGCGTCAATTAGCGGAGAAACTAAGCCGAACGTTTGACCAACTTTTGATGGCAATACTTCGCAATAACCGTAAGTTTGTGACAAACCAGAGGGGCCGGTTCCAGCAGATGGCGTTTGGCCTTGCAAGAATGTCCATGAGTTATCTGTTCCAACACCATTTCGCCAATATTCTAGATCGCTTGGATCTCCGACAGTAGAGCCAGATGGCAGGCTTAGTATTCCTGTGTCGGTAGTCGCAGTTGTTGTCGCGTTGACAAACTGTTCGTCAATAATTGTTTCAGTGTCTGCCGTGCTAACAAGAAACTCAATATGCCAACCTTCTGGGCGAGTGATATCTAAGTCAGACCCCTGATTAAGCTTGACGTGTCTGTGTTGAGCACCTCCAACATGCTTTTCAGTGAATGGACCCTGCATTGGAATTTCAGCGTTTGGTCCATATTTGTCCTCGTGTATATTGGTAAAGCCCAACTTGTATACGTGGCCATACCTTTTTTGATATCCTTCATTAATTGAAGAAGAGTAGATAGCAAAAGGTAGATTAAACCGAGACTTAGTGTCGGTATACTTCATGTCGTGTCTGCCTTTTGCAAACGTATTAGAATAAAGCGTGTCTTTACCCGGCATCGTCAAGGCACGAATGTCAAATTTTTCTTTTTTTAGTTCTGGCGGTGTGACTTGATCATCGCAATCTACATGCTTAATTTCATTGTCGACATCCAAATAGATAAAGTCATCGTCGCTAGCCCATTTTATAACGCCTTTATAAAAATCGTGGACATTAATATTTTTAGGGTTGCCGCCGCCTTTTAGCTGCAGCGATCTGGCTGATTCTACATCGTAAGCTTTTGCAAGGCTTCGATTATAATACGATGTTTTGTCGTATTTTGTGCCGGCGGCATCTTTAAGTTTTGTACCAGAGCCACTAGTTTCAGTGATAATTATATTTAAAAGGTCTTTCTTGTTAGAGTCAACAGAAGCATTACCAGTTCTCAGTGCAACATCGCGCTCGGCTCGTTCTTTCCACCATAGACAGCTTGTGTTTTGGTTGCTGCCTTGAGCAGGTAATATCGGTGCGTGTCCAAACTTCCAATTATATTTAAGCTCGTTAATACCGCGCAAAGACGAAATAGGTTCTCTGGTTTTAACATCTAAAGTTGGAAACTTGGTCCAATATTTGTTTCTTTCTAGGACGTGGCTCTCAACCATGTTTCTTAAGATGTCTGTAGTGTTTGACGAAGCAGGCACCAGTTGTGCTATCATACTAGTGACAGCGTTATCGATCCACTTAAAGTATTCAATAAATTTTTCTAGATCCAGCTTTTCGTTCTCAACATTTAAGAAGAATAGTTGTCTTAGTTTTTCTAATTTTTTGTAATGCGGACGATATCTATTAACCGGTTCTCCAACTAAATTATTAAAGTCCGAGATTGTTGCAAACAAGCGAAGCATTTCTTCGGAAATAATTTGATACATGCTTTTTTCTACCGACAGAACATGCTCAATATAGTTAGTCTCTCTTGTAAAGACCATATCGTCTTGTTTGTTTAAGATTTTTACCATGTCGTCGCTATTAGCAACTTCTGGAATCTTTTGTTTGGCTGCATGTACAAATTCAATATCAACGGCTTGATCCGCATAGGTCATATCGGTAATAAACTTATCGCCGCGGCCAGAATAGTTGTATTGGCTGATAGGCTTCGCCCACAAGTTACCAACTTTAAAGCGGCTATCAATTGAACCAGATGTAAAGTCTTCAATTAAGAATTGCCCACTGGCGTCCGATCCGGTAAGATTGTCCATGGTCCAGTTTAATACTAGATTTGAAATCTGTGGAACGTAGTTTGTATTCAATCCATCATTAGAATTTCTAAACGGCTGTAAAGCACCATAGGAACTTGGGTCTCTGGCGTGCGCCTGTATTACTTCGTTTGGTAAATAATCTAGCCAAACTCTTGTAGAAGAAACCTTAACATCAGAAAGTATTTCTGTGCTTCCCGTAAAGTTTTGTCGTGCGGCGCCTAAGAACAGGCGTTTGGGGGTATTAAAGAAAGTTACTGCGTTTGATAAGCTTATTGTACCAGACAGCAAAAACTCATCTTGTAGAATGTTTGATTCATAGTTTACACCATAAAGCTCATAAGTATAAGCCGAAGCGGCGGGCTCTAAATACCCTACACTAGAGGTTATAAGAGATTTTGTGTCAGTTCTGGCCTTGCTAGGGCGCAGCCTAAAAGCTAAATTCCATTTTTGATTATCGTAGACAGATTTAAAAGATGACGTATTTTGAAGCGCTGAGAATACAGAGGAGCCAGAAGTAACCAGGCCAAACTGAACATTTCTACGATCGTCATCAGGTCTAACTGCTACAATATTAAAATTGCTCGCATCTGCTGGGGTGGTTGTCAAGTCTGTATTGGACACAACAACGCCTTTCATTCCAAATATTGAGGACGTTAATGCAGGAAATATATTATAGGTCTTTTCGTTGTTGATCGCTCTTTTTGGAAAAATTACTTCAGCCTGCACAGTAAGCATCGCACCGTTGCCGGCGGCTGTAGAGGCAGCTGGTATATACGAAATAGAGTTTGGATCGCTTGTGTTATAATACTGATAAGCAGTGGCTGTATAAGCACCACCATAATCACCAGAAGACGTAAGTCTGGTTTCTGCGTCATCAAAATCAATATATTTTTTTCTAACAGAGCCGTGCGTTGTATTGTCTTTGAACTCGTACGTGTCGTTATTCGAATAGATATTTAGCTTTATTAGCTCTTCGTCAACACCAAAACATCTTAAGAAGTTTCGGAGTGATTTATAGGTTCCTTTTGATTTTTGTATATATGAAAGGTTGTTGTAAATGTTTTGGTAAATTATATTTTTTACTTCATATAGTTTTTTATCAAAAAGCTTTTTTTCGTCTCGTTGCGAATATTTTGCTAGCTCAGAGACGCCCTCAAACAATCTAGGTGCATCAAAACCACGCGAAGATAAAAGCCTTTCTGCAAAAGGCAAAGACTTTTCGTAAGCTTTATCATCTGGATAATTTACATCTTTTAGTGTGTTGAGTTTTTCAATTTGCAAATAAACATCATCAAAATAGCTGGCTAAGATTTGTGTTAAATATTTAAGATTATTAGATTCTTTTTCGTCTTGCTCTAATATCCAGCCTGGTAAAGACTTGTAAATTGATACAGAATTTTCATAATCGTGCATAGAGCCAGTAGTTTTCTTTCTATACTTGAGAGAAACTACGTCTGGATGATTAGAGTAAATTATTGGATCTTTAAACTCTCTAGTAGCGGCCTTGCTAAGAATAATAGCAGACCCAGTGCTTCTCATGTTTGAAGAATAGTTGAATATTTCACCATTGCTTATTCTTCCTGAATAATCTAGAGCTGTCGAGTCAGTCGTAGGATCACCTGTTATACCTTCATTAAATTTGAAGTAAACACCCAAATCAACTTTTTTATCTAAATCGTCATATTTTGTATTATCTGTGTTTGTTCCCCCACCGATTTGATCCCTGTAGTATCTACCTATTTGCTGGGCATTTCTTCTCGTCTTCCAATATCTAAACTCGTCAAATGAAGCTGATACTGTAGCACCCCAGCCGCGACCTAAAGAGAAGCCAGAGGCAGCTCCAGACAGTGGCCCAACAAGACTACCCAGTGTTGCCAGCATTGTGCCATCAACCAAACTTACAGTTGATCCCGCTTCTTGAGTTGATTTGTGAAGACCGTCAACATACAGATCAGATATTGTTTTGCTGCCTAGTTTTTTAACTGAAAAAGCGTAGTGGTGCCACTTACTGTCCGCAATATCTGCTAGTCCGGTATCGTGAGTAAAAGTTATCTCTGTTGAGCCGGAAACAAGCTTGACATAAATGTTACCGTTTGTAGAGCTCTCACCATTAATGTAGGCTCGCAACGAACCGTTACCAGCGGCGGCGCCTGCAACAGAACCAGAGTTCCATAAGTGAAAAAGATACTCGTTGTGCGTAGCAGAAGTAGATGCCCAACCTTGTTTTTTTAACCAAAATTCGGTGGTAACACCCTTTGCTGTGTCTAGCTCTAGGTTGTTTGTTCTTTGACTGGCTGTATCGTAAATATTAGCTTTAGATATACCAGTTTTTGAAGGCCCCGCGGAAAAATCACTTTTATAATCTTTTCCGGAATCAGCATGCGGCCCACCTTTTATAAATACGTATTCGGGGCTAGTCGAGTCATACACATTGTATGTCGAATCTTTTGATCCGGCAAATGAAGACGTCAGGCCAATTGTTATGTGCCCAGTGGTACGTGGATATTCGTTCTCAAATATAAAAAGGTCTAGATAAGTGCTCTCATTTTCCCACTCTAATTTTTCAGCTTGCGAGCCATCGTATGGATAAGTTTCATATATTCTTGTGATGGCAGTATCATAATATTCTTCTGCCAACCCAAATCTAGCAAAATTTGAAGCAGTCGTAAAATCAACACTAGGCACAAACCTATTGCTTTGTTTAGAATAGGCCTCGACATACCTAGGCGATTCTACGTTTTCGTGAAGATCGTTCTGAGTCTTTTCCTTAACGAAGCTTAAAGAATTTCCTTTGTCAAATAGATCTTTAATTCCCATAAATTAATCCGCCGCGGTCGTATAACTAATTATCTTCAACCCTAAATTTAAACACTTCTTCTTGCTCTCTCCACTGTTGTGAAGTATAATAAGCTAACTTAACACCATACATGTAGCCGGGTTCTAGCAACGCCATGTCTAAATCAAAATAATTACCATCGTCATCATACGACAAAAATGTATGAAGAGTAGCACTGCCAGTAGAGTTTCTTATTACTGTTCTTTCGTCTACCATTCTTATTATTTCGTACGAACCACTTAAGATAACACTTTTTTCAATGTCTTTGCTAGCAACAGTATATATTGTAGGGCTAAAATTTCTAGGTCTTGCAAAAACTCTGAATCTAGCCTGCTCGTCTTTGGCATAGGATGGCTTTAAGTTTGTAATTTTATTAACATATTGTTGATATGAGTCAGCTACTAAAACACTGTCGTCTTGAAAAGTTTTTACAGATATTGAGCCTGTTTTGTATTCTCCGCCCACAGAGCCAGACCAAACATCGTGAATAATAGACAAAACTTTGCCATTGCTGCCAGTTGCTTTTGAGGTTACTTGAGCTTTGTAGATGCCGGTACTAACCTTAGAAGCAGTCGCTGAATCGAGCCTAGAGCCTGTTGGAAAATCAGCAGAGCTAGAAAATATATTAACCGTTACAGTTTCTGTATGGGGGATATCGACCAGTCTGCCCCTAATATAGTTGTATAGATAAAGATTATTTAAATTATCAGCGGCAGAAGCTATAGAAGAGCTGGCAAAAAAGTTGCCTCGATCGTCGGTTGTTCTAGAATCCCACCTGGCTTCAATAACTGGTTTTTTGAAAAAGAACTCAGTTCCTCTTGCAAAAAATCTCTTTGTATAAAAACTTTCTGTTTGGCCTTCAGTGTTCTGAAGTATCGAGCCTGAATCTGCTCCCGCGGAGCTTGAAAAGTATCCTTCCTGGCTAGAAGTTAGAAATATTCCAAAGCCATAGTTTTCTTTGTGTCCATAGGCCCATTCTTCTACTGCCTCGGTAACATCTAACTCTATATCTTCGCCACCGTTTTCAAAAGTAAACGTATAGCTTGGCATTGTAGAGCCCGAAACATAAGAAGAAGAATGATAATCTCCTCCAGCCTTATTCCATTTTTGAGTTCTTGTTCGATTAACCCAGTTTGAGCCGTTAACAGAGTCCTTAGTTTTATCTTTGTAGGTCTCCATGTCAAGTCCAATACCTTCTTGCCATGACCGAGACACTGCCATTACATTGACTGTAAAGTTTTCTGGAAGCTGTTCTGAGTGTCTAGCGTTAAACACTCTCAAAAAGAACTTTACGCTTCCGGAGGCAGGAATATTGCCAGCGCTTCTATCTGAAACGATAGCATCAACAGGAAATTGTAGCAAAGTACGAGAAAGCTCTACAGAAGCAGTTGTTTCGTTGCCATAAATTGAAAATACTTCAAGTATGTCCGAAGCACCCATATTTGAGCCAGTTGCTCTAGTTGCTAAGTCTATACCAAATGCGTTAGTAATAGTGTTGTCTTTGGTAGCTACATACTTTTTGATTGCCATTATCTAATAGTCCCCTTAATATCAGTATTTGTATATTTTAATTCATACACAACGTTATTTGGTGCGTAAAGGATTCTACCGTCAGCTGACGTAAATCCATCTAAGTTTAGAGATTCGCTAGAATATCTGCCCCCAGTCTTATTAACTATTTTTACGTTTGTTACATCAACAATTTCATCTAAGTTGTTTAGCCTGTCGTATATTTTTGTAATATAAATTGGCTGCCCTATGTCTAGTTTTTCTGCAAACATGCTTTCGATTTCTGATATGGCAATGTTTAATGCCTCTATCTTATCTTCACTAAAATCTACTACTGCTACAAAATCAATACCAATATTAATAATTTTTGGGTCTAAAATATCAATTGTATCATTTATCATTCTATATTCGTTTAACCATACTTTCACGTTATTTTTTAATACGCTGTTGGAAGCAATAAAGTGGCCATCTGCATTTTCAGACAACAAATATAAATTTAAGTTTCTTTTAAATGAATCTTGGTCTCTAATAATTTTAGCTCTCTTGACGCTGCCAAATTTTGTCGGCATTCTGTAGATAAGCGCTTCGTAATCACTAGCTGTAACTGCACGATTTTGTGAAGCAAAAACGTCATTTACTCTTTGTTTTAACTCAGCAGGAGTTGGCAGAGTAACATCTCCAACTATGGGCTCATCGTTAACAACCTCTAAACTGTCTTTAACAAAAGCTATACGAGAATTAACTGTAGCACTTTCTTTAAAAACAAACCTAGGCTCTGATATGCCTGTTAGAGCGCGGGAGGCAACATTTACATTGTCAACAGTGTTTGTTCTATAAGTTACTGTTAATGTTGTGTTGGCTGGTGCAATTCCAAACTTGTCTGTCTCCAAAAGCTTTGAAGGGTCTAAAGTTAAATCACTTTCATAATCGCGGCCATGCATCTTTAGCACCACATTTGACGGATGAGTTGTGTTGTCAGTCTTTAAAGAAGACTCTGAGCCATAACCAAACTTAACATTCAGTGTGCCGTTTCTATTGAAAACAACGTATCTTCTCGGTACGCTTGTTGCAGTCATGATACTTGGAACATATCTTCTGGTCTCTCTATCTTTGTTAACAACAGACTTAAATATTGTGTCTTGCGACAGATACTGAACCTCAAAATATTCATGTCCTTCGGCGTCAACAACCGAAACAACCTCTGTAATGTTAGGGTCCGACAAAGAAACAGTCAAAAACCTTGTAAAATCTCCGACTGAAATATTTTCTTGATTTAGCTCTCCAGAAATTACACGGCCAAAAGCTTTAACCGCGTATGCAGTTGGCACACCGTCCTGCTCATTTGATGTAGCAACTACTACTTCGTTGTCTGGATTGCCAAAATCTACGTCGTCTATTAGTGTAAATATTTGGCCGGCAGTAGTTGTAAACTTGCTGCCTTTTGCTAAAACTGGCAAATAGTCTGTATCTGGTGAAGAACCGTTAACTTTAACAGGTGCCAGGACGTATAGAGAAACAACACCAAAAGAATTAGATCTGAGGGGCTGCTTGTAGCCTACTTGCTCTCCAAGTCTTATAATGTTGTTGTATTCTACCGCAGTATCTAAGAATGATTCGTTTGTTTGGTAGTCCAAATAAAATGACAACATATCGCCAACATATGCAACAGTGTCTAACATCATAGAGCCAAAAGAAGCCTCAGAAAAATCTTTGTAAATATCAGGATAATATCTCTTTGTATAGTTTACTAAGCTTTCTTTTATTGAAGAAAATTCTCTGTCTGTATATCTTATAAGTTTTTTGTCTTTTTTAGACATATTAAATCTCCTCGGCCCTTATAACTATTTCTGAAGCTAAATCTACGCTTGGAGCTGCGTATTCTATAGAGATAGATAGTACGTTTAAGTCGTCAGCGGTTGCATCCGATATTCCTCTATTAAACTGTATTTTTTTAATCTGTAAGAAAGGCATGTATCTAGCTACTTGCCCTTCAATGCGTTGTCTAAGCTCGGTTGTTATTTGCTGTCTAGGCAAGAACAAAAAATTTCTAACGCCAACGCCAAAATCTGGATTCATCATGCGCTCTCCTGGCGCAGTTAGCAGAAGATTTTTAAAATTTTGTTTTACTTCTTCTGCAAGAGAAAAAATTAGAGAAAAACTGCCGTTTGTTTCGTCTCTAAATAATGGCAGTTTTGGGCCTAAAGCGCTCATTTTTTATCCTCTATAATTGTTCTATACAGTTTGGTGGTTGGCTTGACAACTTCGACTGTTGGTCGTCATGCATTTTTTCTTCTATTGCATCTATAAGTAGTAACGCAATATAAATCATGCCAGGAACCGTACTCATGAATGGCGGCGGCATTGGGAAAGGATTTATACCTCCTCCAAGTGGTATTACCGATGGTACCATCGCGCCATACATACCAGGCAATAAATAGGGCGAGGTAAACAAGTCTTTCATTGTATTTTCTGCTTTACGTAAGACCTCCTCAATTTCTTTTTCGACTGCACGTTTATTCAACACTAGGTCTCCTGGGCTCGTGGGCACTGACACATCTTTATAAGTATCCGGATTCCAGTTGCCAGATGGCTTTGGGTTACCTGGCCAGGCTATTTCGGCTTGTTCAGCATAATCTTGCGCCATTTGACTTAACTTTGTATAATTTTCCATAAAACTTTGCCACTGATTATAGACGTCAATGTGATTGGTCTGTAGCCAAGCTAGCTGCTCGTTAGTTATATTTGCTGGAATAGTAAAGTCCCAATCTCCAACATACGGTATGTCGCTGAAATCGGTCTTGACTGCTTCAGAGAAAATTATTTGCTCGCCGCCTGGAGCACTAGACCAATTTAAGCTTTGAGCAGTAGCATCTATTGTTGTCAATGTTGTGCCGGCCAATCCTAAACCCATATTGATATTCATCTCAAGCTTTTGCATTAATGTATTAGCTGCATCAATACCAGCTTGAGCAACGCGCTTAGACTCTTCAAGGCCTTGTTTTGCTGCGGCGATAGTTGCCTGCTGAATTGCAAAAGAGATGTCTATAATTCGCTTGGCTGTTATAATTGCTGGATCTGTTACCTCAACAAAACCTTTTAATACTAGCAGAGGTGTTCGATAAAGTATTTTTAGAATTTCTTTCGTCATGTCTGGTTCTTTACCAGAAGTTCCAGCCTCGGAGCGAACTGCAAAGTCTGCCATCATATTTGCGACCGCATCCGGCATTTGTTTGTAGTCTGTAGAACTGTTGATGTTTTCTATAATTGTCTGTAGCGAATCTTTTGTTTTTTCTAAAACTGTTGTTGGCTCTGGAATAAACTTTGATAAGCCATCCATTGCGACAATTGTGGCTAAAGCCATGTATCTTCTCATTGGAAACAAGTAATCAAACATTAATTTAAATTCAGCAGAATTTTTAATTTCGGTCAGCATGCTTTGAGCTAAGTTTTTATAGAAGAATTGGTGCGGGTTGTTTACTAGAGAGCGGCCATAGTTTTTGCCGTTATTAGAAGTTAATAAGTTTTGAGCCGTGTATCCTGTAACTCCAACGTTGGTAACGAGACCTAAATCAAATAATGGAAAAGCGTCACTCTCTCCAACAGAGATCGTGCTCATTCCTTCATGCGACTTAATTTCTCTCATGATTTCAACAATTGGTATCTGTAATTCATTTTTAATAGTTTTAACAAAGTTGTTGGTGTACTGATCGTTTGTAGAGGAATAATACATTCTTCTGCTAACAAGAGTTTTGAGGTCATCTAAGGCATCCTTATGGTCGTCGCTCGGCACTCCATTTATCCAGACCCCAAAATCGTTAGTAACAATTTTTTCAGCGGCTGTAGTATACGTCATTCTCATGCCAAAACTTACTTTTTTGAAAAACGGCGCCAATCCAAATTCTTCATAAAGCTTTACTAGCCCGGGCATCGGGTTTTTACTAACTTGTTTTTGTTTTAGTTCTTTTAAGAACACTTCTGTGAAGTAGTAACTCCAAACAGAAAGCGGAACATAAACGCCTCTAGCTTGACCGGGAGAATAGAACTGGCATTTGAAAGAATTGTTGTCTTGCGTTCTATAGCCCTCAAACATCTCGTCTATTTCCTCGACATAGTCATTTATATCATAGTTTGTAAAAGCCCCTTCAGTACCGAGTTCACAAGGCTCGCCTACTGTTCCCTCAAAAACTCGGGCAACAAAATTTCTTGATTCGCCTTTACCATAATCTACAACGTGCACAAACGGTTGGAAGCTAATATTTCCCAATTCGGCATTTAATTCGTTTCCTAGCGTATGTTCCGGCGTAAATTCTTTTGAAAAAGCATCTGCAAACCCAAGCATGTCTCTTTGTTGTTTTGTTTTTGACGAAGAGCCGATGGTGGGAAAAAGCAAACCCTCAGCAGCAGCTGTTTGTATTTTTGCGGCTTCGATTCCTGATACGGGCGACTTTCTTACTGGCAAGGCTTGAAAATAGTTTTTATTTTGTTTTCCTATATTATTAAATTCAAGTCCGTACAAATCAAAATTTTCTTTGAAATTAGAAACACCGATATTGCCTGCATCATCATTATTATGGCCAGTCCTAAAGTTTCGAACATCGCCAGTGCCGTAATTCATAGAATAAATATTGTTTCTTATTCTAGCATCCATAACATATTCTAGATCGCCTTCAGAAGAAAGTAAATTGTACTGAGATGCCGGGAAGTCCAAGAGCTTGTCCCACCCAAGAGATGTAAAAGATGATGAAAGATCTAAGTCTGAGTTCTTGACTAAACTTAGCGTCAAGTCAGTGCTCAAAGGAAAACTATTTGTAAAGATATTTTTTACAATTGAAGATATACTTTCTGCTTCTTTGTTAATCAAATACTCAATACTGCTAATTCGAGAACCTTTTAGGCCCTGCCTCAGCTCTGCTAATTGTATGTCTGTCAGACTCTCTTCTTTTCTTAAAAGGTCTGTGGCGTAAAAAGAAATAAACTCTAGATTAAAATCATCAGAAATGTTTTGAATGATAATTGACGTAAACGCACTATCCTTTATGACCTCTTCAATATTAAAACTATCCCAAGCAATAACTGCGGCGAGACACATTTCTAGCGTGTAAATCTTCATTACTAATTTTACCATACCTTCTAGCAATGAAATTCTCGTGGAATCTATTCCTTCTTGATTAGATTCATAAACATCTCGACAAAGCGATTTTTCATAAAACTCAATTATTTTTGATTTTACCTCGCCGACATTAAAGAAATCGGTTTCAGTTTTATCTAACTCTTGTACTGATGGGGCACCAATTTGGTCAAAAACTTGTTGGCACCTAGGGTCAACAGAGTCACTATGGAGCGGACTTTTTAGTATCTTTTTCCATAATTTTTTCATAAATCCGCGCTCTTGCAGCCTAGACTCTCTTAGCTTTGCAAACATTTGAGTTGAATATGCATATTGCAGCGCGGGATATCCATGCGTAACTAAGCTCTCCCATAATTTATCAGTATTATAGTCAGGGACCGTCATGTCTGCGCCAGAGGCACCGGGAACTAGTTCATATTCACTGTATAAATCATTGAACTTTTTCATTAGGAGATGTCCAAAAATTTGCGATTTCATGTTAATAGTTTCAAAAGTGTAGTCTTCGCTCGGCTGGTTGAGCGAGGTACCTATAGACTGTGCCTTCTCAAGAACACCTTGCAGCCCTTCTCCTCCTGTGATGTCATCTATCAAAGTTAAAACATCAGGGTCTAACTCTTCTGCAAAATCAAAATTGTATATTTGTTGTTCTAAGCCAATATCGTTTTTAATAGCGCCAGATACTGCATATCCAGAGCTGTCTAAAACAGTAGCCTTTACTAACTTTGATATATTTTTCATAGCGTCTAATTGAGACGCTTCATTTTGGTCTAATGGAGTTATAATGTTTTGATTAACTAAACTTCTAGGAGTTTGTAAAATTTGCAAGCTGTCTGCCAATTCTTGTAGTTGCTCGCCCCCTTGAGTAGCAAAAACTTCCATAATTTCATTTACTTTACCTTGACCATCAATGCCAGGAGCAGTTTGGGCAGTTATTTCAGTAAAAGGCAAATCGTATTTTAAGGCCTCTGGATTAAAGTTTTGTTGATCCGCGAGAGCTGATATTGTTTCTTTTACTTCAGTTGTTCCTCTGAGGCCTGGAAGCATTGCTTTGGGTATGAAGTTAAAGAAGTCATATAGTTCTTGATTAACCTTTTCTTTGTCTAGTGAAAAATTGTCTATATTTTCAAGCGGGCTATCTGGATCTCTAAATGTTTTTTGAAATACTAAAAAGTGAGGATAAAAGCCCTCTGCTGTGTCTGTGGTGTCCCCAGTTTCAACTGTAGCTAGCACATCATTTTTACTAAGAATTTTTTGTCCTGTCGAGCCGGCATCAAGATCGGGATTGATCTTTTTGATAACAGCTGTTTCATAGTTGTCATCAATGTTGAATATAACACCTGGCGAATTAGAGAGATTAAAAGACATCGCTGGAAATATGCTTCTTAATCGACCTTCTTCTAGGCCTGTGGCCTCCGCAACTGTCAACTCCATAAAAGCAAAGGCAAGATTGTGATTACCAACCGCATATCTACGACCCACTTTTTTATCTCCGAGGTCCGGCGACAAACCAGGAACTTCGTATTCAACATTTTCGCCTTTTCGCTGTCTTTCTATGGCAATTCTTACAAGATTTCTTAATCCAGGAGATATCTTTAGCCAATTTAGCCAATGTAGGTTGCTTAAGTTTGCAAGCGCCTCTTCAACTTTTGTCTCTAGTTGTGAACCGCCTTCGACGCCGGTACCGGTGTAAAGGCCTTCGCTCATAGCAATGTTTTCAATTGTGCCATAAAGATCTTCGTTTGATAAAATAATTTTTTTATAAAAAGCATCAACAAATGCTTGGGGGTTGTTTTCGTCAAACAGGGCGCCCCCAATAAGATCCTCACCGTTAATATATGCATTTGCCAGCCAAGCTTCAGGAAAAAATCTTTGTGAGCCGCCATGGCCTGCAGGACCTTTTTTAATATATGGAGAGATGTCAACACCGGTATAGTTTCTCATCATTATATACCAGCGATTTGGGTCTGGGCTTATTTCTTTTAATTTTGTATCTAGACTATATACTTTTCTCAAAGTTGCGCCGTACTTGTTGATTTTATTTTTAGATCCGAATTTGTCGTGGTTCAATGTGTGGGGAAAGACAAAAAGCGGAGCCCCTGAGCCTGCCGCGGCATCGAGGCCAAAAGGATTAAGTGCATCTTTCGGAGCTATAGATAAGATGTCTAGAATAGAAGATTGTATTTCTTTTTCATATTCTTTTTCTACTGTAGCAACTCTCTCTTCCACACTCGAAAAAGAAGTAAGATATTGTTTGAGAGTATTTCTTCTCTCGGTTTTAATTGATGATAAGCTATCAACCTGCTGTTCTAAATATCCCTGTCCGGACGTAGCGCCAAACAAACCGGCGTGCAAAGGCATAAGCTTGCTCTTGTTGAAAAAATCGTCCGGACTTCTTAACTTATCGTTGTTAGAAGAAGCTGCTTTCCAATAATTCTTAATATCTTCTTGGAGAGGTCGCAAACCATTCTCGTCGGGCTCAGTATTTCTGATGATTTTTTCTGATTTTGGGTCTAGATCAACAGTTACAGCATTCGTTCCCTTAATCTCAACTTCAAAAGTCAATTCTCCGGTTGTTATTTCAATCGTTGTTGTTTCATCGACGTTGCTTAAAGTTTCTACTTCGCCGGCGTCTCCTCTTATATTCCAGGTTGAAAAATTTCCATAATGTAAATATTTGTTGTATGTCACAGGATGCAATTCGTGGAGATGGCCGCTACCTTTTGCTACATGCTTTAAGTGGTGAGTTGGGTCGCCAATCAGTGCCAAACAATCCTTAACGTATGGATCTTTAGCCATATCCAAGAACATCTGGTGTGCTTTTTTAAGTTCATTTGGATCTGACAGAGCTAACAAAGCTCTTGGTGGCGTTGAGAAAAATTTAAGGCCGGCCATGTCTATCAGTAGCGAGCCTTTAACATTGGTCAGCATGTTATCTGTTATTCTGTTCATTGTATCTCTAACGCCAGGAGGAATAACGAAGCTACCTCCCTCGCCGCAGATCGGAGGCGTTGAAAGAGAAAGGGGGTTTAGATCAAGCATGCTTAGCGAAGTTAGACCAGCAATCTTACTTCGAAGGTTGTCCAGCTCTCTGTCTATTTGCTCTTCGCACTCAGCCTCAGTAAGGCCTTTTCCTAAAAGTTGCTGGCAGCGGGCGTCGCGATCAAAAACTGCGTCACAAAGATTGTCGACAAGAACTGGTGACTCCAAAGCATCGCAAATATCTAGATCTAAGTCGCGACCAATTTTTTCAAAAGCAACCCTTATGTCATATATTGTGTCTATTCCGCTATTGTATACCGCCGGCCAAAACTCTCTAGTTCTGGTCAGACAGTTGTTTAGGGTCTGTTTTGTGGCATCGCCTCTAAGTAAAGCGCAGAGCTGTGCCGTAGATAAGTTATCTAATACATCTTTCATCCAAGCTACAACATCTGGCGGGTCGACATCATCAAATCTAGGTAGATTGGCTCTTTCTAACACTGGAAATGGTATGTCAGGTCCGGTTGGCGATGGCTTGCCAAGTGCGCCGACATCGTTGTTCTCTTCTAGACACTGCTCAAGTGCATTTACCAATATTAGTCTGACAATTTGGCCAAGCATCTGAGCAATCATTGATACCAGTGTTTTTAAAAGTTGCTCGCCATAATTGCCCATGTGGCTGTCTGTCGATAGGCTGTCCGGAAACTTCATTGTTGGAATTTTAAACGAGAACTGTCGTTTTAAACTGTCTTTAAAATCTTCGAACCAGTTATCGAGGCCGCCGTTAAAGAAGGCACCTGGGTCTTTTATAAGGTCCTGAAGGCCGTCGAGCACCTGCCCTACTATCAATTCGCACACACCGACTAATCCAACAACATTCTTTAATTGTTGCAGCCATGCAGCTGCTTCTTGTGCGGTTTCTCTTAAGTCTTCTACAATTGAAGGTTCGGCAGCTGAAGAAAGAGCGCCTAGGCTAAATGCGGCTGAAAATCTGTCGCCCGGAGATGAAAAAGAAGGCTCGCCTAAAAAGTTCTGATACTGTTGCGGATTGACTACTAAGTATCCGGCGCCGACCAAAGCAGCGCTGGCTTGTGACTCTGAGTATCCTTTTCTAATTAATCTTCTTCGTTCGTTATCGATTTCTTCTTGTGTGTATGTGGATGTTGTAGAAAAGTCATCTGGAAGAAGCGAACTTCCTGGAAAATCAACAGTTGTCTCTCCGCCAGGTCGAGGCCCGGGGACGAACTCTATGTTAATTCCACCCTTTTCCATATTTTTAATTTTTTCGGTAACGGACTGCTTAGTTTTACCAGTCATTGCAAGGGTGCTGGCAATAGGTGCGTCGTTGTAGCTAGTATCAGTCGATGCTTTTCCTCCAACAGATGCCGGTGGGCCTGCATTTTGCGGATCTGAAGGGACGTTGTTTTGGATTGCTTCAGCAACTGCTTCGGCATCAGTTGGATCGACTAGCGTACCATCTTGAGCAAAAGGAGGAAGCTTGCCATATTTTACTTCATAGTATTCCTCAATATACTTTTTGCTAGCTTCGGATTCTGGTCTTAAGAGCGCGTTCATAAGCATTACGTTCTCAACAGGACCAGGCCCCTGATCTTCGATCAGCTTGACGATTATTGCTTCGCATATAGCTTCCGCCGTAATTGGAATACCGGCTTGAGATTCGAGGCATGCCATGATAAGGCCCATCATCCCTTGAACGTCCAAGCTGTTAAAAAATCCAGTATACAATATCTTAACATATTGATTGTCTAGTATGCTACCGCCCTTACCGTCGGCTTGCTCGGATTTTTTCTCTAGCTCCTGCTTAGACATTCCAGGACTAACGGCAGGTGTCGGATCTTTAAACTGGTTGAAATATGCTTCTGCGCACTCGCTAGAGCTGTACAGTTTGTTCATCAACTCTCGTTCTTCAAGAGTTGAATTAGGGCCGACTTTATTCAGTTTTTTAATTATATCATCGCAGTCTAATCTTTCAGGGCTAATTAACGATGGATCTTTAGAGTGATAAATCTTTACAGGCGGCACGAAAAAATTACTCATTAATTCTGGCCAGTCTTTCTGTATGTCTAAAGCGCTAGTATCTAATTTTGTCTTGATTTTACTGTAAGATAAGAGCAGGTGTAACGCGCGCGAACCGTATATGCCCTCTAGTTCGCCTCTGAGCCATGGCAGCGCTAATCTTAAAGGAACGCCACTTCTTTTTAACTGAGAATCTCCTGACAGCTCCTCTTTTGTTAGAAAAGGGTCGATATAATATAAGTCAGAATCTTGTTTATCTGCATCTTTTAGTTTTTCAGGATTGGGAGAAAACAACACATAAGAAACTGTTTGTCTGACGTTGCCTCCAACCTCTGAATTATCTCTAATGCCGATCTGCACAAGATGCTCAGTGTCTGTTGTATTGATACCCTCCAGCACCATATCATGTATGATGCTTTTGTTGGTTGATGATGGGAAAGATTGGCGATTGAAAAAAGAGCCCAAAATAAATGGCAAGTCTTCCATCAAAAGCATTTGCACATCCATATCAAAATCTGAGCCGTTCGCGTTTTCAACAGTTTTGCCGGAAGACTCGATCTTGGTCTTCATGGGTCTTAACACGTTATTTACAAGATAGTCGCACCTCTTTTTTATCTCTGCCATTGGAAGTGACAGGATTGCTGTGTTTCCAGAAAAATATGGCGAATCAGGTGAAAAATCTTCTGTATAAAGTCGTGATACGTCTGGTAGAGAATCTATGTAAGAAGCTCTGATTGCATAAAGAACCTTTTGGTTGTTAGGGTTGCTGTTGTTTGTATTCAGCTTTTTGGAAACTTCAACAAAATACTCTTCGAATAATTTTTGATTGAGAAAAGAGTTGCCACCATCTGTATTCTTGCCTAAATATTCTAATAATTTTTTCCAAGCCTCTTCTTTTATTGAGGCCATTGTTTCTGCTCCAGACGCTGCTTTAGCTGTTTCCAGAGAATCTTGCGATGTTTCTAAGTCTTCGTTACTTTCGTTGATTAGCTCTGCTTCTGTTTTTCTAGGCTTCTCTCCTAAAATAAAATAAAAGTAGCCCTCTGAATATTTTAAGGTGGGGAAGTCTTTTAGAGTATTTTCGTTATATAAAAGTTCATCCTCATCGCCCTGAGCTATAATTTTTAGATTGTGCTCGTTAAAAGAATAGTAACTTAGTCTTACATCGTTTGGTCGTAAAGTAATCCAATTCTGATTGTCTTTTGGACTTACCGGGTCTGTTCCTTCAATACCGGCTGTTGCTGCAGCTTGATCATCGCCCGCCATGGCTCTTTCAGAAAGGTAAGGATCTGGATTTGTTTGTATAGAAGATTCTTTAATTCTTACATATTGTGCTTTTGTGTAGAGAAGTCTAGTTTGATTTTTCGTGATAACGTCCCATCTGCTTAGGGTCGGCCCTGCTCCACCAGCTACGATAATTGGCAGATCTGCTAAGCGAGCATCATTAGATACAAAACCAACCCAAACGCCTGTTTTGCTTGGAACAATCTCAACAACTTCTATTTCTAAACCTAGCGGTATTTCAATTCCGTCAGTATCTTTGTTTTTGGGTTTTACAAGATTTCCCGCGTTGTCAACTAAAGAATAGTTTTCACTAGCCCATCCAAGAGGCAAGCTTTCTTCTGGTGAGTCGGGTGACAAACGAACGGGTAGGTAACTTTGATCACGATTGCCGTCAGACTTATCTGCGTTTAACAAAAAACCAACGTAGTGTGTTTTGTTGCTAGCAAATGACAGGCTAGCCTCTAACTCCGAGTCGCTTATAATTGGAGCTGGGCCTAGGCCAGCAGTTTCTTCAGGTGGCGGCGATTCTGGCTTTAAAGAAACTGAAATACCCGCAACTTCTAAAAGCCCTGCTGCGCCTGCCACTACAGCTTCTGTTAATTCTTGCAAGTCGCTTGGTGGTTCTTGGGCGCCGGGCGTTGTAAAGCCCAAAAAAGCTGCGTCCCAAAGATACGGCTGATAAAAAAGCGGGTTTTCTTGTAAGACCAAAAGACTATTAACAATAGATTGTACTGCGCCAACAGCGTCTTCTAAATCTGGGTTTTGGAAGCGAGGCCAATATTCATCTTCGCCTGAAAGAGAATACACTGTATCTCCAAAAGTACCTTCTTCTACTATTCTTTGTTCTTCAAATATGTTTTTTATACCATTTAAAACATTTGCCATATCTTCGGCTGGCTTAATAAACTCAGGCGGCAAACTACTGTTTGGGTCGACTTGATACGTATTGCCATCAAAAACTTCATCATAAAACTCTTTGAGAGGCTCTTCGGGGCCTGTGTTCCAGGCGGTTATTAATTCTTGCAAACTGGCCATGTTTGTTTTTCCTTAGTTGACCTTGTTTAGTCGACTATTAATGTAGGACTCCCCGCTGTCTGTTAGGTAATTGTGGATTAAACCTTGAAGGTTGGTAATGTGTTTTAAAATAGACAATTCTGTTTTAGCCGCTGTTTCGATGTCGCATGTTATTCCAGCAGATATTACAGGGCCTGATGGTAAAGTGGCGATACCAAAAAACGGAGAATTGTGCGTGTGTTGTTGCAGCACATGATTAAACTTCATTTGATATTTTATGTATCCGTGCATAACTTTTGCTAAATCTTCAACATTTTTTACTATAGTAATTAATGCCGCTTCCAAATTATCACCTAAAACAATTGGCTGCAAAGTTGTTGGATCGTTCATTGCCAAAAGCTCAATTCCAGTTTTTGCCAAGACGTCGCCGCCTTGTGAGTTTGTTTTGTCTGTGCCTGTAACCAACCTAATACTTTCTCGTCCTATTAGTCTTACGTTGTCAGCCTTTATAGCAACAGCAGATTTTGCGCCGTGCACGCCTAGGCCTCGACGATCGTCAGGTCTAGAAACTCCATTCTGACTTAAACCAAACTCCGCAATACCAAAATTCTTATCAATATCTGTTTTTTGTGAAATGTAAATTCTTGCGGCATCTAAAAAGAAGTTTGGATTTGTAGTAACTTCTCTATCTTTCGAGTCGACCTCTTTTGGAGCATGGCCGCCTAGGCCGGCAACAATATCAATCGCATCGCACTGTGTATGGCCTTGCGCTCCGTAACCTTCGTGGGGCTTGCCAGTTCTGTCGTTTCCTAATATTATAAAAGCGTTATTGTCAGGGCCACGTCCTAAGACAAGCTCGGAGTCTAGGTCCTGTCTTTTAACCATCGCTTGCACTCTTTTTTGTCCAAAAATGCCGCTGACTTTGTTTTCAAACTTTTGCTTCTCTGTTAGATTTTGAAACTCTTCTTTTCTCTGTTTTGAGACGCCAGAGAGATCTTGTGTCTTTTTATATAAAATTCCCATTCTTTACTCCTCGGGCGTACTTTCTATTTCTCTCCAGGGAACTAGTGACTTAGCGCCCCAATATTGAAAATGCATGTGATCTTCAATTTGTGAATTCCAAGAGATTGCTTTTATTCTATCGACCAAATTATTTATACCATAAATTTCATCTATTCTTTTCTTCTCAGCATCAGACCAAATTCTACCACCATTGTATCTTCTTTTTAAGAAAAAGCCATTGCCCCATCGCATGCCAGTTGTTTCGCAAAAAACCAAAACCCACAATGTTGGATTAGATCCAGGGGGCACAATGATGCTGCCCTTAGAAGAATTCATGATCTTGTTATACTTTGGACGTCCGG
>MDSZ01153202.1_pt1 | contig 21742 bp, 7 predicted proteins | sample 811201 | NCBI WGS metagenome assembly MDSZ01 (sample SAMN05326647, study PRJNA326480) | marine metagenome | isolation source: seawater | place: Indian Ocean: North | collected 2010 | reverse complement strand
TGGTGTCCTTGGAATGGGTAGGTAATCGTAGTACCTGCTCCTGACAATTCTTCTGCAGTTCTAACGACAGGAGTAGAATCCTGTGGTGCGATTTGAACTTGAGAAATCAGAACATATTCGAAATTAAGGTGAGAGAAATTGAATGTAACATTGTCTACATCGAGGTTTCCATTCCAATTGAATTCATCACCGGTGAAATCATCTGTAGTGACGCCATTGATCTCAATGCTAGTATTGTAAACCAATGCGTTATCAAAAATGATGCGAACTGTACCAGATGGTCCGAGCATGCCCACCGGAACGACTACACTAGCCTGTGATGCAACCTCAAGAATTGAAGCTTGAGGGGGGATTAAATCACCATTCACCACTAGGTTTGCACCATCTTCAACTGTAATCGAAGCATCTGTTTCGACATCATGTGCTCCGCTAATTGTCAGAGTTGAACCCGATTTCACAACGTAATCACCAGAAATAGTACCGCCATCGGTCCATTCTGTATCTTCAGAAATATCTGTTGCAATTGACAAAGGTGCAACCAATACTAGGACCAGTGCCATCAATAGGGTTCTTCGCATGACCCTGACACGAGCGGTCTAGCACATGAATGCTGCTCCAGTCTGAGTATCAATATGGCACATCTTTCCAGCCAATCCAATAGCCGATGAGGTTGAATGAGCGGTGCAAAATTGGAGTGATCACAACTAGTAGTGCCATCGGGATTAGCAAATCTCTGTCACCATGGGCTGAGCCGGTTAGAAGCAATTGACCGAATAAGAATACTGAGATTGCGAATGGCAAGGTGTCCAATAGAGGTGCTTTACTACTCACATCACCTTCTCGCTTCATACCTTTACGGCGCTTGAAGTAAGATCCAGTAGAGTCGCCAACCAAACTAGTGAATCCCAAAAATGTCCCGAGCACAAATGCATTCGATGCCCAGCCAGTTGCATCGTTAACCGGTGAAATGAAAATCCAAGATTCAGGAATTTGAGTCATCAATAAACACAGTAGTCCCGAAGTTAGAGAACCACCGATTAAACCGTTCCAGGTTTTCCCATCTCCCAGAAGTCTGTTGCCATCTTTATGCATCCTTCCACCGTCAATCGGCCAGGGGCCATAACCGGTTTTTGGCAACCATTTGCCCCACATCATTGCGAATGTGTTCACAAGGAAACCGGGTAGATAAATCCACAAAGTGAATAGCATCAATTCAAAGGTCCCGAACTCCGCCATAAACAGTTGTTAACGAATAAGGCCCTTGAATTGAATGGTGAACTTGCTATTGCGCGTTCCTTATCTCCCTCCTTCTCTCACCCACCGATATGACGCGCACTGTGCTTGTGGTTGGTTCGGGCGGTAGAGAGCATGCTCTGTGCTTGGCGCTTTCAAAAAGCGACTCGGTTTCAGAGATACATTGTGCTCCCGGAAATGCAGGTACAGCACAAGTTGCAACCAATCATGCCTTTTCTGAAGTATCCGATTTGGTCCACCTCGCATTCCAACTCGGTGTCGACTTTGTAGTCGCTGGGCCAGAAGCTCCATTGTGTGAAGGTTTGTCTGATGATTTGGCGAAGATGGACATCCCATGCTTTGGCCCAGTAGCAGCCTTGGCACGACTCGAAGGTAGCAAACTCCATGCTAAGCAAGTGATGAGGAATAACGGCGTTCCAACCGCTGATTTCCATGTATTGGAAGAGGGCAGTGATATCGATGCAGCATTGGATGATTTTGCCGGCAACCCTTGGGTTGTGAAGCGTGATGTCCTCGCTGGTGGCAAAGGAGTTGTAGTAACCGAAGATAGGGAAGAAGCAAGGGAATTCATTGTGTCCTCAATAGCAAGTGATGGCAAAGTATTGCTAGAGGATTTCCTTCCCGGAGAAGAAGCATCACTGCTGGTAGTAATGGATGGCAGCGGCTATGTTTGTTTGCCAGCAAGTCAAGATCACAAGCGCGAATTTGAGGGCGACAAGGGCCGTAATACAGGAGGTATGGGGGCATATGCACCTGCTCCAGTATTCACCGATGCGGTTCGACAAAAAGCGCTTGCTAGAATCGTTAAACCAATTCATGCAGATTTATCTTCAAGAAAAGTTCCCTATCGAGGGGTACTATTCATTGGTCTGATGATAGATGCAAATGGCGATCCACACGTTGTGGAATTCAACGTCAGATTTGGCGACCCTGAGTGCCAGATTACCTTGCCATTAATCGCATCGGATTTCGGGAATTTAATCTACAGTGCTTGTACGGATTCACTTTCTTCATATGAAGCGCAGTTCCACGATTCGCATGCATTAACAGTAGTATTAGCTGCTGAAAATTATCCAGGTCCCGTGGAGAAGGGAAGGCTCATTTCAGGGGTTCCAGATTCCACCAGCGATTCTTGGGTAAATCATGCAGGTACGAAACTCGAAGGTGATCGATTATTGAGCAATGGAGGAAGGGTTCTTTCCTGCACAGGAATGGGCGACACTTTGCAAGAGGCTGCCGACAAGGCTTACGCCTTGATGGCACAAATCGAGTTGTCCGGCTCACACCATCGCCGGGATATTGGCCATAGAGCGCTATGACCGTGATTTCCACTGCATGCGTGCAGTGTCACGTTTTCGGGGCACTACTCTACAATTCAATACTTGGCCCATACCCCAACGCATAAAAGAGGGCCTTTGGTGGCCGCAACGCTACAGCCTATAGGCTGCACTTTGAAACCTAGAGGGAAAAACAATGTCGACTGAAAACGGCAAAGAAAATGGCGTGCAAAACGCAATGCTTGGGTGGCTTATTGCTCCACTCGCAGTATTGGTTGCACTACTCGCTGACATGGCATTTGGCTTCGGCTTCGTGCTAGATACTGATGGAATGACCCCGTTCGCTGCAATCGCTATTGCTGCGACACTTGGAATGGCACCTCGTGTCATGAAGGGCCAAGAGATCATCGGTTACTCCAAGGCGACACTTTCCCTCGTCACCTTGGTTCTGGCCCTTGTACTCGCAGAAGGAGTAGCGTTGTTCACAGAGAGCAATCTACTCGGTTTGGTATTCTTCATCACTATGTTTGGAGGCCGAATTCTCGATTCCAATGGTCGTCATGAGTGGAATACGATACTGATATTCTCAGCTATTGGATTCTACGCCGCTATATTCGCAGCGATGGACTTCGCTGCAAACCAGACCCACCTGTTCACATTGGAGGGTTCTGAATATGATAGAACCGCTGCATGGCAAGAAGCAATTGGCTTCATCTTCTTCAACGTGCTAACAATCTTTGTTGTACTCGGAATGTTGGCTGCAGTTCTATTGCGTGGACTGCTCACTCCAGCAACCGACAAGGGATGGTTTGGATACATCAAGCCTCACGATGGTCTCTGGAATTCTAAGACCGTACCTCTGCAGATTGCATTGGCGGTATGGGCTGCATCACACATGGCAGTTCTGTATTACTTCGGAACATTAAGCGATCTCAACATTCTGGCCATTTGGTCCGAGGATGCATACCATGGATACGTTGGATTTTGGCCAGCTGCTCTAACAGGAGTAGTCGCTCTAATCTGTGCTTGGATGGCCGCAGAGCGTTGGTACACACGTTCTCTACTAATCGGTTCCATGTGGGCTCTTTACATCGTTTCAAGTCTGTATGAGTCTGGACACTGGACCAATGAGAACCTAGAGAAGACATGGTCTGTTTGGATTTGGTTCGGTGTAACCTTCTTCATTGGAGTTCTAATCTACTGGTTTGCAACTCATGAAAACTATGGAGGTTGGATGAACCGTGAACTGCACGAGCCGAGTCAAGCACGTGTATTCTGGTCCAATCACTGGGCAGGAATCATGATCTTCACCGCTTTCCTTGTTGGACTAGCAATCCGTGTTCAATGGTATCTGGTACCTTCGATGAACTCCTATGGTCTTGATTCATGGGATTTGACTGGAGGTTCTGACCCTTGGTACATGAAGCGTGTCGTCGATTACGTAATCGCTGAGAATGCACACTTGGTTTGGGATGCTGACCGCAATTATCCGGTCGGAGGTATCAACCCGCGTCCTCCGCTATTCTCCTGGTCGATGGCTCTTGGTGCAATGGCACTATCTTTCCTTGGAATTGAAGGAGATGCAGCAGTTTGGTATTCCATGCTTGCTCTTCCTGCAATCTTCGGTGCATTCATTGTGTTCCCAATGGCATCCATCGCTAAGGATCACTTTGGAAAGGGCGCAGGAGTTATCGCAGCTTGGCTGATTGCATTCATGCCAACTCACGTACAGAAGTCCACATGGGCTATGGCTGACCACGATTCCTTCGTTCTACTGTTCTTAACAACTGCATTCATGTTCTATTTGCGTGCAGTAAAGCTAGGTGGAGACGAGCGTCTTTCTCGAAACCTCAGTGCGAGTCCAGTTGGTCTTCTTAATGCTATGAAGACAGTGATGGTCGAGCGCAGAGCTGCTTCTGCAAATGCAATTGCAGCAGGTGTCTGTTTCGGAATTGTAGCGCTTGGATGGAAAGGATTCGTTTACGGTCCTGCTATCATCTTCCTTGCATATTTCTTGCAGGTTGCAATGAACATGTTCCGCAGAAGGGACAGTACTATCCTGAATACACTCAACATCTTGATGCTGGGTACAATCTTCCTGATGGTTCTTCCATTCTATGCACACCCACAACTCGACCTTGTACTGAACTCAACTGGCCTTCAGCCACTATTGTTCATCGCAGGATTTACTCTGGCAATCACTTGGATTACAACTGGATTCCGTGACAAGCCATGGTTGTTGGTCCTAGGAACTCTATTCACAGGAGCAACAGTATTCTTTGTCGGTATCTACATCCTACAGCAGTTGGAGTTGTCCAATGCTTGGGAGATATTGACCACTGGTTCAGGATACTTCACCAAGAACAAGATCTTCGGAACAATTGCTGAGGCAAGCGCTCCAAGTCGTGGACAACTATTCGCTTCGTTCGGACCAATTATCTTCGTACTAGCGATCGTTATGGGAATCATCGCACTATGGGACGGATTTGTCAAGAAGAACGCCAACCATTTGGTTCTCGGTATGTGGGTAATCGTTGCTGCATACATGGCGTGGTCTGCTGGCAGATTCCTGTTCAACGCTGCTCCTGCTATGGCTGTAATGGGATCATGGGGTATTGTCACCCTATGGAGAGCCAGCGGAGCTGGAAACATGGCCAAGGAATGGCGCCGCATGGGTATCAGAACTCCTGGGGAGAGAATCACCAACGCACGCAAGACCGTCTGGAGAACTCCGCAGTTTAGCGCAATCGGATTGGTTCTACTACTCATTCTATCGCAGCATGCTACCTACGGACTAGACGCAGCAATGCCTTCCTCTGCACGTGCAGAGTCTGAAATGGACAAGACAATCTACCATATTGCTCCTGACATCATGCGTTGGGACACTCTTGGATTCTCTCTATTAGATGCAGACCAATACGACAATGAGAAAGATCGTTGGTACCTAGGTTCATTTGGTTCAGGATTTAACGACCAAGGATGGAACTTGGCTTACGAATGGCTGTCTGAACAAGATACAGAACAGCCATACTCAGATCGCCCAGCGTTCGTATCATGGTGGGATTATGGATTCCAAGCATTGGAGACTGGTGACCACCCATCGGTGAGTGACAACTTCCAGTCCGGTATTTCAGCAACTGGTAACATGTTGTTGGCTCGTGGAGAAGATGACCTGACTGCTATGTTCATCTGGAGACTTTCTGAGGGTGACCTAGCATACAACCAGGAGCGAACAGGTGAAAGAGTTCACACTGCTGCATTCATGAACACTCTGAAGAATTCTGAGTTGAGCGATGAGCAAGTCGCAGAATTCACTACAATTCAGACTGGAATGACTGCAGATGGAGTTGTAGACCGTGTATTCAAGGTAGTCAAGATCAACGATGGCGGAAACAGTGAGGTCATTCTTACAGAAGGACACCCTGTTGTCGATGGAGTTGCAGACAGAACTGCACCTGAACTATACTTCCTTTACGAAGATCGAGACTTGATTCCATGTACTGGTGAAGATGGTCAATCCGAGTGTTCAGGCGATGCATTCACATCGCTAGAGCGTGCTGAAATCGAGTTTGACAGAAATGTCCAGAAGACCGATGACACACGAGACAATACTACTCACTATATCGTGGGAGATTATTGGTACACATCTGACCTAATCGAGGAATATGATTCGGTCAGTACAGGTATGCACCGCAAGAACTCTGGTCTAGCATTGGTAACTCAGTTACTAACCGGTGCGCTAGATTCCGAGGACCTTCACACTCTGTATTCTGAATTGATGAGCAATGCAATTTATTCTGTACAAGACCACGAGGGCGCACCTGGTGAAATGATTACACGTGACCACGAAATCCGATATTTCGCTGTTGACAACAGACTATACCCGCGTGGAGGCATGTACTCTTCTGACTACAGCGGAGGCAATCCAACGGGTATTTTCGCTGCACCAACTATCCTGTCTGGTCAAGACTTTGGCACATTCATGGATGAAGTGTACATCACCAAGAGAGGAACCATCACCGACGAAATGACGCGTGATGAATTCGATTCTGCAATGCAGCAAAATGTGCGTGACCAGCAGAATGGATTGGAAGTTGAACCACTAACCTTAGAGGATATCAACGTGGTTCACACTGCAGAATTCTTCGACACAATGTTGGCTCGAAACTATGTTGGATATGGTGCACCTGATCTCGGTTTCACCACAACCGAACAACCAGGTCAGCACTTTGGACAATCCGGTTCGCCGAATACGATGATGACCAATGCTGTGCCAATGCCTGGTGCAATGATGAATCACTTTGTAATCGCAAACTGGTATGATGCAGAGGATCCTGATAACGCTCTAGGTCAAGCAAACAGTTTGGTCAAGATTTTGAAGTACTATCCAGGTGTTGAAGTATCTGGTAGTGTTACTTTCGAAGACGATGGTTCACCTATGTCCAATGTCAGAATCCTTCTCGAGCGTGACGCATTCTCTGGCGAGGATGAAACCGATGAAGATCCAGACACATACTGGATTCCAATCGGATATACCGATGCTGATGAGAATGGAGATTGGTCATACGTAGTTCCTGCAGGTAAAATCCGTGCTACAGCATATGCTGGAGAGTACAGCGATGTTGCAGCTAAGGATGTATTCAGAACCGGTGAGTACGCTAGTGGTCTTGGAGACCTGACCGTTGATACCAATGATGAGCGTGAAACAAACCTGATTACTTCTCTACTAGGTAAGGTTGCAAACATGTCTTGGATGGGTGAGGTTACTAACAACATCACTGGCGAACAAGCTGACAGAGAAGAGGACTTTACCGGCAATTACGACATCGTTGTCGACTCCAGTGGTGTTGCTGGTACAGTAACTTGGTCTGGCCATGAGTCATTCGAAGGCCTACCGGTTGAAGGTGTCCAGTTCCACTTGCGAAACATTTGGGACATGACTGGAAACTACACGGTTAACATCAACGAGGGTTCATTTACAACTCCTGATGGAGAGAGTCGTATCGTTCAGGGAACAGGTGAAGTAGAATTTAATTCTGAAGGAATATTCGATACCCAAGGAAATGTTGGTATCGTTCGTGACTTTACTGGAAACTACACTCGCACAGTTGCTGATGCTCGTTCTTACACAACAAACGCAACATTCGACGGTTCAGGTACAATCGTAGCTACATGGATTGATTATGATGCACCAGATTGTGATGTCGAGGAAAATGGTAACGAAAGTGAAACAGTGCTCCCGACCTATGAGGAAGAGATTAGCGAAAACGAGACAGTTAATCGAACACATATTGCATGTTTGACCACAGATGCGAACACATACCTATTCTCTGGTGAAATCGCAGCAAATGGTCGAATGACCGCTGATGGTGTTGTCACTGTTACCAAGCAATTAGATTCTGAAACATTTGAAGGAAGTGGTATCTATGTTGGAATAGGTACTGCTAGTGGTACAGGACTGTTCACTGGAGAAGGAACATTCTCCGGTGAGATGGTCGAGCCAGGTTCCTTCTATGAGACTGGATTGATGCCAGGTACATACAACATGATCGCTAACTTCAGTGGTCGTCTGGTTCTACTACCAGACCCTGTAGAGGTCGGAATCAGCCCAAGCAACGGTCTAGAAATGAAGTTGCCAGGTTCGATTTTCGAAGATACTCTGTATGCTGATTATGAAACAGATGGTGCTCCAACACCATTGCCAGACGAGGAGATTGAGGTCACCGTATTCGGCTCTGATGACGAATTGATTTCGATTATGACAGATGAGAACGGTTCGTTCTCCTATGGTCCTCTAGCACCTGGTGATTACCAGTGGCGTGTCGATATTGATGACGATGGCTGGTATGAGCGTGAAGAAAACTTCACTGTAGATGATAGTTCAGCGAATGTTACACTCGCTGTATCTGTACCAACCAAGCGTGACATAACCATTCAATTGGACGCTGGAGATTCTGGATTGGATCTAACCAACCGTACACTAACATTCTACAATACAGAGAGCACAGACCTCAACCCAATACAATTCACAGCCACCTCGGATGAGAATGGTGTAGTCTATGTTGAAATCGATATGGGAATGTGGATTATTTCCGATGAAAGCGATGAAACATATGTTCTATGGGATGAGAGAGAAGTAACTTCAGAAGACTTGAGCATCACACTAGAATATGCAATCAGTGTGACTCTTGAGGGTACAATTTGGTCCTTCGACCAAGAATTGCTAACCATTCCAGGAAACGATGAGCCATCGGACATTGAACCAGATCTACTTGAAGGCGCATCCAATGTCCTACTCGAGGCACGTTCTGGAAACATCATCCTAGATACAGTAACTGATGATAATGGTTCATTCGAAATTCGCTTGCCAGCTGGAAAGGTATTCCACCTGAATGCTGACACCTTCGCAGGACCTCAGACATTGAATGCTGGAATGATGATAACCGATGCATCACAAATCACAGACCCTACGAATGTGAACTTGTACCTAGTGTCCACAAATCTTGTCCAAGGAACTGTCTGGCTACGCGACTCACCGGTTAATGGAACCGGAATCAATTGGGGCGCAGGAGTTGACGGCTCACATGGCATGGAGGTCATTGCAACCGATGCTGATGGTCTTGAGTGGAGAACAGAGCTCGATGATGCAGGTACGTTCACTCTAAGCCTAGTCGATGGAGATTGGGACATCACTCTATCCAATGAAATGATGAATGCTGACGCAGTGAGTGTCAACACCACCAACTTCTCTGGACAGGTAGATATTGTCGCTAACCCAGATAATGTTACCACAACCTTCAGAGTATTCTTGGACACATCATTCGATGGAGTTTGGGAGAACGGAACCGCGGTTGACCCTGAATTCAGAATCATTGCACAGGACCCATTCGGTATCGATGTCAATGTTACATCGGACATGTATGATGCAGTATCAGGTGAATTGAATCTTTCACTTTCGATTGGAACATATGCTGTTCTACTAGAGGCAGATGATCCACGTGATGAGAATGCATCGTCGTACCGTCTCTTTGCAAACGGACTTCCAGGTATCTCCTTGGGTCTTGCTGATTCAGGTGAGCCAATCGAGATTATGCTCGACCCAGAATACTTGGTCACTGGTACCGTGTACATGGAAAGCGGCTTGCCAATGGCAAACTCCACAGTTTGGTTGTACAATGAAGCGAACGATGACTTCACAGACCTTGTGACCGATGAGAACGGTACTTTCGCAAAGTATGTCCCACAAGGAACATGGATTGTAGAAGTAGACGATTATGAAGCCGACAGCGGACTTTCAGAAATTTATCGTGACATAATCACAATCGAAGATTCCGTAACCGATCTAAGTTGGACAACAGAGACTGTGATGGTCGTTAACCTACAACTTCAGGAAGGCCTAACAGACAGGAACATCTCTTCGACAAGAGTTACTGCAGTTTCATTGGATGGTCTAGGTAATGTAAGCCTAGGTCCATCAGATGGCTCGGGAATGATTAGTGAATTGTTAATGCCAGGAAATTGGACTCTAGCAATGAACAGAACAGACAATCTTGAGCGCTGGGTCATCGAAGAAGGAGTATACAACTCTGAAGGACAAATTGATGAGAATGGTACTTGGGATGCAGGAATTGTTGTTGCAGACAAGTCGGTTAAGGTTGGTGGAAAGGTCTTCTGGGATCTAAATGAGGACGACCTCCCATCATCCGGAGAAGGAATTGAGGGTGTTAATGTCACAATTACTGGTGACAATGGCGTCGACTCAACTCTTGTAACCGATGAAGACGGTGTCTGGTCGCTATTCGTACCAATCCGTGAGAATTACACAGTTGTTGCAATCAAGGGCGGTTTCGCTGACGTAACATTCAGTGATGGAAACAGCAGTTATTACATTGTCAACGATACTCACGAGAGTCGTGATTTCGAGATGAGCGCAGGTATGGTAAGTGTTAGTGGAAATGTTACTGACGCTGCAAATCTAGCAAGATTAGATGGTGCAACAATCACATTGGTACCTGCTTCTGGAATTATTCGAGATTCAGTAACAATTGAAGATGCTACTTACGAGAATGATACTCTAAGTTGGTCGGCAGATATCTTGCCAGGCAATTGGATTGTTATCGTAGAGGGTACTGACGCTGGTGACAACGGTGCAGGTCTTGCAATCGGCCTATTAGAGGCAGTTGTGCAAGATGGTGCTGCAATTGACTTGGTCATGGAAAGCAGTGGTAGACTAACTCTTACCTCTTCTTGGACTAACATCGAAGACGAGGCTAAGCATGCTGGAGATCACTCCGAAGTAGTGGAAGTAGAATTCGACTTAGGAGATGGTACTGCTTGGATGGTAGAATTTGACGAGAACGGTGAGATTGACATCTACCTACCTAACGGTGAAGTAGACTTGGATAGCGAATTCGTCACAGAGCAGCGTGGTCTAGAAATGGAATACACCGCTGGTGTCCAGATTGACATTGGCGTAGGTGTTGAAGATTCACGTGTTCTAGAATTCACAAGAAGAGTCAACTCTGATTTGACTATCGAAGTTCTATCTATCGAAGAGGGTGCAACTTACAATGAATCTGATTTGAGAGAAATGACAGCAATCGAGGATGATGACACTGAAGGATACGAAGTCATCACCATGAAGCTTGGATTGACCTATGAGGGAACAGAAATTTCTGATGTCTTCACAGCGTCTGCTGGCGTTGGTGTATCTCAAGATGCAGACCTTTGGACTATCGAGTTCATGAACGAAACTGGCGATTGGACTAGCGTGATGGATGTGCAACTAGGAATTGGTGATGCTGATGGTGCAGAAAACCAGATTCTCTACACAGAAGTCGAAGTGCGCATCACCTTGCCTGACCGCAATGACACTCGAACATACGATGATGGACATGCGATCAACATGAGATTCGCAGCCGATGGCGGAGTTACTGAACAGAGCGTTCGTGTCAATGTTCCACAACAGTACGAGATTACTATCGATGAACTAGATGAGGCAATCGGAATTGCAGATGGTCAGACAACTCTTGTCACTCTAGAGATTAACAATCTTGGAAATGGTGATGATTCAGTAGAAATCAACGCAGTCCTCGAAGATGATTGTGTTGAAGCAGGATGGGATGTCACACCTAAGACTTCGACCATTACAATCGCTGCAGAAGATGATAGGGCACAATCCTTCACAATCTTTGCATCGACCAACTCTACCGAGTCCGAATGTAATGTCGACTTCACTGTCGATAGCGAAGGTGATATCGATACCCTCGAAGAAGGAATCGAGGTTCGTGTATCGGTTGCTGACTTGGAAATCTTGACTGAAAACGTCGAGCCGATGGGTAATGATGCAGTTTCCCGTGAAGAAGGATTCATCACAGTACCAATCCGTAACAATGGATTCCTCAGTGCAGAAGTGATTGTTTACCTTGAAGGAAACGAAGGAACTGATTACTCAGAAAAGGAAATCACCATCGTTGTTCCAGCTGGTGAGGTTGCAGATGCATCATTCCCGTATGATGGATTCGATCCAGGTACTCAAGGATTCAAAGTTAGAATCACGGTAATGAACAGTACTCCGGTTGCAGAGAGTTCTGAGGACAGTGGCGACTTTGCCATCAAGTTCTCTAACGTCGCTGATGGTGAAGAATCTCCATTCGTAATGATCGTTGTAGTTGCGCTAGTTGTGCTAATTCTATTCGGTGGTTACAAGACTGCACGCCGCGGATCTGGCGGTAGATTCTGAGCAAGAATTTCCGTATTTTCCCTCCGGGGCCGATACAGAAGTTCAAACGCTTGATGGATGAGCGTAAGCCATGTGGGATGAAAGAGAACTCTCTGGAGTTGAATTCATTCCCGAGCCGAGTGATTCACGAATCGTATCGGCAGCAGACCCCTCAACAGTTGGACATCAAGACGGATGGCGCGGCGAAGTTCTAGGTTGGGCCCCAGAACCAGTAAGGGTGTTGCCAAGGAGATCGAGATTGAAACATCGTCTTGTTAACACTGGAATATTTGCGATAATGATAGTCATCATCTTCGCACTATACCAGTCTCAAAATTTGATTATCGAGATACCTCCAAAAACCTCCGAATGGGCATTTGAAGATACAGGAGCACGTGATTTAGAGTCTCAAGGACTTACAGGAGAGGGCGTGAGTGTTTGCATGGTCGATACCGGAATCGACATCACACATCCCGACTTGGAGAATGTCGATTTAACTTTCAAGGATTTTCACAGGGGTTCTGAAATCCCAGTTGATCATGGAAACCTAGCGCATGGTACAATGATGGCAGGAATACTAGTTGCCGACGGCCATGTCAAAGGTGTGGCTCCTGGTGTGCGATTGGGAATGGCGGCAGCATTAGGCGGAGATTCTGATGGTAGCAATAGTGCCGATGAAACATTGGTGGCTAATGCTATTGAATGGTGTTGGAAAGAATTCGATGCGGACATAATCTCTCTCTCCCTAGGGGGAGAGATTGACCCCAATGCTACCAGGGATGGCTCCACAGCAAATGCTGTGAAGCAAGCATTAGCACAAGGAGTGTATGTCATTGCAGCAGCTGGAAATGATGGCGGGGTAGATGATGATGGCAAAGTGGCCACACCCGCTAACGTTGAGCATGTAATCAGCGTTGCAGCCTTGACAGAAGGAGGAAAGGTTTGGAGTGGTTCATCCAAAGGCAGTTCCTCGAATATTGATGGTGAACAAAGGGTTTCACCGCATCAAAAGCCTGAGATCTCTGCACCGGGAGTAGATATTGTCTCAACGGGTGAAAACGGATTGTACTACACTTCAACAGGTACTAGCGATTCTACTGTATTTGTCGCAGGAGTTCTCGCATTGATTCTTGAAGCAGAACCGAGACTTTCAGATAATCCAAGTTTGGAATGTATTACCGAAGTAAAGGATGCTTTGAAACTCTCAGCAACTCCACTTGAAGATGGAATTTTACACGATGAGAATTGGGGTTACGGGGCTCTAAATGGTGCTAAATGGCTACAAAAAATCAGGTCCTACCAAGTTTGTACTTCAGGCTAAACGTCGTGCTGCGAACAAGTATGCTCTATCGAGGTAGATGATATTATAGTCGTAAATTGATATTATGTTATTTTCTAAGGTCAAAATATGTGATATTTTACGATAGATTTGATACTTTTCAATTGAAATCTGTCCCAATGTGTTAAGTCAGTCCTGTTTCTGGCGGATTTGCAGAAGGTGCGATTATGTCTACCACCGTTCAGAAGAGTAAGAGTATTGGAATTGTCAGCGTATTCATGCTGTCACTATTTGTCGCCATGGTTTCAGCCCCTACGGCTGTGGCTGTTAACGAAACAAGTTCGGGTACCATCACCGGTACAGAAACCTGGACTGGTGTGCACAATTTGGATGGCGACCTAAATGTCGCTGGTGGTGCAAAATTGATCATCAATGCAGGAACAACAATTAACATTCCAGCAGGATACAACCTTCACATCGAAGGTTCAATTTGTGCTGGAGATTCTTCCTGTGGTGCTTCACAAGCAAGTACAGGTTCTCCTATTCGTTTCATTTGGGGAGATGCATCGCCACCTGTTGATGCTAATGATACCGGACGCTGCAATCTGAACGGGGTCTGGAATATCGACAAGAACTGTGGTTCTGGAATTTATCTAGACTCAACTATTGACCAGGCATTGACCAAGATGAACCATGTTACTCTGGATGGTGCTTACGGTATCCCTGTCGACATTGGTGCAGGCCAAATCAAGTACGGTGCAATGGTGTTTGACGGTGCAAGTCTTCAGGTAGACAACCCTAACTTCCGTGAGATCAACACGACCAATGTACTGGCAATCAATGGTGCATCTCCATCACTCGATGGTGGAACCTTCGAGGTAGGAGGCGATGGCCAAGGATACCAAGGTGCTGCTATTCAGGCCTATGGTGCTGGAGCAGGACTGGTTGTAATGCAAATCAAGAACTCCGCTTTCACTGGCGAGGAAACAGATTGTGGCCAACAAGGTGGAGGAAGATCTGCAATCTATCTTCAGGATTCATTCGTAAACATGGACACCATTTCAATTACAGACAATTCATATGGTGCTTTCCTACGTTCTAGCAGTGGTTATCTAACCAATTCTACTGTAACCACAAAGTGTAACGCAATCGATACCAACTCTCACCTTACTACAAACGGACAGGATTTGACATTCATAATTTCAGATAACACCATCACTCCAACCGAAGGTGCAGGAATTACAGCTTATGACGGTGCGATTGTAGTCGCAGAAAGAAATACAATTTCTGGTTCTGAACAAGGTTCAGGATTTGGTATTCGTTCCTCTAATGTAATAATCAACGAGAATGTAATCGGTCCAATCGGTGGATGGAATGGATTGTGGATATATGGTGAATCGGATGTTGTTGCTGAAAACAACACTATCCTGAACACTGCGAAGGAACCAATCCTCGTTGGTGAATATCACCACCGTGATCAAGGATGGAACGTACCTTCTCCAACCAAGGCAAGATTGTACGCAGCCAACAACATCATTTCCAACAATACAGGAACTTGTAATTCTCAAGTAATGTATGGCGGAGATTTCCCATGTCCTGCACTTCACGTGTTCATGTCCTCTGCGACATTCATTGACAACACCGTTACTGGAAACATCGGAGATGGATTCAGAATCAAGGGAGGAATTGTCAATGCGCAAGGAAACACAATCGAAGTTGGAGGATTTGCTGCAAATGTTTCCCATTACGATGATGATTATGGAAACAAGTACGGAAGCATCGCATACTTCTCAGAGAACTCCTACACCAATGCTTCTCAGATTTACAATGTAAGCGAATCTAGAGTTGCAGTACAGTCTGAGTTCATGCCAGACCCTGGTGGCAATGAACTGTATCCGGTCTCCCTCTCTTGGCATGGAGCAGAATGCCCATGGGATCAAGATGAGTGTCTGAAGACACCTCTGACCGCTGACTGGCCTCCAAGATTCATGCCTCTAGCTATGGAGGTAAACATCAATGCCACAGTGTTCACTTATGCAGATGTTCAGAACTTCGACCGTTCGAAGATTCACATCCAAAACCAAAACACAGCATGGGGTGTTCAAGTTCAGCAAGGTGAACTTGTTCGTTACCAAGTTAAGGCTGACAACAGTCAAGTTGCAGATGCAATGGTCACAATCAAGGATGCAAACGGTAAGGCTCTGTACAATATGACAACAGATTCGTACGGATTTACTCAGTGGGTAACTTTGCCATCTAACTTCCATATCGATACAAATTGGAATCACTTAGCAGTTGACACAGGTGAAGATTCCTGTGGAGATGGTATCGATAACGATGGTGACACGTTGAAGGATGGTCAAGATCCAGATTGCCAAGGTGGAAGCCGTGAGATGCCAACATATTCAGTTGAAGCCGGAAAGTTCGGCAAAGGAACTTCTGAACATACTTTCACCCTTACAGGAATGGTTGACGAGGTAATCTCACTCACCAATCTGGTTCCTTCGGTAATGGTAGACCAAAATGATGGTACTTCATTCGCAAGATCGATATCAATCACCGGTTCAGCACACGATGGAATTTCTGGTCCATACTTCAGTGACTATGATTCTTGGTTGTCTCAATTCGGAGAGATAAAGAGAATCGAAATCCAACCACATGGTAGCCTAGATTGGTATCTTGCAACAGATACTTCTGGAGCTAATGGTGAGGTTACAATGACAAACTGGCCATTCAAGACATGGTCATTTGATTGGGATATGTCTAACCACTTCGAAGAGGATGTAACTTTCAGAATCCGTTCCCATGATGGTTTGGATGAATCGATTACTACAACTCGAGTGTTCAAGTTGAATATCAATCCACCAACCATTAACCTAGAATCGCCATTAGATGGCTCAACCCACGATGGCCAAGAAGTCAGATTCAGTGGAACTGCATCCGATGATTATACCGGAGTTCAGGGTTCGGATATCAAGGACATTTGGTTCAAGGTAACTGGTCCGAATAACTACTCTGCTAACTATCCAGCTAACAGTGGCGGTGGAACTGCATGGTCAGATTCTTGGAACTTCTCTTCCCTACCTACTGGTGATTACACATTCACGGTATGGGCGAGTGATTCAAACTACTGTCATGAGGTTGTAGATATCTGTGAGGCAGACACAATCACCATTTTCATCGACAATGACAACCGTATTCCAATTGTCCAAGTTAGCGAACCTCTACCAATGGAGAGTGTAAGGGCTGACGAAGAAACAGTGATCAGTGGTGTTGCACGAGACAATGATGGTCAAGTTACCAGAGTTGAAATCTCTATTATCGATTTGGCTAGCGGCATTGAATTGAACAGTGGTCCAGACCCTGTGACCTCATTCCAGCCAAATGGTGCATGGATGACCTACTGGGATACATCTGATTTGATTCATGACCAACAATATGAGGTTCAAGTCAAAGCATACGATGGTGTTGATTACTCCAATATCGAAACTGTTCGAATAATCATCGACAATCCAACCGATGCGGACAACATTGCTCCAGTCTTCTCTCCAATTGGCTGGGCAGACACTATCACCATCTTCTGTGATGAGAAGTCAAGTGCTTTCGATAAGTGTGGAGAAGGTGCTTCAATCAATTTGCTTGAATATTTCCTAGACCCTGATGGAGTTGGGCCTGAGACAAGCCACTTCGTCTTCGATGTGTATGATGACCCTTCAACTGCATTGGATAACTCCTATGCTTACCATCTCAGAATTACACCAGATGGCGAAGTAATCTACAACCCAATGGATTCCATGTATCAAACCACTAGCGAAATCAGCGAGTGGTCTTTGCAAGGAGTAATGTTTGAGGGTAGAGATATTCATGATTCTGTAGTTTACTCATACCAAGTCAACTTCATTGTCAAGGGTGTAGAATTCACTGTAGGCCGAGATGATGCTGGAATCATCAACTTCGATGACCCTGCTTACTTCAGTGGAACCGGATTGCCTGGTTCACAAGTGAAGGCAAGATTGCTCAGTGGTGCATCGCTCGTCAACACTACAGTTGTCAAGGCAGATGGAACTTGGGAAATGGAAATCACATCTTCACAAATTGGTACTGATGATGGCAATTACAATCTCTACTTTGAACAAGATGGACAGATCATAGGTGACCAACCTGGTCAAGAGATCACAGTTTCCACAGGTGAACCAGAAGGTGAAGGATTCTTCACAGGATGGGTTTTGATTGCTGTCGGCGTAGTATTGTTGATTATTCTACTTGCAGTCGGAGCTTTCTTCTTCCTCGAATTTGAAGAGTATGAAGAAGTAGATCCACAAGCTATGGCTGCAATGCAGAAGGAAGAAGATCCGTATGCTTGGGCTAAGCAGAGAGCCGCTGAACAGGCAGTTGCTGCCGCTCCAGCCCCTGCTCCAGCCGCGCAAGCACAACATCCAGGATGGATGTGGGATGCTCAATCTAACCAGTGGGTTGCTGATCCAAATTATCAGCCACCACAGCAGTGAATGAGCAAATCGTGAAACCATAACAATCTAAGGTGATTGGTGTAGGTGAGTAAGTATGGTCGCGCGTCCTAAGCCGGGAGTACAAGAGAGGATTCTCTTACATTTGTCTGATTTTTCAGACTTCATGTCCTCGGTCGAAGTGCCGTTTGCTCTCTCACAAATGGGTATTGCTAATGCCGTGGCAATTGCAAGGTCGAATGTACCTCGTGCAATCGCCGGATTGAAAGATCAAGGATTGTTGATTGAAAGACAGGCACACGTACAAGGTGTCAGCAGAAAGCGAAAAGCGTACTTTCTGACCGATACTGGAATGGTTCTTGCTGATGAAACATGGAAGCGTCTTCGTGAATTCCAATTACGTGCTATCTTACCAGCTGGGAATACCATTTCCTCCACATTGGGAGAAATCCAAGATAAGTTACCATTCACAATGCGTCCAGTAGATGTGATTCGTTATCTAGATGACAATGGTGTCCTAGATGTCCGCTCATTATCTGCAGACCTTGTGGAAAGAGATCTTTCCAAACACGTTGAGAAGCAATTGGTTACCAGTTTGGGCGACCTACCTCGTCTACGTCACTTCTACGGGCGTTCAACCGAACTCGAAAACATGGTCAATCTACTCGAAGCACGTTCTACAACCCTAATGATTCCAGGTATTGCAGGAATTGGAAAGACCACCATGGCTGCAAAACTGATTGAGTCCTTCATGCATCGACGAAACTTACTGTATCATCGATGTCAGGATTGGGATGGTAGTCGTGCATTTTTCGAAACCATGGCGGATTGGCTTTCGAATATTGGAGACTCTATGCTTGCAGATTACATCTCGGCTACACCCGTTCCACAGGCGGCCGATGCTGCACGATTGATAATCGATGGATTATCTAATTCTCCAGCACTGATTGTAATCGATGACCATCACAAAGTGAATGACAAGGTTCTACACCAAACCATTCAGGCACTGTCCAGAGGATTGGTTGAGTGTGAAGGTGACGTTGGTTTGATTATCTTTTCACGCTCGTTCAAACCGGTAGTACCAGTAAAGGATGCTGATGGTAGAATTGTTTCTCTGGTATTGCCTTTGGAAGGATTAGATCAAGATTCAACACGAAGTTTGTTGTCTGCTTTCGAAGATTTGGATCAGGAAAAACTCCTGTATATTCACTCACTGAGTCGTGGTCACCCACTTGTTCTAGAATTGATTAATCGAGGTGCTTCTGCAGGAGCCTTCCACGAATCACTTGAGAATTATGTCAACATCGAAATTTTCTCTAAATTATCAGGTGAACAGAAACGTTTGCTTGGGGCACTCTCTGTTTTCAGAGAACCAGTTCCTTTGGATGCACTCACAGATCAGGACTTGAATGTCGATGAGTTAGATTCACTGGTCGAAGCCGGTCTAGCAAGGCAAGCTGATTCCGATACATACGATGTACACGATTTGATTAGAGAATTCCTACTTCAGAGTCTAGACTCACAAGCAAAGGAAGAATTACACAACAAGGCTGTATTGTGGTACAGCAAACAAAGTGATGATTCACAAGTTGCTCTAGAGTCGATATATCACATGATTTCATCATCTCGTCATGAGGATGCTGCTGAAATTATCGTTTCACAGGGAAGAGGATTGGTCAAAGAAGGGCACATCGAGTTACTAGGCCTACTAGAATCGGTTGAAACCACTTCACTTTCTGCTGAAAGTGCATGTAGAATTGACAGGCTACGAGGAGAAGTATTGTCTCTTCTAGGTCGCTTTGAAGAGGCGGAGGATGCATTCAGCGCTGCCAGGGCACCAGCCGAAGCGGCGGGCTTGGAAGATGTGATTGCAGATATTCACTCCAATCTCGCAGACATTGTATTGAAGAAAGGAAATTCAGATGAATCTCTGGGTATGCATCGTAAGGCATTGGAATTATTCATCAAGATGGGAGATGCAGTTGGTGCTGCTCGCTCCTACAACAATATGGGTTACATTCTGAGAAGAAGTGGTGACAAAACCAAGGCGCTAGAAGCCTATGGAGAGGTCGAGAGTATTCTTTCTGATGATGATTCTGAAGAATTGATTCCTGCTCAAATCGTTCTAGCAAGATCTCTACTCGACCTCGGAGAACAAGATAGAGCTCGTGACCACGCCCTTTCAGCATACGAGAGGACTGAAGGTAGTGATGATGCAATTCTCCATGCGAGAGCTCGTGCAGTACTAGGTCGCTACTATGCCAAGACTGGTGATTCAGACTTAGCATTGCACCACTATACAGATGCTCTAGAAATCATGGGCGAGGCAGGAGATCCACTCGCTTTAGTTGAGGTGTCAATCTTACTTGGAGAGGTGCTTCAAGACAGTGGTAGGATTGAGGAGGCTCTCGAGAGGTATCGTGAGGCTCTAATCATCTCGGAAGCGAATGACTTGCGCATGCAAATCGGTGAATTGCTAGCCCGTTTGGGTGGTGTTGCTCCCGACCGTCAGCGCCGTATGGAATACCTGCAAAGGGCATTGTCAGTATTCCGTGAACTCGGAGCACAAACCCGTATGCGTGAAGTTCAGATGATGGTTCATACAGCGGTCATGGGTCGCTGATTAGAAGTTAGGTTTCGTTTTCGAAATACTGGTCACACCGCCATCGTGAATTACCCAAATTTCATTGATACCGGATAGTGTGATTCTACCAGAGTATTCTCCCGCCCCTGATCCAGAAATTGTAACTTCTCTGTCGAGTTGGTCTTCTGGATGGTCTAAATCCAACATCTCATCAGTTAGTGTCAACACAAATTGATTTTCATCGGCTTCTGTATTCCTCCAACTTACCACTTCTGCATATCGAACACCGTCGCCTTCACGACTTGCAGCATCTGCTCTTTCAACCGCAGCAGCAAGATCTGCCATGTTCATGTCAACAGCGGTCTCATTCCAATTTTGTCTAGTTGCGGTTTCAATATCGAAGGCCCAAACGCTGAACATCGACAGGAATAGCACTCCCAATAAGAATGTGAAAATATAACCAAGTTCGGTTGATGCTGCCGCTTCATCCCTGCGTAGATTACCTTTCATCGGCTCGCCTCCACATGTACATCTATACTGCTAACTTGCAAATTGAATTGAATTGGCCCACCATTGGAATGCCAGATTGCTTCACTCGGTCCGTGTGATGGGATAGGGACCCATCCAGTGTAGTCATTCAGTAGATCCAATCTTCCAGGATTCACAATCCAGTCTTCAGAGGATGAAAGGCTACTAGACGACCATGCTGCAATCGCTTCACCATATGGTCCAATCCAGCTTCTACGAACCTCGTATGCTTCTGTTGAAGCCAAACTTTCACGCATTTGTAAGTCAACTGAAAGTGTCATCGCTCCTGTTCCAACTGTTGAGGTCATAGTTGGATGTAGGGAAGGTACAGTTGCACTAAACCGTGCACCAGGCCCATCTCTATCACTTGGGCCAGAGAGAACTGCAGCTTGCATTTCCGGGTGATTGGTTACTAGAGCACCTGCACTCCATGCTACCTCCAAACCGGTAATCGAGGTATCAAATTCATAGGTCAGGCGAGAAATTTGGAAAGCCCAAGCAGTTGCAAGTACCGAATGCGTTGAATCTTCATATGCACCGATTAATGTAATCTCAATACTCGCTGGGTGACTACCTTCTCTCCATGCACTCAATATCTCACCATCTGGTTGACCTCGCATCGAATCCCATGGC
>MDSZ01083133.1_pt1 | contig 21746 bp, 17 predicted proteins | sample 811201 | NCBI WGS metagenome assembly MDSZ01 (sample SAMN05326647, study PRJNA326480) | marine metagenome | isolation source: seawater | place: Indian Ocean: North | collected 2010 | reverse complement strand
GCATGGCGGCGGCAACAGCGGCTGAACACCGCTGCAAACCCCGCCACATCCGACCTGATATTCTGATTGGAGTGTCCCGACATGCGTTCTCCTGGCGGATCGCAATTTGCCTCGCTGCTGGACTACATGGTCCGGCACCGCACAGCGGCGAACCTGCTGTTGGCCATGATGCTGATCAGCGGGTTCGCGGCGTCGACGCAGATCCGGACGCAGTTCTTTCCCGATTTTGTCCGCGAGGAAGTGGACGTCGTCGTCAACTGGTCAGGCGCCGGGCCTGAGGATCTCGACCGGGCCGTTGTCGAAATCCTGGGGCCGCAGCTGCTTGCCATCAACGGTGTCGACGAAGCCACATCCGTTGCGCGCGAGGGCCGGGCCAGCATCGAACTGGAGTTCGAGGACGGCTGGGACATGGGCCAGGCAACCGACGAGGTAAAGGCCGCCGTCGATCAGGCCCGCTCCAGCCTTCCCGAAGGGATTGACGAACCGGTGGTCACCCGCAGCGTCTATTCCGACCGGGTGACAGATGTCGTCATGTATGGGCCGGTCGATATCGACCAGCTTGCCCGCTTTGCCGAAGATCTCCAGACCGTCTTTTTCCGCCAGGGCGTCACGCGGGTCACCATTAGAGGACTGGAAGACCCGATCATCCGGGTGAATGTCGGCGAGAACATGCTGGTGCGGCATGGTCTGACGCTTGCCGAAATCGCTGACGTTGTTTCGGCGGAGATGGAAACGACGCCCGCAGGCGATGTCGCGGGCAGTTCCGCCCGGCTGCGTACCGGCCAGACGCGGCGCAGCGAGCAGGAGCTGGGAGAGATCGTTCTGAAAGCGCCCTCCCAAGGGGAAAAGCTTGAGCTGCGGTCCGTTGCCGACATTGTCACAGAAGGGGTGGAAAGCGGCCGGGCCTATTATCACAAGGGCATGCCGGCGGTGGTTCTGCGGGTCAGCCGGAGCGCCCAGGGAGACACCATCGAGATCCAGCGGGCAGTGGAGCGGATCACGGCGGACTTCCAGCACACACTTCCAGAGGGTGTTGTCGTTCAACTGACCAACACCCGCTCGCAGGCGATCATCGACCGGCTGGATATCCTGGTTGAAAACGGCATTTTCGGGCTGGCCCTGGTGCTGTTGTTCCTGTTTCTGTTTCTTTCAGCCAGAACGGCCTTCTGGGTGGCGGCGGGAATTCCGGTGGCGATGGCCGCCACGATCGGCCTGATGTATGTCTTCGGGATCACGCTGAACATGATCTCCGTGTTCGCGCTGATCATCTGTCTCGGCATCGTCGTGGATGACGCCATCGTGGTCGGCGAGCATGCCGACTTCCTGCACAGGCGCGGCTATTCGCCAGCGGAAGCTGCCAGCCTTGCGGCAAGGCGCATGACGGCACCGGTCTTCTGCGCCTCCATCACCACGTTGATTGCCTTTGTCGGGCTGGTTGCCATCGGTGGGCGTTTCGGCAGTCTTGTCGCCGATATTCCCTTTACGGTGTCGGTGGTGCTGATTGCCAGCCTGGTGGAATCCTTTCTCATCCTGCCGGCCCACATGAACCACGCGCTGAAGGCCAGCAAGAAGAAACACTGGTTCGACCTGCCCAACCGCCTGTTCAACCGGGGCTTCGTCTTGTTCCGGGAAAAGCTGTTTCGCCGGTTCGTCGGCTGGGTTCTCGCCGTGCGGTATCCGGCCATCGGCTTTGCGCTGATGGTCCTGGCGCTGTCGCTCACCTTGGTTTTCGACAAGTCGGTTCGCTGGCGGTTCTTCAACGCGCCGGAACAGGCGGTGGTTTCCGCCAGCATTGCCATGATGCCCGGGGCAAAACGCGATGACACCAAGGCGATGATTGCGGAGATGGAACGGGCGCTTGACGTGGTCAACCAGCGATACAGGGAGCAATATGGCGCCGAACCGGTGGTCTTTGCGCTCTCCACCGTCGGCGCGACAGCAGGGCGCGGTCTCATGGGGGCAGATACCAAGGACGCCGACCAGCTTGGCGGGATTTCCATAGAACTGCTCGACCCCGACCTTCGGCCCTATTCGGCCTTTCAGTTCATCGGCGACTGGCGCGAGGAGATCATAAATCCGCCGCTTCTGGAAACGCTGGCCCTGCGCGGCGAGCGTTCAGGTCCGGGGGGCGACGCGATCGACATCAAGCTCTACGGCAACTCCACGGAAAACCTGAAAGCCGCTGCCGAAAGCCTGAAGCAGTCTCTGGCGCCTATGGAAGGTGTCAGCGCGCTGGAGGATACGCTGGCTTATGACAAGCCGGAGCTGAACCTGACGCTGACGCCGCGAGGCGAAGCCCTTGGCTTCACCACGGAGGAAATCGCCCGCATTCTGCGCAACCGGCTGGAGGGCATCGAGGTTGCCGAGTTTCCGATCGGCAGGCGAACGGCGACGGTGAAAGTGCTGTTGCCGGATGAGGAAACGGATGCCGCGTTTCTCTATTCAACGCGGGTGCGCACCGATGCCGGCACCTATGTTTCCCTGAGCGAGATTGTGAGCATCGACAGCACCTACGGCTTTGCCTCGGTCCGCCGCAGCGACGGGCTGCGCACGCTGCGGGTCTTCGGGGATGTATCGGAGGACAATCCGGCAGCCGCTGCCCGAGTGACCGACATGCTGCAGAACGAGCTTCTGCCACAGCTTGCCGCCGACTATGACGTCGAAAGCGAGATGAGCGGGCTGGCGGAGCAGGAACGCTCGTTCCTCTCCGATGCACTGATCGGCTTTGCCATGTGTCTGGCCGGCATCTACCTGGTGCTGTGCTGGATCTTCGAATCCTGGACCCGGCCGCTGATGATCATGATCATCATTCCCTTCGGCTGTGTCGGCATGATCTGGGGCCACTACCTGCACGGCATTCCGCTGTCGATGTTCTCCGTGGTCGGTTTCATCGGCATGGCGGGCATCATCATCAACGACAGCATCGTGCTGGTGACCACTATCGACGAATACGCCAAGGACCACCCATTCCGGCAGGCAGTGGTCAACGGTGTTTGCGACCGGTTGCGGGCGGTCGTGCTGACGACTGCAACGACAGTGTTCGGCCTGGCGCCGCTCCTGTTCGAAACCAGTCGCCAGGCCCAGTTCCTGCTGCCGACAGTCATCACGCTGGCCTACGGGCTGGGCGTCGGGCTGTTCCTTGTCATCCTTCTGGTGCCGGCTCTGCTGGCGGTGCAGAAGGACTTCGGTCAGGCGATCACCAGTGGCAGGCGCCTGCTCAAGCTTCGGGGCAGGGCACCGCTTTCCGGCGGACAGGCGTGACCGCAGGGGGAGGGGGTAGTGATGGACTGGAGCAAAGCCTGAAACCGGATCGGAACATCTGATCCAATCCCGACGTCTTACCAGAAAAGTATCTGATCAAGGTCAGTTCTATCAATCGTGGAAGGAGACACGCATTGGACCGTCGTTGGCTGGGCGATCGTGCCCTGTCTGTGCCCGTTCTCTGCTTGGGGACGGCGAGTTTCACGTCCGGGCCATGGTCTGGCAATGATGCGGGTGCAGCCCGGCGTCTTGTCGACATCTGTCTCGACGAGGGGCTGAACATGTTCGACACCGCGGACGTCTATTCCGGCGGAAATGCCGAAATGGTGCTCGGGCAGGCAATCAACGGGCGCCGGGACAAGGTGATCATCTCCACGAAGGCGGGTCTGCGGACCGGGGCGGGCGAACATGACGTGGGCAGTTCACGCGGCCACCTGCTGACTGCTGTTGAGGGAATGCTGAGCCGACTGCGCACCGACTATATTGACCTGTTCCAGCTCCATGCGTTTGACGCAATGACACCGGTCGAAGAGACCATGGAGGTGCTGGATGACCTGGTGAAAGCGGGGAAGGTTCGGCACCTGGGTGTCTCGAACTATGCCGGCTGGCAGTTGATGAAGTCTCAGGCTGCGGCACGATACAACGGTTGGCAGCCGCTGGTGGCGCACCAGGTGTATTATTCGCTCATCGGCCGCGATTACGAATTCGAATTGATGCCACTGGGCCTGGATCAAGGCGTTTCAGCCCTGGTGTGGAGCCCGCTTGGGTGGGGGCGCCTGAAGGGTGGTGGGAAGCATGCTTCAGCAGGCCGGCACAAGGACGCAACCCCGAACTATGCACCGCCACTTTACGACGAGACCCTTCTGGAGCGCGTACTTGCAGCGTTGGGGGAGGTGGCTCGTGACACGGGCAAAAGCGAAGCCCAGGTCGCACTGAACTGGCTTCTGCAGCGGCCGACCGTGGCAAGCCTCATCATCGGCGTTAGCAGCGAAGCTCAGTTGCGCAACAACATGGAGGCCACCGGCTGGGAACTGGATGCCGAACATATGCGTCTGCTTGACGAAGCCAGCACCACTCCCGTTCCCTATCCGTATTGGCACCAACGCGCATTCCCGGAACGCAATCCGCAACCGGTCTGATCATCGTTCGATCCCATGCCCAAACGGCGGGGGAGGGAACGTCCTAACTGGATCAGAAGGGTCAGAGTGCGGCCAATGTCACATGCCGGTTTGCGGGAGCATGCCGAGGCCATGCCATACGGCCTGATCCCGCTGCCAAGGGCATGAAACTTGCCGAAGTGCTCGATGAGCTGGATCGGTCTATACACCTTGCAATCAAGGGGTATCTGATGCCCGACAATCAGAACAGGAAACTGGTCGGCGGCAACATCCACAGCGTCTCGGGAACGACCCGCACAGTCCCCAGCCTACGTTGCTTCAACGCCTCCTTGCAAGCAGCCCGGTTCGCGGCTTTGTACTTCGCTTGAGCCCTATGGCTCATGCCTCCCAGGTTATCAATCCGGGTTTACGCAGTGGATCCCTCTTTCGATTTGTGCAAAACCGCATCATGTGCTTAATTTTTACGCGAATATTAACTGGGGACTAACCCCGTCGATTTTGATATATATAGTACAGGTTGTTTACCTGTGTGGTTCCAAATGAGTGATCATCAGTTCAATACCTCGGTCAGGATGGGCTCCGAACGGAATTTCGGGCTGGTCTTCGCCGTGGTCTTTTTGCTGATCGGGCTGTGGCCGGTCACTGGTGGCGCCGCGCCGCGATGGATTTTGCTATCCCTGGCGGCTGTTTTTATTGCCCTTGCCATGTTTGCGCCGCAGAGCCTGCGCCTACCCAACAGGTTGTGGTTCAAACTGGGTCTGCTGCTTGGTGCCGTGATGGCGCCGGTGGCGATGGCGGTTGTCTTTCTTTTAATCTTCATTCCCATCGGTCTTGCGATGCGAGCCAGCGGGAAGGATCCGCTTTCAAGGAAAGTGGATCCGAATGAAAAATCTTATTGGGTTCCCAGAACCGACCAGCCGAAGTCCATGAAACTGCAATATTAGGACAAAAATACCGGCACGGTTCCCAGACAAAGCAAGGAATTGCCTCTATGTCGATGATCGCCGAATTGTGGGGTTTTCTGCGTGATAGGCGGAAATTCTGGCTTTTGCCAGTTTTCATTGTACTGGCGATTTTCGGAGCGCTGATCGTGCTCAGCCAGGGCTCGGCGGTCGCCCCCTTCATCTATGCGCTGTTCTAGACCAGTGACCGCGATCCTGGGGATCTCGGCGCTGTATCACGACAGCGCCGCTGCACTGCTGGTCGATGGCCGGATCGTGGCCGCCGCGCAGGAGGAGCGCTTTACCCGGCGCAAGCACGATGCGGGCTTTCCCGCCCATGCCATCGCCTATGTGCTGGACGAGGGCGGGCTGGACCTTGCCAGCGTCGATCACGTTGCGTTTTACGACAAGCCCTTCCTGAAGTTCGAGCGCTTGCTTGAGTCCTATCTGGCCTATGCCCCGCGCGGTTTCAATTCGTTTCGGATGGCGATGCCGGTCTGGCTGCGCGAGAAGCTGTTTCTGAAGGACCTGCTGAAGCGAGAACTGAGCCTTTTCGACCCGGGTTTCTCCGTGGACAAGCTGCTGTTCGCCGAACATCACATCAGCCATGCCGCCAGTGCCTTCTACTCGTCACCCTTCGAAGAAGCGGTGGTGCTGACCATCGACGGGGTGGGGGAATGGGCGACGACCACGGTTGCGATCGGACGCGGCAAGGATCTGGAAATTCAGCGCGAACTGCATTTCCCGCATTCGCTGGGCCTGCTCTATTCCGCCTTCACCTATTACACCGGCTTCAAGGTGAATTCCGGCGAATACAAGGTGATGGGGCTGGCCCCCTATGGGCAACCGCGATTTCGCGACCTGATGCTGGATCGGATCGTCGACGTAAAGCCGGATGGCTCGTTCCGGCTGGATCAGCGTTATTTCAACTATGCGGCGGGTCTGACCATGACCAGCAAGGCCATGGAGGACCTGTTCGGCCACCCCGTGCGCCAGCCCGAGACGGAACCGCTGACACAGTTCCACATGGATATCGCCGCCTCGGTCCAGGCCGTGACCGAGGAGATCCTGCTGCGCATGACCCGCGCGCTGGCGCAGGAATACGGGATTCCCTCGCTGTGCCTTGCCGGCGGGGTGGCGCTGAACTGCGTGGCCAATGGCAAGATCTTGCGCGACGGCGCCTTTCGCGACATCTGGGTGCAGCCGGCGGCGGGCGATGCCGGGGGCGCGCTCGGGGCGGCGCAGGCCGCTTGGCATATGGAACTGGGCCAGCCCCGACAGGCGCAGCCCGGCGATGCTATGCGGGGCGCCTATCTGGGTCCAGCCTTCGACGACGACCGGATCGCGGCGGATCTGACAGCGGCGGGGGCCAGCTTTACCCGGCTGGACGAGGGTGAGATCCTGGCCCGCAGCGCACAGGCGCTGGCGGATGGCAAGGCCGTGGGCTGGTTTCAGGGACGGATGGAATTCGGGCCGCGCGCCCTTGGCAACCGGTCTATTCTTGGCGACCCGCGCTCGGGCTCCATGCAGAAGTTGCTGAACCTCAAGGTGAAATACCGCGAGAGCTTCCGGCCCTTCGCGCCCTCTGTCCTGCGCGAGCATGTCAGCGAGTGGTTCGATCTGGACGGGGACAGCCCTTACATGCTGCTGGTCGCCGATGTTGCCGAACGTATTCGGCGCCAGATGACGTCCGAGGAGCAGGCTCTTTTCGGCATCGACAAGCTGAACATCCGCCGCTCGGACATCCCCGCCGTGACCCATGTCGATTATTCGGCCCGCGTGCAGACCGTGCATCGCGACACCAACCCGAAATATCACGCGCTGATCTCCGCCTTTCACGACCTGACCGGCTGCCCGCTGCTGGTCAATACCTCGTTCAACGTGCGCGGAGAACCGATCGTCTGCACTCCGACCGACGCCTTCCGCTGCTTCATGGGCACCGGGATCGAGATGCTGGTCGCCGGCAATTGCCTGCTGGAGAAGGAGGCGCAGGACGCCTCGCTGCATGAGAATTACGAAAACATGTACGAACTGGACTGACCGGAGGAGCCCTTGCACATCTTCGGCCGCCATCGCCGGATCGCTACCATCTTGTGCCTGATCCCGGCGGGTTACTTCCTGCTGACCGCGATCTTTGCGCTGGTGCATTTTGACGATTTCGCCTCAGACCTGCCCAGGCTGCTGCGTTATGTCCTGGGGCCGCTGGCGATTGCCGCGCTGCTGGTTGGCTGCGCCTGGCTTCTGTCGCCCGACAATGCGCTGACGATGGGGATTACAGCCTGCTCGATCCTGGCCGGGATGTTCATGTTCGAGGGGTACATGCGCTGGCATAACCTGCCGCAGCGGATGGGGCTGGCCGGGATCGTCGATGGCGGAACCGATCTGGAGCGCTATGGCGGCGCCATGCCTCCGGCCTATACGATCAAGGCCCTGAATGCCAAGTTGGGGACCGAAACTCTGGCCGAGGCGGTGCTGGCCGGGACGCCCGGAGCCGAGATGCTGCTGTGCAGCCGTATGGGCGTGCCGGTCACGACACGGATCGACAGCTACGGGTTTCGCAATCCGCTACCGGAAACCGCCGCGCCGGTCGATCTGATGATCCTCGGCGATTCCTTTGCCGAGGGGATTTGCCTCGACGATGGGCAGCATTTCGTCGACCAGATGCGTGCGGGCGGGGCTTCGATCCTGAACACTGCCAGCCGGGGCGCAGGCCCCTTGTATGAACTGGCGGTCCTTGGCCGCTATGGCCCGCATTTTCGCCCCCGCATCACCGTTCTGGCCTTTTTCGAGGGGAACGACTGGGAAAACCTGTCCGTTGAAACAGAACAGCCGTGGCTGCACGAGGCCCTGGCGCCGGAGGCCGATTTCGGCCCGATCGAGTTGGATGCGGCGCGGCGCGCGGACGCGGCCCGGATCATTGCCGGCTGGTGGCAGGGCACTGCTGCCACTTTGGAGGAATATCTGAGCCGCCGGGCCTATTTGCGCAATTTCCTCGCCCTTCAGGAAACCGCCAGCATCCTGGGTCTGCACTACCCCAAGGCGGCCAGCGACAACCCGGTTTTCGAGCAGATCCTGCATCGCATGAAGCAGATCGCAGATGGCTGGCAGGGGCAGGTGGTAGTGGTCTATATCCCCGCTCTCGACCAGTTCGGAGGGGTGTTTCCGCATGGCTTTCTCAGCGCTCCGCTACGCGAGAACGTGGCGCGCGCAGCCGAGAGCGCAGGGCTGGGTCTGATCGACCTGACCCCGACCTTTCGCGACTATCCCTCGCCGCTGGGCCTTTACGCGCCGGATGCGCATCTGAATGCCGAAGGCGCGGCGCTTGCCGCCGGCACGATCATGGCCGATCCGCTGATGACCCTTCCCTGACCCAGCCTTGCCGAGTGGATGCTTGGTGCCGCAATGCCGTCGTTTTCCGCACCCTGGTTGCCGAACTTTGCACGTGGCCGTGCACCATCCCTCCAGCGTCGGATGCCCTGTTTCTGGCAACGGCGTTGACAGGCAGCCTCGTCATGTCTCCCGGGCTGACGACGCCGGCACGGGCACAGGATCTGAATTGGGACGGCGCGGGGGCGACAGCCCAGGGCACTGTCGAAGGCGGGTCAGGACAAGGCGGCGAGTGCTTCTGCGTGCAGTGCGGCGTTGGCCGCGGCGAGAACCTGACCTTCGGAGTGCAGGCCGAGCCTTTCACCTTTCCAGTCGGTGATCACGCCTCCCGCACCCTCGATAACCGGAATGAGGGCCATGTAATCGTAGGGATGCAGATTCATTTCGAACACCAGATCAATGTGGCCTGAAGCCAGCAGTCCGTATCCGTAGCAGTCGCCCCCGAAGCGGCGCATGGCGACCTTGCTTGAGAGTGCCTCGAACTGCGCGCGTCCCTCGGTGTCGAACGTGTCGGGTGTGGTCGTGTAAAGGATCGCGTCGGCCAGTCGGTGCCGGCCGCTGGTGCAGCAAGGTTCACCATTGAATGTTGACGGTTCACCACGCCGCCCCGTCCAGCGTTCGCCGGTCGGCGGTATCGAGATGATGCCGAGTTCCGGTGTCCCGTTGAAAAGGCAGGCAATGAGCGTGCCGAAGGTCGGCATCCCGGAAACAAAACTCTTTGTCCCGTCGATCGGGTCGAGCACCCAGAGGTGTTGGGCATCCAGACGTGCGTCCTCATGCTCTTCGCCAAGAATGCCATGGGCCGGGAACTCTTTGAGGATGCTTTCACGCATCGCGGCCTCGATGGCGCGGTCAGCCTGCGTGACCGGGGAAAGGTCGGCCTTTTGTTCCACGTCCAATGGCTTGCGGAAGTAGGTCATCGCCATGGCGTCGGCCACGTTGGCGAGCCCGTCGGCAAAACGCGCCAGCATCTCCGTTTCGGGCGGCGTCGTGGAGCTTTGCATGGGTTTTCCTTGTCTGCGGGGAAGCTGGCAACGATGGTCAGCCGGCAAATTAACTCTAGACAAAATCCACAAAAATGCAAGACTACACAAATATCCCCAGAACCGCGAACAGAGGACGCGGCAATAACAAAGGGTCTCGGGAGGATCCGATCCGGGGCAGGCACTGGCACACGAACACGTGGATCAACAAGGAGAGACGACAATGAAGACCTGGACCAAATTCACCTTGGCTTCGCTGTTTGCCGTCGGCATGACGGCAACAGCCTCTGCCGACGAAATCACCGTCTACACTGCGCTTGAGGAAGAAGAGATCGCGGCCTATATCGAGGCCGCCCAGAAGGCGATGCCCGATACCGAGATCAATGTGCTGCGCCTGTCCACGGGCAAGCTGGGCGCGCGTCTTCTGGCAGAAGCGGGCAACCCGCAGGCCGACGTGATCTGGGGATGGGCCGTCAGCGCCATGATGGATCCCCAGATCCTGGAGATGCTGGAACCCTACGCAGCCAAGGGCGTCGATGTTCTGCCTGCCTCCTTCCGTGGTGAAGACGGCAAATGGTTTGCTCCGATCGGCTACATGGGCGCGTTTTGCGTGAACACGGCACGGCTTGAGGAAAAGGGCCTGCCAATGCCCAAGAGCTGGAAGGATCTCGAGAACCCGGACTTCAAGGGCGAGATCCTGATGCCGGACCCGAATTCTTCCGGGACCGGATACCTCCACGTCAATGCGGTTCTGCAAACCATGGGTGACGAGGCCGGCTGGGCACAGCTCGAAGCCGTCGATCCGAACATGGCACAATATACTTCATCCGGTTCCAAACCCTGCAAGTCCGCACGCGTTGGCGAATACACCGTTGGTATCTCTCTGGCATTCACCGCGATGCAGTCCATCGAGGAAGGTTATCCTCTGGCAATGGTCTTCCCAGAGGAAGGCGTTGGATATGAACTGGAAGCATCCGGCCTGATGGAAAGCTCCGACAACAAGGATGCGGCAAAAGCCTTCCTCGACTGGACGATGTCTGACGAGGCAATCGGTCTCTACCAGCAGTACAAGGCGCTGATCACGGTTCCGGGTGTCGATGCTTCGCAAGCGGCTGAAAAAGCGGGCCTGCCGGCTGATATTTCGACCGTCCTGGCGAAAATCGATTTCGTCACCGCGGCCAAGAACCAGACGGCCGTGAAGGAAACCTGGAAAGAAAAGCTGGGCCGCTGATCGTGCCCGCGACAGCTCCGGCTGCCGCCAGAAGCGCGCGGGGCTTCACTGGAGGCCCGCGCACCTTTGACAGGAGACCGATCCGCCGTGTACTTGACCGTCCGTAACGCCACCAAGACCTTCGGGGCCTTCAAAGCGCTCGACAATGTCTCGATCGAGATCGATCGACGGGAATTCGTTTGCCTGCTGGGTCCGTCCGGCTGTGGCAAGACGACACTCCTGCGGCTGATTGCCGGCCTGACGGAGCTAAACAGCGGCGAAATCCTTCTGGAGGGGACTGCTCTTTCGAACCTTCCCGCACGCAAGCGAGGCTTCGGGATCGTCTTCCAGTCCTACTCGCTCTTTCCCAACATGACAGTGGCCGAAAACATCGGTTACGGGCAGAAGATCCGTGGCACCCCGCGATCGGAGATTTCACGGCGCGTGACGGAACTTCTGGAGCTGGTGAAACTGCCGCAGGTCGCCGGCAAGTTTCCCGGTCAGCTGTCCGGCGGACAGCAGCAGAGGATTGCGTTGGCACGGGCAATCGCCGTCGACCCGCGCGTCTTGCTGCTGGACGAACCGCTTTCGGCGCTCGACGCGAAGGTCCGGGCCGAACTGCGAGACGAAATCCGCCATGTTCAGCGTTCGCTCGGCATTCCAACCTTGATGGTGACACATGACCAAGAAGAGGCGCTGGCGCTGGCGGACAAGATCATCTGCATGAACCATGGTGTCGTGGTGCAGGCCGGCACGCCGGAAGACCTCTACCATCGACCGGCGACGCGCTTTGTGGCGGACTTCATGGGGATCAGCAATCTCGTTTCTGCCGCCCCGATCCGGCGTGAATACCCGGATCTGATGGCAAAGTGGCCGGGGGGATCGGGGACGGAGCATGTTGCCTGCATTCGCCCTGAACAGATCAGTCTGACCCCGGCGCGGGACGGCAACGCCACGGTGCGCAGCATCAGTTTCCTTGGCAATCTCAGACGGCTTGAGGTCGATAGCGCAATCGGCCCGCTGGTCGTCGAGACCCACGGGTATAATTCCTGTCACGAGGGCGAACGCGTGAACCTGAGCATTTCACCGGAAGCCTGCACCTGGGTGGCTGACGACATGGCCCACCAGCCTGCCGAGACCGCCGCATGAGCGGTGTGGAAACGATGACCACGCCAGCGCGCAAACAACTGGATGCGGACCGGCTGCTCACACTTGTTTGCGTTGGGCTGCCGCTGATTGGGCTCGTCCTCTTTTTTCTCTACCCGATGGTGATCGTGTTCCTGCGTTCCCTGACGGTTGACGATGGTTACGGGCTTGCCAACTACACGAGGGTTCTGGGGTCGACAGGGTTCTGGCGTGCGACCGAACATTCCCTGATCATGGGGGCTGCCACCACAGTTCTCAGCGTCTTCCTGGGTTTCATCATCGCGCATGGGCTCTATCGCTGCGCTTTCCGGGGCAAGTGGCTGATCCGCGGCGTGATCGTCCTGCCGCTGCTCGCCCCCTCTCTCGTGCAGGCGCTCGGACTGATTTTCCTTCTGGGACGCAACGGCGTCATCAGCCGTGCCCTGGGTGTCGAGATCGAAATCTACGGCTTCTGGGGGCTGTTGATCGCCAACACTCTTTATGCCTTGCCGCAGGCGGTGATGATTATCGGCGCGGCGCTTGTCCTGCTGGACGCGCGTGTTTACGAAGCTGCGGAAGTCATGGGCGCTTCGCCGTCACGCCAGTTTCGCGACCTGACCTTGCCCGCGGCGCGCTTCGGGATCCTCAACGCGGCTTTCGTCTGCTTCACAATCACGATCACCGATTTCGGCAACGCGGCGGTGATCGGCGGGGACTACTCGGTTCTGGCGACCGAAATCTACTCTCAAGTGGTCGGCCAGCGGAATTTCAACATGGGAGCTGTCGTCGGCATCATGCTGTTGTTGCCGACGGTGGTTTCCTATGCGATCGAGCGTCAGGCAATGAAGCGGCAACAGGTCGGACAGATGGCTGGCCAGGTGCCGTATCGGCCCTCCTTCGCACCCGTGCGCGACCCGGTCATGGCGTTCCTGTCGCTTCTGGTCTGCACCGGCATCGTCGCGGTTATCGGCATTGTCGTCTACGCAAGCTTTGTCACCCTGTGGCCTTACAACATGGCGCTGTCGTTCAAGCACTACGACATCACATTGGCTGGGGGGTATTCCTCGCTCTGGATGACCATCGTGATATCGCTCATGGCGGCGTCGGGAGGCACGCTTGCCGTCTTCCTCCTGTGCCTTGGGCTGCGCCGCCTTCCGCGCAGCGTGGCCCAGCCCATCCAGATGCTGGCCGCCATGCCGGCCGCAGTGCCCGGGATGGTTCTGGGGCTTGCCTATATCCTGACTTTCAATTCAACCGCGACGCCGCTCTACCTTCTCTATGGGACGGCGGCCCTCATCGCGATCATCAACTTCTACCACTACCACACGCAGGGTTTTCTGACGGTGATGACCGGTTTTCGCCAGTTGCCCCGGGCGCTCGAGGAAGCCGCAGACAGTCTTGGAGCTGGAATGGCAAGGACGGCCGTCGATATCATCGCGCCGTTCATTGCCCCAATGCTCGTTTCGGTGTTCTTTTTCCTGTTCATGCGGTCCATGGTAACCCTGTCGGCAGTCGTCTTCCTCACCACGCCTGACCTGAGCGTGGCGGCTGTCACCATCATGCGGCTGGACGATGCCGGTCTGACTTCGCAGGCGGCAGCCTTTTCCACCTGCGTGATGGCAGTCGTGTGTATTGCGCTTTTGAGCATGAAGGGAACGCTGGTGCTGATGGGACGAGGTAACCGGAGCAAGGTGCGGACCTGATGTGGGCGAAAGAACGTCACCGGCTCATCCTCTCCATGCTGAGCGCGAGCCAGCAGGTGAGCGCCAACGATCTTGCGCAGATGCTGAACGTCTCTCGCGAGACGGTGCGCCGCGATTTGCTGGACCTCGAAGAGTCTGGACAGGTCAGCCGCGTCCATGGCGGCGCGGTCTTGCCCGAGCCGCGTTCCGAGGAGCCCTTCCGACAACGGATGACGACGCAGATCCGGGCAAAGTCGGAGATAGCCCGCAAGGCTGCCGGACTGATCCAGCCCGGACAGACGATCCTTGTAGACGCGGGCACCACTACAGCCCTGTTTGCCCGCGAACTGGCCAAGCTGTCGGATCTGTCGGTGATCACCAACTCGATTGATATTGCCACCACGCTGCAAGGGGCGGGCAAGGATGTGCTGCTGCTCGGTGGACGGATGGCGGCCGACGTCCCTTCGACGGTCGGCGAACTCACCCTGTCTGAGATCCGCCGTTTCCGTGTCGACCTGTGCTTTTCGGCTCCGGTTGGGGTGCATCCGGTCAAGGGTGCGTTCTTCTACGACCTGCAGGAAGCCGAAATCTCCAAAGCCATGGCGGCACAGGCGCAGCAGACGGTTATTCTGGCCGACCAGAGCAAGCTTGGAAAAACCAGTAGGGTTCAGGCCTTGGAGACCGGAGAGATCGGCAGGCTTGTGACAAACAGGGCAGCAACTGAAGAGCAGGTAGCGGCCTTCCGCCAAGCGGCCATAGACGTAATGGCTTGAGAAGCGAAAACCGCTCGATAGTCAGGACCCGATTGCACAACGCGGTACAGATTTTCTGCACTCGCGCCTGGTTCGGCAAACTGAAGCGTCTGTTCAATGTCGTCTTTGTTCAGCCGTGGTGGAGGGATCGGCCATGGCGACATGGGTAATCGGCACCCGCATCACGTTGCCGCTCCGCCCCATTCATCCCCAGCCTGCGTTACTCCCGACCGGATATCGACAGCCTTGATATCGAAAGCCCATGGTTTCAGCTTGCCGGCTCCAGCTACCTTCAGGCCTCAAGGAAGGGGGCTGAAGGTTCCAAATGGGTCAGCCAGGCCGGACAACGGGCAATGTTCCATCCCGGTTTGCGGGCCCTAGACGCTTGCGACATGATACAATTGATACAAACGGCAAGGCCAAACTGAAAAGAAGCTTACGTAGAAATGAGGTCCGGCCTGCCGCCCTTGCCGAGGCGTTGATACAAAGTGAGATCCAATGTTGCTTCAAGACGGAGCGAGTGCTTCTGAAAGTGAAGCCGATAGAAACCGGATCCAGCTGCTCATGGAAGAAGCTGTCGAGGCGTTGAGCGATGGCTTCGTCCTCTACGACAGTGACAGAAGGCTCGTTTTCGCAAACAAACGCTACGCGGAGATGCTGGGTCCGCACAAGGATCTGCTTGTTCCTGGTGCGCGGCTCGACGACATCGTCGGCAGTGCTGTCCGCAGTGGGCACATTTCATTCGTTCGCAGCCCGGAAGGCGGTTTGCCTGGTGTCCTGGAAACCCTGGCGGCCAGGGGAAAACTGAAGATCGAGATCAAGGTTGCCGACGGCAGCCAGCACAAGATCTATCTCAAGCATCTGAAAGACGGCAGCATTGTCGTGAAGGTTCGCGACATCACGGAACAGCGAACCGCAGAGGCGCGTGCAAGAGAGATCCTTTACGGCGCGGTTGATGCCGTCGACGTTGGTATCGCGCTCGTCGATGATGATGACCGGCTGGTGTTTGCCAACAAGAAGTTTCGGGAGATTGGCGACCCGGACGGGAGGTTTTTCGTCCCTGGCCGTGCGATGCGCGACATCCACGCCGAGGCCATAGCATGCGGCCTGATCCCGCTTCCGGGGGGCATGAAACCCGCCGAAATGCTCGATGAGCTGGATCGGCTTATACGCCTTGCCATCAAGGGGTATCCGATACCCAACAATCAGAACAGGGAACTGGTTGGCAGCGCCTACGAGACAAATCTGAAAGGACGGCTGCTCACGATTGAAGACGTCACGGATCGCGTCAGGGCGGAGCGGCGCTTTACGACCGCGGTTGAACGGTTGCCGGTTGGTATCGCCTTTGAAGGGCCGGACGGGCAGTTCACGCATTGCAATGATGCGTTTGCAGCGCCCTTTCACCTGACTGCGGCCGAAATTCTAAGGCTGTCGGATATTGAGCGGATCGACTTGCTGGCACCGCAGATATCGATGGTCGCTGGTCAGGAAGTAGGCGACCGCGCGGCTGAGCTATTCACCGCTGCGGTGAAGCAGCAGCGCGAGACGCTGGAACCCATGGAGGTTCGCTTCTGGGATGGCCGGCACTACCGTGTCGAGCGAGCCATTTCAGAACACAACAGCCGCGTTGTCGTGGTCACCGACATCACCGCCTTGAAAGAAACCGAGGCCAGAAGCCTGGCCACCCTGAATGATGCCATTCAATCTCTCGATGAGGGGTTGGTGCTCTTCGACAAGAGCCTCAATTTCGTGCTCGGAAACCGGCTCTGGTACGAAATGTACTTCAGTGAATTGGCGCCGCCCGTTGCCGGGGAGAACATTCTCACCATCCTGGGCCGGTTGATCGACAACGGCATCGTTCTTGTTCCCGAGGGCGAAGACAAGACGTCCTATATGTGCGAGCTGACGCTTCTGGTGAAATCCTACCAGAAGAAGCAGGCCATCCATCTTGCCGGTGGACGTATTCTGCTGGCGTCAGCCCACAGAACCGAATTGGACGGGTACCTCGTCTCCTTTATCGACGTGACCGAGCAGCGACGTGCCGAGGAAGAGCAGCGCGAGGCGGATCTGCTTCTGCACAAGATCGTCGAGGCCTGCCCGGCAAACTTTCTCGTCTCCCGCATCGAAGATGGAAAAATCATCTACTGCCCGCCCGCTTCACGAGAGCGGTTCGGCGATATCGACACGACCCTCAATTTCTTCTTGAAGCCGGAGGATCGGGAGCGGTATCTGGAAGCGCTCTTGCCGACGGGAACACTTGATGATTACCGGGTTCAATTCCGCAGGGCCGACGGCTCAATCATGGAAGGCATCACCGCCGCCCGCGTGACCGACTACAAGGGCGAGAATGTCATCGTGTCCTCCACAAGGGACATTTCGGACCTTCTGGCCATGCAGGAGGAATTGCAGAAACAGCGTGACATTGCCCACCAGAACGAAAAACTGTCCGCCCTGGGTGAGCTGCTTGCCGGTGTCGCGCACGAACTCAACAATCCCCTTTCCATCGTTACCGGTTACGCCCAGATGCTTCAGGGAAAGCTCAAGGACCCGGTTCTGGAAAAGCGCATCGACCGCATCGCGGAGGCTGCCGACAGAAGCGCGCGGATCGTCAGGGCTTTCCTGTCCATGGCGCGCCAGCGGCCGGCAAATCTGGAACCTTGTACGCTGAACGAAATCGCCTCGGTTGCCCTTGATCTTGCCGGCTACGGGCTGCGCTCCAACGGAGCCAGGATTGAGACGGAGTTTGATGAGGATCTTCCGTCAATCCTCGGCGATACGGACCAGCTGGTCCAGGTCGTTACGAACCTCATTATCAATGCGGAACACGCCCTTTCGCCGCTTGGCGAAGACGCGGTGCTTGTGCTGCGGACGTTCCACGACGGAAGAGACGGCCAGGCAGTCCTTGAAGTCCGGGACAATGGTCCGGGGATGACGAAGGAAATCAGGGACCGCATCTTCGAGCCGTTTTTCACGACAAAAGACGTGGGTGAGGGGACAGGTGTCGGCCTGGCATTCTGTCACCGGGTTGTCGACACCCATGAAGGCACTCTCGAAGTCAGTTCATCCGTTGGCAAGGGGACGAGTTTCTTCGTGCGGCTGCCCGCAATGGAAACTGAGGCTTCAACTGACACCTCGCAGGCCCAGCCAGGCGGAACGCATCATCGCAAACGGGTGTTGGTCGTTGATGACGATGTCGCGGTCAGCGAGCTCGTTTGTGACCTGCTGGCAGATCTCGGATGCCAGGCAATACAGGAAACCAGCGCACTCAAGGCTCTTGCACGCCTGTCTCACACACCCGTCGATCTGATTATCAGCGACTACAAGATGCCGGGCATGGACGGTGCCGCATTTTACAACAGCCTGATCGGGTTATCGCCCGGTTACAAGGATCGTATCGCCTTCATGACGGGCGATGCCATGGGGAAGTCCGTTCAGACATTTCTGATGGAAAGCGAGCGCCCCTACATTGAAAAGCCCATTTCCAAGAAGGATCTGGCTTGTTTGTTAAATCAACTGGACAGCAGGAAAAACACATCATGAGCGGGGCTCCGGGTGCGAAGCAAATTTTGGTCTGTGACGACGAACCTCATCTTCGCGAAATGGTTGCCGAGTATCTCGCCGAGCGCGGCTATGACGTTGTTGAAGCGCCGAACGCCAACGACATGAAACGGCTTCTGGAGAGCCTGGAACCGGCGCTGATCATTCTGGACGTGAACATGCCTGGTACGGATGGTCTGACCGCATTGCGTGACCTTCGAACCACCTCGACCGTGCCGGTGATCATGCTGACCGCAGCAAGTGATGTGATCGACCGCGTCGTGGGGCTGGAAATGGGAGCCGACGATTATGTCGGTAAACCTGTCGACCTGCGCGAACTGGAGGCCCGGATTAAAGCCGCACTGAGGCGCAGAAGTTTTGACGAGACAAGTGCGCAGCAGAAGGATCGGCAAGCAGGCACAGTTCCCTTCGGCACCTGCCGTCTGGATCTGGACGGGGCGAGGCTGATCGGCGGCGACGGTCAGGAAATTGCGATTACGTCCATGGAGTATCAGCTGCTCAGGGTGTTCGTTGAGAACCGTGGACGCGTTCTCAACCGCGACCAGTTGCTGGAGCAGGCACATGACAAGGGCTGGGAACCTTTCGATCGTTCGATCGATCTGCGTATTTCAAGGCTGCGCCGCAAGATTGAACTCAATCCCACAAAACCCGAGACCATCAGAACGGTCCGAGGGTTGGGCTACGTCTTCGATTAAATGCTCTTCCCGGCGACCCGGGAAACCCCTTAAGCTGTGATGCCTGCCGCAAATTCCAGTTCGTCAGAGCCGGAATTTGCGTCCTGTTGGTCAGCATCCCGGCTTTTTGGCGCATCAATCCAGCCCCAGATCCGCGCTGTCTCCTTGTGAACGGTAACAATTGTACCTTTGGTGTGTGCAAGGGCGGGATTTTTGATACCGGGCGGATATGGGAAAACGCTTTCCCCGGCGCGTGATCCGGCTTTCCAAGTTTTTTCAAAAGATGTTTTTCTTCAGTTGTTTACACAGGTCTTGTCTGGGGTTTTGTCGCCCAGCTCAATGCCCGTTCAGACCTCGCATTTGAAACAATGTGTCGGATATTTCTGTGGGGCGAACGCCCGGATACAATTGAAACACCCGGTGAAACGGGGCTGAAAAGAAAGGTTCCCATCTTTGGTGTGTCGGCAAGGTCGCCGACGCCAAAACCAAATGGAGAACTACTATGATGAAAACCACTTCTTTCGCACTGGCTGCTGTCATGTCCACGTTCCTGATCCAGGCAACGCCTGCTTCCGCTGGCCAGAGCTGCTGGGGACTTGAAGGTCAGGCGCTTCAGGATTGCATCGACAATCTTGTCGACGAACTTGGCAAGATCGGTCACGAAAGCAATTCCGATACGCAGACAGTGAAGATCAAGAAATCTTCCCGTCAGAAATCTCGTTGAGGCCTAACCTCGACCGGAACTGACAACCAGAAACCCTCGGCGTGAACAAGACGCCATAAGGGTCACCTCTCCTGCGGTGCAATTCGACTGGAATTGATGTGTTTTGGCTTGCTTGCCAGGGTATACCCATCAATCCGTTGAATTGCCCGCAGACAGGTTTTCATGAAGAAGACATCTGAAACGGCCGGTTGGCCCCTTCAGGCAAGCTCTCTTCTCCAGGCGTTTTGAAATTTCTACGCCTTTTTTGAATGCCTGCTTTTACCACCTAGCCCAAACTGTTGAGCAACCGAATTCAACGCGCGGCGCTGACCGACTTGTTCGGTTTTCGGTCCGGCGCTCGGCAACAGCCGGCAGTGATCATCAAACCAGGAAATGGCACCTCTTCCTGAGCATTGATGGGGTAAAAGCGCTTCGCGCAGCTTCACAGGAAAAGCCCATGGAAGGGGCCAAGGCATGGCTCGGGCCCCTCCTGTTCTGTAACGGCAGGGTTATGCAGGGACTGACGGGTATTTCATGCCCGCGACTTCCTGCATCAGGCGGATCACCTGTGTGCTGTAGCCCGCCTCGTTGTCATACCAGACGTAAAGGACCAGCCGGTCGCCATCGACGATGGTTGCCTGGCTGTCGACCACACCGGCATGGGTGGAGCCGACGAGGTCGGAGGAAACCAGTTCGGTGGAGGCCGTGTAATCGATCTGGTCCTGCATCGGCGATTGCACCGAAATCCCGCGCAGGTAATTGTTCATTTCCTCGGCCGTCGTCTCGCGCTTGAGGTTCAGGTTGAGGATGGCCATGGAGACGTTGGGGATCGGCACCCGCACCGCGTTGCCGGTCAGCTTGCCCTTCATTTCCGGCAGGCACTTTGCGACCGCGCTGGCAGCGCCCGTGCTCGTCAACACCATGTTCAGGGGCGCGGACCGGCCGCGGCGATCCCCGCTGTGGTAGTTATCGATCAGGTTCTGGTCGTTGGTGAAGGCGTGGATGGTTTCCACGTGGCCGTTCTCGATCCCGAACTCGTCGTTGATCACCTTCAGCACAGGCGTGATGGCGTTGGTGGTGCAGGAGGCGGCGCTCAGGATCCTGTCGTCCGCCGAGATGTCGCCATGGTTCACGCCATAGACGATGTTCTTGATGCTGCCCTTGCCCGGTGCGGTCAGGATCACCTTCGCTGCTCCTGGGCATTTCAGGTGCTGGCCAAGACCATCCTCGTCGCGCCAGATGCCCGTGTTGTCGACCACCAGCGCATTGCGGATGCCGTATTTGGTGTAATCGACCTCGGCAGGAGAGTTGGCGTAGATCACCTGGATGTAGTTGCCGTTGGCGATGATCGCATTCTGCTCTTCGTCAACAGTGATGGATCCGCTGAAAGCGCCGTGGACGGAGTCCCGTCGCAGCAGGCTGGAGCGTTTCTTCAGGTCGCCGGCCTTGCCGCCGCGCACGACAATCGCGCGCAGGCGCATCTTGTTGCCGGCACCGACGCGTTCGATCAGCATGCGGGCAAGAAGGCGTCCAATACGCCCGAAGCCATAGAGAACGACATCCTGGGGTTCCTGCAGGATGGATGTCTTGCCGGTGTTGATGCTGGCGAGCTGCTTCTCGAGGAAGCTCTTAACGTCACCGCCTTCTTCCATGTAGCCGTGGCACAGCTTGCCGAGGTCGACGCGCGAGGCGGCCAGGTCCATCTCCAGCATTGCCTTGACGATTTCGAGGCTCTTGGTGACGTCCAGTTCCTGCCCGGTGATCTGCAGGGCATAGCGGTGTGCCTTGAGGATCTCGATGGCGGAGTTGTTCAGAAGACGCCGGCCGAAAATCCGGATGTTGATGCCGTAGTCACGGTAGAGATGCCCAATCAGCGGGATCATCTGCTCGGCAGCGGACTGTTGTTCCTTCCAGTTGTCGAAGTGGTTATCCATGGCCGCCATACACAAAACTCCCTTATGGTCTTTCCAGCGCGCTGAGTGGCAAGTCTTTGTCCTGCGCACGGTCTTTAGCTCTTGTGGAAACGTAATGTCCATAAGCAGTTTGAAGACTAATCGATTGAAATTTGGGGAGGGTACTTTTGGTCGCATCCAGGCCGCTGGAAGCGTTACATCTGGAACCTTGCAAGTGCAGATAATCAACTCGTAGAGACTTGGTCTGAACGTAGAAGTGCAGAGCAAAACCTGGCAATTCGTACCTGTCTTCGGCAATTGCGGTCGAATTCGAACTGCGGTTTCAAGCAGACATCGGGCGTCAGGCAAGTCCTGTGTTGATGACGGATCGGCTTCCCGAAGTCATGGGGTCGCGAAGCCTTTTCACACCCCGAGTTCTCGCAGGCCTTTCTCTATCGTT
>MDSZ01140121.1_pt1 | contig 21754 bp, 19 predicted proteins | sample 811201 | NCBI WGS metagenome assembly MDSZ01 (sample SAMN05326647, study PRJNA326480) | marine metagenome | isolation source: seawater | place: Indian Ocean: North | collected 2010 | reverse complement strand
CCATGATCAAACTCTCAAGTTTAAAAACGGCGCACACTAGCTTCAATATAAATTCTAAGAATAAAATTTATATGATTTTGAAGTGTGTACGACAAATTTTGGTAACCTTAACCGTCCACACTTCTCTTCTTAATATTTACTTTTTAAATAGCTAATTGAGCAAAAAAGGCTCAATAATCCTCAATAATTTATTGTAATAACAATATTTTGTAGAGAAAGTTCGATGCTTATAGGCTAAAATTATAAGAAATCAAGCGTTTAAGAGCAAAAAAAGGCTCAAAATCACTATATTTATTGAGGTTTTTTTTGAAATTTAATAAATCCTAATCTATTAATCAATGATTTAATTTTTTAAATGCTTAATAAATTCAAAATAAAACTCAAAAATAAAAACGAAATTTTTGCTCTTAGTTTCTTACTAATAATCACTGTAATTTCTACTAGTTATTATAATTTTACCAAAAAAAAAATTAATGATAATTACAAAGATGTCATCAATAATATCTATTTTAAAAAAACAGCTAATCATTTTTTTGATAACTTAGAGCCAAAATTTAAGAAAATAAGGCATCAAATTCAAAATGGCGAAACATTTGATAATATTTTAAAGCAATATTCAATAAATTCTGAAGAAATTAAAAGTATTAAAAATAAACTTAAAAAAAAGATCAATATAAACAAACTAAATACAAATCAAAAAATTTATTTCACAATAGATCAATCAAATAATTTAGTTAAAAACTTTATTTTTCAAGTCTCGAGCAAAGAAAGAGTTCTTTTGAGTAGAGATAGTGAAAATGACGATTTTAATCAAGAAATTCTTTTAACAAAACTTAATAAAAAAATAATTTATAAAGAAAATTTAATTTTACAAAGTTTATACAGATCAGCAATAGATAAAAAAATACCAGCAAATACAATAATAGAATTTGCTAGAATTTATGGTTTTCAAGTAGACTTTCAAAGAGATGTTAGAAAACGTGACAGATTTCAAATTATGTATGAAGTTTTTATAGATGAGAATAAAAAAATTATAGAGACTGGTAATATACTTTTTGCTAATCTTGTGCTCAGTGGTGAGGATAATTCACTGTATTATTTTGATGAAGAAGGAAGTATCGGTCATTATGACAAAAATGGGAGAAGCGTTCAAAAAGCATTAATGAAAACTCCTATAAATGGAGCAAGGCTCTCATCTCCATTTGGAATGAGAAAACATCCAATTGATGGATTTAATAAAATGCATCGAGGAACAGATTTTGCAGCGCCAATGGGTACACCTATAATGGCTTCAGGCAATGGTGTTATAAAAAAAGCAGGATGGTGTGGAGGTGGTGGAAACTGTGTTGTTATAAAACATAATTCAACATATCAGACTGTTTATGCACATATGTCAAAATTTGCTAACGGTATAAGAAATGGAGTAAGAGTAAAACAAGGACAAACTATTGGGTATGTAGGATCCACAGGGAAATCAACTGGTCCGCATTTGCATTATGAAGTGATTGTTAATGGAAAAAAAGTAAACTCACAAAAGCTCAAGTTACCATCTGGAAAAATATTAAAAGGTAATGAAAGAAAAACGTTTGAAACAAAAAAAATTAAACTTGATGTTTTAAAATCAGAAAAAATAATTGGGTTAAATTAATTCTGTAATCAAACTTCGGCTTCAGCTGATTTATTCTTTGCTTCGTTTAACGCGCCTTCCTCTTGACCACTATTTTCAGGCTCTTTAACTTTTTTTAGATCTATTGAATTTTCACCAAATTTTAATTTTTTATAATTATCTTGTTCATGCAATATTCTTGTAAAATGGTCTGCATGTTGAAAATAATTTTCTGATAATATTTTATCACCACTTGATAAGGCTTCTCTAGCGAGATTATTGTATTTTTCTATCAATTTAGAGGCATTATGATTATTTCTACCTGGAATTTTTCTTTGAAAATTTTCATTATTTGAAAAGCTTGTTCCAAATTTAGATCTATCGCCGTTTGATTTAAAACTTCTATCATTCCGTCTATAATTATTTCTTCTATTATTGTTGTTTCTAAATGTTACCATAAATATATATCTTTATTTTTTAGTACTAATGATGCATCTATCATTTTTTGCTAGGTCTTTAACAACTGCATTAATATAAAAACCATGATCATTTAAAATACTCTTTACTTTTTTTGTTTGGTCAAATGCAATTTCAAATATTAATTTACCATTTGTTTTAATCAGTTCAGATGTTTTTTTTATTAATTTTCTGATTTCTGATGTTCCGTCTAATCCACCGTCCAAAGCTATTTTTGGTTCAAAATTTAATATATCTTTTTCCAAATATTGTAAATCTAATTTTTTTATATATGGAGGATTAGATATAACTAGATCATATTTGCCCTTATTGAAATTGTCAATATCTGATTTAAATAACTTAATCCTACTTTTTACATCAAGATCTCTAGCATTGATTTCACATGCATTAATACAGTAATTACTGATATCAATTCCCGTTGCAAAAAAATTTTTTTTTTCTTTTAAAATCGATAAAGAAATACACCCTGACCCTATTCCAACTTCTAAAAAATTGATTTTTTCTTTTGATTTATATACTTTTAAAACCTCTTCAACTAAAAGCTCTGTATCAGGTCTGGGTATTAAAACATTTTCATTAATCTTAAATTCATAATTCCAAAAATATTTTTTACCAGTCAAATATGCTATAGGTTTTCCAGAAAGTCTTTCATTTATTAATTTATTAAACTGTGCAGACTCCCTTTTTCGTAACTTTAAATCTGAATTCAAAATTAAAAATTCTCTTTCTTTATCGATTACTTTTGACATTATTAATTCGCAATCTAATAAAGGTGTAAGAAAATCTTTTGCTTTTAATTTTCTGGAAGCTATATTGATCGCAGTTTGAATATTCATAATTAAATCAAATGACCGAGGCTATCCTCTTGAGCTTGAAGAGTTAATGACTCAATCATTTCATCAAAAGCCTCCCCCTCTAAAAACTCTACTAACTTATGTAATGTCAAATTTATCCTATGATCTGTCACTCTACCTTGAGGAAAATTATAAGTTCTAATCCTTTCAGATCTGTCACCAGTTCCAATTTTACTTTTTCTATCTTTTGATCTTTCTTTATCAATTCTAGATCTCTCTAGTTCATAAAGTCTTGCTCTTAAAATTTTCATTCCCTTTGCTTTATTTTTGTGTTGAGATTTTTCGTCTTGTTGAGAAACTGATAAACCAGTTGGGATATGTGTTATCCTCACTGCACTATCTGTTGTATTAACAGATTGGCCTCCTGGACCTCCAGCTCTAAATACATCTATTCTTAAATCTGAGTCATTAATCTTTAAATCTACCTCCTCAGCCTCAGGCAAAACTGCAACTGTTGCTGCAGATGTGTGAACTCTTCCTTGGGTTTCAGTATCTGGTACTCTTTGAACTCTGTGAACACCACTTTCATATTTTAAAGTTGAATAGATATTATTGCCTTTAATTGAAGCAATCACTTCTTTTAATCCACCTGCCTCACTTTTTGAAATAGAGATTAACTCAACATTCCATTTTTTTTTGTGACTTACTTTTTCATACATTTTAAAGAGGTCTGCTGCAAATAAACTAGCTTCCAAGCCACCAGTCCCAGCACGAATTTCAATTATTGCATTTTTCTTATCAGCTTCGTCTTTTGGTAATAAGAATAGCTTAAGTTTTTTTTCATTCTCATCATTTTCTAATTTTAAATCATTCAATTCCGTTTCTGCCATTTTAATTAATTCTTTGTCTGAGTTTTTATCATCTAAAATTTTTTGAATTTCTGATCTATTTTTTTCATATGAAATATATTTTTTTGCATCCTTTATAATTTCATTTAAATCTGAATATTCTTTAGATTTTTCTGCGAAAAGTTTCTTATCTATTTTTCCTGATGATAAATCTTTCTCCAACTGAATATGTTTTTGTATCAACTCTTCAACAGTTTTTATTGGTATCATTTTATTTATTTTCTAACTCAAAAGCTTTTTTTTCAACTTCGCTAACAATTTTTTCAATCATATTGCCGGTTAAAACTTTCTCTGACTGGACACCGGATAAATAAAGCATATTGTTTCCTTTTTTTCCTCCTGTAACTCCAACATCTGTCATTGCAGCTTCTCCAGGGCCGTTAACAACACAGCCTATCACTGATAAAGTTATTGGAGTTTTAATATGTGATAGCTTTTTTTCCAAAACTTTGACTGTTTCAATCACCTGAAACCCTTGTCTTGCACATGAAGGACAAGAAATTATCCTTACACCTCTTTCTCTTAAATTAAGAGATTTCAATATTTCATTGCCAATTTTTACCTCCTCGACTGGATTATCTGACAAAGATACTCTAATCGTATCTCCTATACCATCCAAAAGTAATGTTCCTAATCCAATTGATGATTTTATACTTCCAGGTATGAAGCCACCTGCCTCGGTGATACCTAAATGTAAAGGATAATTTGTAAGTTTTGATAATTGTTTGTAAGCATTGATGGATAAAAAAACGTCGGATGATTTAACACTCACTTTTAAATGATAAAAATCTTCATCTTCTAATATTTTGATATTTCTCAATGCACTTTCAACCAATGCCTCTGGACATGGCTCTTTATATTTTTCCAAAATGTCTCTTTCCAACGATCCGGCATTAACACCTACTCTAATAGAACAATTATAATCACGTGCTGCTTTGATTACCTCTTTAATTTTATCTATACTTCCTATGTTACCAGGATTGATCCTCAAACAACTTGCACCATTTTCTGCTGCCTCAATTGCTCTTTTATAATGAAAATGAATATCGGCGACTATCGGCACATCAACGTGTTTAATAATTTCTTTCAAAGCTTTAGTTGAAGATTCGTCTGGACAAGAAACCCTAATTATGTCTGCACCTTCAGCATGAATTTCATTTATTTGTTTAATAGTGGCATTAATATCTGTTGTAAGAGTATTGGTCATTGATTGCACTGATATAGGATTGCTGCCACCTACTTTTACTTTACCTACATTTATTTCTTTTGTTACTCGTCTTTTTATATCTCTGAAAGGTCTAATACTCATTTTAATTATTCAATTTAAATTCTTTATGTAATTCAACTAATGCTTTTTTAGTATTCTTTTTATCAATTAAAACTGATATTTTAATTTCAGAGGTCGAAATTACTTTAATATTAATTTTTTTATTTGCTAATGCCTGGAACATTCTAAATGTAACACCCGGAGTTGTGATCATACCAACACCAATTACTGAGATTTTTGAAACACCTTTCTCAAAAACTAACCTTCTATATTTAATTGTTCGATTTTCTTGTATTATCTTTTTTGTTTTATTAAGATCTTCAGCCTTAATCGTAAATGTTAGATCTGTCTCCTTACCATTAGCAGAGATGTTTTGAACAACCATATCAACATTTATCAAATTTTTTGATAGTGGCTTAAAAATTGATGCTGCAACTCCAGGTCTGTCTTTTACACCGATAAGTGAGACTTTTGAGTCATTTTGAGTGGATGAAATTCCAGTGACTATTTTATTATTAATTATATTTGATCTTTTAGTAATTAAAGTTCCTGTTTTTTTGATAAATGATGATTTAACTTCAATATTAATTCTATTCAATCTTGCGTCCTGAATAGAGACTGGTTGCATTACTTTAGCTCCAAGTGATGCCATTTCTAACATTTCTTCATACGAAATTTCTTTTATTTTTTTTGCTTTTTTTAATTTGTTTGGATCTGTGGTATATATTCCTTCAACATCAGTATAAATTATACATCTCTCTGCTCTAAAAAATTTTGCTATCATAATAGCACTTGCATCAGATCCTCCTCTTCCAATTGTTGTTATTCTATTTTCATTATTAATTCCTTGAAAACCAGTAATGATAGGTACACCACCTTCATTTAAATATTTAACAATCTTATTTTTATTGATTTGATTGATTCTCGAATTTTTATAGGGACCTAATGTAATAATTGGAACTTGCCAAGATATCCAGGATCTAGATTTATACCCTTTATGAATTAATCTTCCTGCTATCAAAGAACAAGCTATTTGTTCCCCTGATGAAACCAAAACATCATGCTCAGAACCAGAAAAATTGTCACTTACCTCTAATGACTTTCTAATTAACTCATTTGTCACACCACTCATTGCCGATGAAACGACAATGACTTTATATTTTTTCTTTTTATACCCTACAATAATATCGGCAACTTTCTTTATTTTTTTTATTGTGCCAACTGAAGTGCCTCCAAATTTTAATACTACAATTTTCATGATAAAATAGTCTATATATTTTTTAAAAAATATTGAATAAATACATGTTGAATATAAAGTCAACTCACTAATGAAAAATAACACAATTAACAAAAAAGAAATAGAAAAATTTTCCAAAATAGCTGCAGAATGGTGGAATCCTGAAGGTAAATTCAAACCATTACACAAATTTAACCCGATTAGAATTTCTTATATTAAAGAAAATATAATTAAAACTTTTAGACTAAATCAGAAAAAAACTCCTTTAAAAAATATTAAAATTCTCGATGTAGGCTGCGGTGGAGGTTTGCTATCTGAGCCTATGTCAAGATTAGGAGCTGAGGTTACGGGAATTGATGCATCAGAAAAAAATATTAATATAGCGAGACTTCATTCAAAAAAAAATAATCTGAAAATAAATTATATTTGTACCTCTCCTGAGAAACTTCAAACAACTATAAAATTTGACGTTATTCTAAACATGGAAATTGTTGAACATGTACAAGACGTAAATATTTTTTTAAAGTCTTGCAGCAAACTTTTAAAGAAAAATGGAATTATGTTTGTTGCAACTCTAAATAAAACTTTGAAATCTTATGTTTTTGCAATAGTTGGTGCAGAGTATATATTGCGCTGGCTCCCCATAGGAACTCATGAATGGGAAAAATTTTTAAAACCTGAAGAATTAATATCGATACTTCAACAAAATAATCTTAAACTAGAAAGATTGGACGGAATGAAATTAAATATTTTTACCGACAAATGGAGTATGAGTAATGATAAATCAGTAAATTATATTGCAAAGTTTGTTAAAAATTAATTATTTTTATCCTCAACCCAAGGTATCAGCTGGGCATCTATACCTTCTTCTTTAAGTTCTTTTAAATCTTGTTTGGTTGCAGTCCCATAAATACCTTTGTCTTTTTTTTTTTCATTATAATGTATTGATCTCGCCTCGTACGCAAAATTATCACCTACATATTCAAAATTATTTTTTATAAATTTTTGATATTCATTTATAGTTTGTTTAATCTTATTAAATTTTCTGAGCTTATTGTGATTTGTTACATCGAAATTTTTTTTATTCAGTAGATTTGGCGCCATTAAACTTTTATCTACATTAATTGAATTACATCTATGGCATTTCAAGTATTTCTTGTTCTTTAATTTTTCATATTCTTTTGAACTAGCAAACCAGCTTTCATATATTAATTCACAATTTTTGCATTTTAGACTATATTTAATCATAATGATGATTTAAGTATCTTTATTTTAATTTCAACTATCTAGCTTCTATAATCTGCGTTTATTTCTATATATTTTTTTGTTAAGTCCATTGTATAAGCAGTAAAATTTTTATTACCAGATGAAACATTTACTGTTACCTCGATATTGAAATTTTTCATATATCGGGCTGCTTCCTCTTCGTTGTATTGATTATTAAGTTTTCCTTTTTGAACAATATTAATATCTCCAAATTTTATTGATAGCTTATCCAAATTAATTGAAGCTTCAGACTTACCAATTGCCATTATGACTCTGCCCCAATTGGGATCCTCTCCAGCTATTGCAGTTTTAACTAAAGGAGAATTTGCAATAGAAAATGCAATTTTTTTTGCTTCATATTCAGTTTTTGAGTTTAAAACCTTAACTGTAATAAATTTTGATGCTCCTTCTCCATCAGCTACTATTCTTTTGGATAAATTCAGCATAACCTTTTGAAGAGCTTCATCAAAATTTTTAAGTTTATTATCTGAAATGTTGTTTATTTTTCCATGTTTAACTTTGCCAGTAGAAAATATTGTTACCATGTCATTAGTACTAGTATCACCATCACAACTTATAGCATTAAAAGTATTTTCTACATTTTTTTTTAAAATTTTTTTTAAAATATCGTTTGGTAAAGATGCATCTGTAAAAATATAACTTAAAGTAGTACCCATGTTTGGATGTATCATTCCTGAACCTTTTGCGATACCATAGATTTTTACAGATGTTTTTCCAATTAAACATTCCTCCATTGCCATCTTGGGAGTTGTGTCTGTTGTCATGATGCCAAGTGCGGCTTTGATCCAAATATATTTATTTTGAGTATACTTAATGTTGTCAATTAATTCGTGAATTTTAGATTTAATTTTCTCCAAAGGAAATCTTTCTCCGATTGTTCCAGTACACCCAAAAATTATATGTTTTGGTCTAATTTTTTCAGGCTTATCCTCATCTTCTTTTTGTTTTTTAGTTAAATCCTCAGAAACTTTTTCAGCAATATTTTGCATACTTTTGTAACCTTGTTCTCCTGTAAAAGAATTCGCATTTCTAGTATTAACGATTAAGGAAAAGATTTTTTTTGTTTTTTGATCTAGATTCCATTTAATATTTTCAGAAATTATTTTAGAACGAGTATAAACTGATGCATAATTAGCTCCCTCTCTAAAATAAAACATTACCAAATCATCTCTTTGAGAATTGTATAAATTTGCACTAATAGTTGATATTGATAATCCATCTAAATGGTCAAGATCTTGAAATTCTTTCATTTTAAGGTTTTTTGATTTAGAAGACAAAAAATTAGATATATTAATTCCCATACTGTTTAAAAAAATTATTTAATAATTATATTAAAAGATATAATTAATTTATATACCAAAAACAAATGTTAAACCCATTAAGCTTTATTTCAAAATTCATCAAATCTGGGAATCAGAAGGAATTAGATAGAATAAGCAAAATAGTTAAGAAAATAAATTTATTAGAGGAACAGTTTATAAAATTGTCTGATGAAGATTTTCCAAAAAAGACACTTGAATTTAAAGAAAAAATAAGATCTGGAACATCCTTGGATACAATCTTGCCTGAAGCTTTTGGGTTAGTAAGAGAAGCGTCAAAACGTGTTAGGAACGAACGACATTATGACGTTCAGATCATGGGGGGAATAGTTTTGCATGAAAATAAAATTGCAGAAATGAGGACTGGAGAAGGCAAAACTTTAACTATTGCATTGTCCGGATATTTAAATGCTCTTGTGGAAAAAGGAGTCCACATTGTTACGGTAAATGATTATTTGGCAAAGAGAGATTCTCAAGAAATGGGTCAAATTTATAATTTTTTAGGATTAAAATCAGGTTTCATAAATAATGATCAAGATGACCTAGAAAGAAAAAAAAATTACAACTGTGATATAACTTATGCTACCAACAGCGAATTAGGTTTTGATTATCTTAGGGATAACATGAAGCTTTCTAAACATGAAAAGGTTCAAAGAGAACATAATTATGCGATAGTGGATGAAATTGATTCTTGCTTGATAGATGAGGCAAGAACTCCTTTGGTAATTTCAGGAGCTGCAGAGAATAAGTCCAAACAATACTACGCAATAGATAGGTTAATAAAACTTTTAAACAAAGATAACTACGAGAAAGATGAAAAAGATAAAAATATATTTTTGACTAACAGTGGAATAAATAAAGTTGAGGAATTATTATCTAACGCAGGTATTTTAAAAAATAATAATTTTTACGATCCAGAAAATTTAACTTTAGTGCACCATGTAAATCAAGCGTTGAAAGCAAATCATCTTTTTGAAAAAGGTAAAGACTATATTGTTAAAGATAAAAGTTTGAAAATAATCGATGAACTTACTGGAAGAATTTTAGAGGGAAGAAGATTTGGAGATGGTTTACATCAAGCCTTAGAAGCAAAAGAGAAAATAGAAATTCAAGCAGAAAATCAAACTTTGGCTTCTATAACGTATCAAAATTATTTTAAACTATACAAAAAGATATCTGGTTGTACAGGAACAGCGGCGACTGAGGCTGAAGAATTTTTTGAAATATACAATTTGCCTGTTGTAGTAATACCAACAAATAATCCTATGATACGAAAAGATTTTAATGATCAAATCTTCAGAACTGAAAAAGAAAAAAATAAAGCAATAATAAAACAAATAAAAGAGTGTCACAAAACTGGACAACCGATTTTAGTTTTCACTTCAAGTATAAATAAGTCCGAAATTTATTCTACTCTGCTCAATAACGAAAAAATTGAACACTTAGTTTTAAATGCCAAAAATCATGAAAATGAAGCAGAAATTATTGCGAATGCCGGAAAAGAAGGTTCGGTAATTATTACCACAAGTATTTCTGGACGAGGTGTAGACATTCAACTTGGAGGTAAAAGAGGATCTATTGCAAATGATATTTTAAAAAAAGAAAAAGATAAAATTAAATCACTAGGTGGATTATTTGTTATTGGTACTGAGAGAATGGAGTCCAGAAGAGTTGATAATCAAGCTAGAGGTCGATCTGGAAGACAGGGGGATGAGGGAAAATCAATATTCTACGTAAGTTTGGAGGATGATTTGATGAGAATATTTGGATCTGAGTCTATGAATAACGTTTTAGAAAAGCTTGGATTAAAAGACGGTGAAAGCATTGATCATCCATGGATTAATAAAGCCCTCGAGAGAGCTCAACAAAAAGTTGAAGCAAGAAATTTTGATATTAGAAAGACATTAATTAAATTCGATAATGTATTAAATGATCAAAGATATGTAATTTTTTCTCAAAGAAATGATGCGATGAATAGCGATGAAATATTTTCTTACTCTGAAAGCTTCTTAAAAGAGATAACCGAAGATCTAATTAATTCAAAAATAAAAAAAAAATCTAATCCCAATGATAACGAATTTGATAACAAATTAAGGACCTTGATAGGAAAAAATCTTAATGAGCAACAATTTAATGAAATAACCGAATTAAATGACAACGACTTGAAAACTAAAATAAATCAACAATTTAATAGTAATAGAGATGATAGAATAAAAATTTTAGGTGAGCAACAATCGAAAGAAATTGAAAAGAATATTCTGCTTCGATCCATAGATTTAAATTGGAAATCACATATACAATATTTAGAGCAGTTGAGACAGGTAATAGGCTTAAGATCTTATGGTCAAAGAGATCCTTTAATCGAATATAAGAAAGAGGCTTTCAATTTATTTTCAAGTTTACTAGAAAAACTAAAACTTGATTATATTACAATTTTAATGAACTTAAAGGTAGTAGAAGAAAAAGAAAACAAAGATCCCATCAAAAGCATTGATGAAAATAGAGATTTAAGAAAAAAAATAGGGAGAAATGAACCTTGTCATTGTGGCTCCGGTAAAAAATATAAGTTCTGTTGTGGTGCTCTATGAGAAATATAATATTAATAAAACAAACAATAAAAATATACTTCCTATAATGATTACATTTTTTTTTTTAGTAAAAAATTGATTTATTTCCATTTTATTATTTTCTAAAGAACTTAAACTTTCTAAATTATTAATAAATCCTTTATTTCTCCCAATTTTCAAAAACTTATTTTTTCTATCATTCAATATTTCGTCTTGGGTCTTATTACGATATATTTCTAAATTTTTTGAAATTGATTGTCGAACATTTTCCAAAATTTGATTTTTATCTCTATGAGCTCCCCCTAAAGGTTCTGGAATTATTTCATCAATTACTTTTAATTCTAAAAGCTCTTTTGATGACAGCTTCATAGCTTTTGCAGCATCAAGCATTTTTTTAGGATCTCTCCATAAAATGGTAGCACATCCTTCTGGAGAAATTACAGAATAAATGGCATTTTCTAACATAATAACTTTACTAGACGATGCTAATGCAATGGCACCTCCTGAACCTCCTTCGCCAATAATTATTGCTAAAGTTGGAACTTTCAACTTCATACAACACTCTATAGATTTAGCGATAGCTTCTGCTTGACCTCTTTCTTCAGCACCTACTCCTGGATATGCTCCGGGCGTATCTATAAATGAGATTATAGGAATATCAAACTTATCAGCTAAGTTCATGAGGCGAATGGTTTTTCTATAACCCTCAGGTCTCATCATTCCGAAATTTCTTTCAATTCTAGATTCTAAATCCTCACCTTTTTCTTGACCTATGACTAGTACTGATTGACTATTGAATTTTGCAAAGCCAGCAACAACAGATTTATCTTCACCATAATATCTATCACCTGCTAAAAGAATAAAATCATCAAATATGTTATCAATGAAAAATTTTGATTTTGGTCTATCTTCATGTCTTGCTACCATTGTAGTTTGCCAGGGATCTAGATTTAAGTAAATTTGTTTTAATCTTTCATCTATTTCTTGCTGTGTTTTTGAAATTTTATTTGTATCAACTTCAGATAACCCTCCCTCTTTGAAAGGGTCTTTTAATTTCTCTAATTCATTTTCGAGATTTTTTATGTCTGCCTCAAAATTTAGATAATTTTTCATTTTATTAGGATAATACTTATAGTTTAAAAAAGGCAACATAATGTTAATAGTCACATTAAACAATTGACTTAATTCTATGAAGAAGTAAATTTTGTATGTCGGGAGAGACTAAATTTTAGCACCGAAGGAGCAACGACCCAGGAAACTCTCAGGTAAAATGGACCGACAAAGCATAACACTCTGGAAAGTGATAATTACGCCGAAGGAGTAAAGCTCTCAGGCAAAATAACAGATGGGTTAAAATTGTGATATGCAAAAAAAATACATAAAAGTAAACAATCTTAAGGTTTCGGAAAATCTTTATAATTTTATCAATAAAGAATTATTAAAAGATACAGAAATATCAAATGAAAAATTTTGGGATGGTTTTGATAAAGTTGTTCATGAACTAGCTCCTAAAAATAGAGAATTAATAAAAATAAGGGAAGATTTACAGACAAAAATTGATGAATGGCATTTAAAAAATAAAGGAAATCAATTGAACTATAAAGAATATAAGAATTTTTTGAAGGATATAGGTTATTTAAAGGATGAAGGTGATGATTTTAAAATCGAGACAAATAATGTTGACGATGAAATTGCTAATATTGCGGGTCCACAATTAGTAGTACCAGTAATGAATGCCAGATATACTTTAAATGCTGCCAATGCAAGATGGGTAAGTTTATATGATAGTTTGTACGGCACCAACATAATTGAGTCAGAGGAAGGTGGTAGTGAGAGATATGATCCTAATCGAGGACAAGAGGTAATAAAATATGTTCGAGAATTTTTTGATAAATATATACCAATAAATGGAACAAGTTGGAAAAATATTTCTAGCTTAAAAATAATAAATAATGAATTAATTATTCAAAAAGATGATTATGAATATAAATTGAAAGATAAAGATAAATTTGTAGGTCATCGTGGAGACTCAAATAAACCAGAAGCAGTAATAATTAAAAACAATAAATTACATTTTGAAATAATAATAAACCCAGTCGCTTTTAGTGCAGCTCATGATGTTGCGGGAATAAGTGATGTGATAGCTGAGTCAGCCATCTCAACAATTTGCGATAACGAAGACAGTGTTGCAGCAGTTGATGATGAAGATAAAATAATATGTTACAAGAATTGGCTTGGTCTAATGAAAGGATCGTTAAAAGTTGAGTTCGAAAAAAACGGTAAAATTTTAGAGAGAAAATTAAATCCTGATAGAAGTTATGTATCTAGAGAGGGTAAAGGTTCAAAATTACATGGCAGAAGCTTGCTTTTGATAAGAAATGTTGGACATTTAATGACAAATCCATCAATCATTCTTAAAGATGGAAGTGAGGTGCCAGAGGGAATAATGGATGCTTTCATTACAACAGCTGCAGCAATTCATGATCTTAAGAAAAAAAGAAATTCTAAAAAAGGTTCTATTTATATTGTAAAACCTAAAATGCATGGTCCAGACGAAACAGCATTTACAGATTTGATATTTTCAAAAGTTGAGGAAGTATTGAATCTTAAAAAATATACTTGCAAAATCGGAATAATGGATGAAGAAAGAAGAACTTCAGCAAATTTAAAAGAGTGTGTAAGATCCCTAAAAAATAGAGTTTTTTTTATTAATACAGGTTTTTTAGATAGAACTGGTGATGAAATGCACACATCAATGGAGGCCGGACCCATGATTAAGAAAGGCGATATGAAACTTTCTAAATGGATAAAAGCTTATGAAAATAATAACGTCGATGTTGGATTATCCTGTGGTTTTTCTGGTAAAGCTCAAATAGGAAAAGGTATGTGGGCTATGCCAGACAAGATGAAAGAAATGATGGAAGATAAAATAAACCATTTAAAAGCAGGTGCTAATTGTGCATGGGTACCTTCTCCTACTGCAGCATCACTTCATGCTTTACACTATCATCAAATAAATATTTTTGATGAACAAGATAAAATTAAAGATCGCACAAAAGCTAAGCTAGATGATCTTTTAACTATTCCTATAGCTGATAGGCCAAATTGGTCAGTAAATGAGATCAATAAAGAGATATCCAATTCCGCACAAACACTTCTAGGTTATGTTGTGAGATGGATAGATCAAGGAGTAGGTTGCTCAAAAGTTCCAGATATAAATAATGTTGGTTTGATGGAAGATAGAGCTACTCTAAGAATTTCCTCACAACATATTGCTAATTGGATTCATCATGGAATTACTACCAAAATTCAAGTTATTGAGATAATGAAAGAAATGGCCAAAATCGTAGATGAACAAAATAAAAATGATAAGCAATATACTAAAATGAGTGATAATTTTGAAGAATCTACTGCATTTCAAACAGCATGTGACTTAATTTTTAAAGGAAAAGAACAACCATCCGGTTATACAGAGCCATTACTTCATTATAATAGATTATTGAAAAAATCTAATCAGAATTAATTTTTAAATCTTTTCTATTTTTAAAGGCAGAAAATAATGTCCCATCATCCAGACTCTCAATTTCACCTCCTATTGGAAGACCTTGAGCAAGTTTTGTAATTTTTACCTTAATATTTTTTAAGCTATCTTGAATATAGTAAGCTGTTGTCTGACCCTCTACTGTTGCGCTTGTGGCCAAAATGACTTCATCTATATTTTCTCTTTTTACTCTATCTACCAAAGCATTAATTAAAAGATCTTCTTTTTTAATTCCTGCTGATGCTAAAGTACCTCCAAGTATATGAAAATAACCTTTATATATATTTGAATTTTCTATTGACCATTGATCGGCTATATCTTCAACTACACATATCTTATTTAATTTTTGACTTGAGTTTTTACAGTTCATACATCCTTCTTTGTTTGATTTCAGTGAACCACACAAATTACATCTAGTAATATTTTTATAAACCTGAGCTAAAGAATTGGTCATGGGTTTTATTATTTCGTCTCTATTATTAATCAACTTCAAAACTATTCTTCTAGCAGATTTGGGGCCAAGTCCAGGTAATTTGGATATTAACTTTATTATTTCCTCAATTTCTGGGATGTTTTGCATTTTATAGAGGCCATTTAAAATTAGGAATTCCAAAATTATTAGTGGCTTTTGAAATTTCTTCAGATGTTTTTTCTTTAAGCTGAATTTTTGCATTATGATGAGCAGCAACTATTAAATCTTCAATAATAGATTTGTCCTCTTTGAGAATTTCATCGGAAATCTCTATTTTTAACATTTCGCCTTCACCATCCAAAATTACTTTTACCGAATTAGATCCTGATACTCCTTCAACTCTTATATCCTTAATTTTTTGTTGGCTTTCTTTCATTTTTGCCTCTAATTCTTTTGCTTTATCTAATATCTTAGAAAAATCTGTCATTCTAATTCCTTTTTTTTTATAGGTTGAACATCAACTAATTCTGCATCAGGCAAACTGTCAATCATTTGTTTGTAATAAACAGTTTTCTTTTTTTCTTCTATTAATTTTATTTTTTCATTTTTTCTTTTCTCTTTTATTGACATTTCACCTTTAATTTTACTAAAGCTAATAATCCATCTTTCGTTGGTCCAATCGTAAAGTTTAGATGAAAGATCTTTAACAAAATTTTTATCTAGACTGTCGTTAAATGAAATTTCAATTCTTTTTTTTTCAAATTTCACAAGATTTACATTTTTTTCTAACTCATACTTTAAATTCATTTCTTTTTTTTTTGTACAAATTTCAATAAGATCAGAAAAAGAGTTTATTTGAAATTCTTTATCTAATTTCACTTCATTAGGTAATTCAGATTTTTTTTTTTCTTCTTGAGATATATTTTTTATCTGATTAACAGGCTCATTATTTACCTGACTTGATGAGGTCTTTTTTATATCTTCAATTTTTTCATCTTGATCTGTAAAATCATTTTTTAGACTAAAATTTTTTGGCTTGGTTCCACTTAAATAAATCAGTCTTATTAAAAACATTTCGATTGACAAATGTTGATTGGTAACTACATCTAATTCATCTAAGGTTTTGATTGTAAATTGCCAAAACAATATCAATATATCTTTATCAATTTCGCTTGAAATTTTTTTTATTAAATTGAATTCCTCATCATTTAGAGAAAAATTTGTACTTTCTAGATTAAGCATATTTATATTTTTAAAATAATAAAGTATTTCGAGAAAATCATTTATAAAGACTTTGGGTTCAATGCCCTGGTCGTAAATATTTCTATATGCCGATATTACTTCATTTTCTTTTCCCTCTAAAATTAATTTGAATAATTTTATAAGTTGATGCTTATCAAAATATCCAAAAATTTTTTGTGCTTTATCAAGATCTAATTCTTCACTTGTGTTTAATGTTAACAAACCTCTATCAAGTAAAGACAATGCATCTCTTACTGAACCTTCAGAAATTTTGACTATTAATTTCAGTGCCTCATCTGTAATTTTACCATTTTCCTTATCTTTAACTTTTTTTAAAAATTCAAATAATTCTTTTGATTTAATCCTTGATAAGTCAAACCTCTGACATCTAGAAACAACAGTAACAGGTATTTTTTTTATCTCGGTAGTTGCAAAAATAAATTTCAAATATTCAGGTGGCTCCTCTAGTGTCTTTAATAAAGCGTTAAAAGCTTGTTTGCTAAGCATATGAACTTCATCAATAATAAATATCTTAAACTTTGAGGAAGTAGGACCATATCTAGAAAATTCAATTAATTCTCTAACATCATCAACACCAGTTTTACTGGCTGCATCCATCTCCATAACATCTATATTATTTGAATTTGAGATGGACTCACAATTTTCGCAAAAATTGTCTATGCAAATATTTCCACTCTTATTTAAACAATTTAAAGATTTAGCAACAATTCTTGCAATTGTAGTTTTTCCTATTCCTCTAATTCCTGTAAATAAATACGCATTAGGAATTTTGTTTGTTATAATTGAATTTTTTATTGTATCAGCAACGATTTGTTGACCAATCAAATCATTAAATGTTTGAGGTCTATACTTTAAGGCCAAAACTTTTGAATTTTTATTCATTTTTTTAAAGGAGACTAGAACCTGAATAACTGTCCCTACGACTGCTTCCGTTAAGATCTGGTCGGGTTCAAGCAGCACCCACCTCTAGCCTCCATAACTATTATAGCAGTAATGTTTTCTAATCCACAAGAAAAGATTATTATTTATCTCTAATTGAATCAGCCTCAAATACTCCAAGAACATGAAAATCCTCACAATGAAGTCCCAATTCTTCTAAAGATTTTTGTACTTTTAATTCTTCAATATGTCCATCTAGATCACATAAAAAAAAGAAAGAGTCGAAAGAGTTTTTTTCTGGGTAACTTTGTAATTTTGTTAAATTTACACCATTAATAGCAAAACCGCCTAAAGATTGATAAAGAGCTGCTGGTTTACTTTTCAATTTAAATAAAAATGATGTTATATATTTTTTATTACCAAGTTCTGGTTGTAAAAGTTTTTTTCCCATAACTAGAAATCTTGTTAAGTTTCCAGGTTCATTTTCGATATTTTTCTGTATTACATTAAGATTATAAGTTTTAGCACTAAGTAATGAAGCTATGGCTGCGTCTTCAATATTTTTTTTTTTTGATATCATTTTTGCGGAGCCTGCAGTATCAGCTCTTACATTTTCGTTTAAATTATATTTTTTTATAAACTTAGAGCACTGAGACAATGCTTGAGCATGTGAGTATACATTCTTAATTTCACTTATTTTGACACCTGGTTGACCTAATAAATTATGTTCTATTTTTTGAAAATATTCAGAATAAATATTTAATCTATATTTAAAAATTAAATATTCTATACCTATATTGCCTGTAATTCTGTTTGACTCAGGAATTACTATTTTTGATTTATCATCTTTTGATGCATTCAAAAAACATTCATCAAATGTTTTACAAGGAATAATTTCTGCATTAGGGTCAATTGACAAAGCTGCCAAATGAGAATATGCACCGAACGTTCCTTGAAAATATATTTTGCTCATCTTTCTTTATATTCCATTATTTTTTTTATATCTAGATAATCTTGCTTTGTATCGATCCCAATTGGAGATGTGTCAGCCAAAGATACATTGATGTCAATATTGTTATCAAGAGCTCTAAGTTGTTCGAGTTTAAATTGTAACTCATTTTTCGATTGGCTAAAAGAAACAAACTTTTCCAGAGTTTTTACCGCAAAACAATAAATGCCTATATGGTGAAATGTATTTTCAAAATTATTAGTTTTTCTAAAAAAATAATCTGCGTATGGAAATTCGTTTTTTTCAAATGTTTCTTTAATTTTAACTTTTACTATATTTTCATTATCATACATTTTATAATCTGAAATTTTAGCCGCTAAAGTGCCGATTTGAGCATTGTAAGTTTTCATTTTTATATCTAATTTTTTGATATCACTTAAGTTTATTTGAGGCTCATCCCCTTGTATGTTCATTATAAAATCAATGTCTTTTCTGTTTAGCATTGAATAAGCTTCGTAAATACGATCAGTCCCTGATTTATGAATTTTTTTTGTTAAAATTGCATTTCCCCCGTTTATTTTCACATCATCTACAATTTCTTTATCCTCTGTTGCAACTACAACTTCACCAATATTTGCCTCTACTGCCTTTTTAAAAACATGTGAAATTATTGATAGACCATTAATTTTTAACAAGGGTTTACCTGGCAGTCTAGTTGCTGATAATCTAGAAGGTATTATTATTAATGTTTTCATTGGTTTTTTTTTAGTTTTCTAAGATTATAAATATAAATAGGGGCAAAATTGTACAATTAATTATAAGCAATTTTTAATTTATAATGTTATACGCTCTTTACAAAATTTTGCAAAATGGATTCTTTTGAAATTAATAAAATAATAGCTGCAGTTCTTTTAGTGGCGCTATTGATTATCGGAATTGGAAAAATTTCAAATTTAATATTTCATGTTGAAAAACCCAAAACTCCTGGTTATGCAGTAGATGTGGAACAATCTTTGGTGACTAAAACTATAGCAACAGAAACAACCGTTGATAAAATAGATATGTCAGCACTGATGGCTCTTGGAGATATAAATCATGGGGAAAAAGTTTTTAAAAAGTGTGCTGCATGCCACTCAATAAATAAAGGTGGAAAAAATAATATTGGTCCCGCATTGTATAATGTTGTGGGAAGAAAAGTTGGGTCAGTAACAGATTATAAATATTCTAAAGCTCTGGTAGCTTATGATAAAGAGTGGAATTTTGAGGAATTAAATGGATATTTATTAAAACCTGCTAAATGGATTAAAGGAACCAAAATGGCGTTTGCTGGTCTTAGAAAAGAAAAAGATAGAGCCTCTGTAATTAAATATTTAAATCAAAACTCAGATAATCCTCTGCCGTTACCCTAATTTACCAAAACAATAAAGTAATATAGATTTTTGTACATGGACTCTATTCAAAGCTTGTTGCCATACTTTAGAGTTTTTGCTTTGAAAAACATTATTTTCTACCTCATGACCTCTTGGTAAGCAATGTAGAAAAATACAATTTTTTTTTGCAACACCCATTATTTTTTTTGTAATTTTAAAATTCGAAAAATCTTTTATTTTTTTTCTTTTATCTACCTTATCATTTAAAGAAATAACTTTATCAGAGAATATCACATCAGAATTCTTAGCAGCATTTTTTGCATTATTAAAAATATTAATTTTTTTTTTATTTTTTTTTACCCAACTTAAAACAGATTTTTTTGGTTGATAATTTTTAGGACATCCAATATTCAACTTAAAATTAAATTTTACAGATGCTTCTATTAAACTATTAAGAACATTATTAGAGTCTCCTATCCAAGTTATATTTAATTTGTTAATTGATTTTTTTTTAATCTCCTCAACTGTAAAAATATCGCTAAGGACTTGGGTTGCATGTGAGTTAGGAGATAATCCGTTAATTAAAGGTATAGACAAATATTTTTCAAACTCTGCAATTTTCTTTTCACTATTAGTTCTCAACATAAATCCGTCACCATATGATGAGAGAATTTTGGCAGTATCTTCAATTGACTCACCTCCCTTTCCTAAATGGAGTTCATTTGGTCTTAAAGTTATTGTTCCACCTCCGAGCTGTTTAATAGCCAAATAAAAGCTTAATCTTGTTCTTAAACTTGGTTTTTCAAACATTTGAATAAGTATTTTGCCTTTAAGCGGAGTATCTTTATCAATTTCTAAAGTGTTTAATTTGACCCTTCTATGTTTTCTTTTTTTTGCATCAACTAAAATTTTTTTTAAGTCTTTACTTGAAATATCTTTTAAACGAAGGAAATGTTTCATTAACTCATCTCTGAACAAACTTTTTTAATGATTTTTAAAGCTTGATTTATCTCTTTTTTTTTTACATTAAGTGGTGGTAAAATACGAACACAATTTTCAGCTGCTCTAATTGTTAATAATTTATTTTTCATGAGTTTTTTAATAAATTTTTCTTGGTCTTTATGAAGTTGAATTCCTATCAATAAGCCTCTACCTCTTATTTCCTTTATTAATTTTGGATATTCTTTTTGAATTTTATTCAAATTCAAAAAAAAATATTTTGATAATTTTTTTATATTTTTTAAAAACTTTTTTGTTGAAACTATATCCATTACAGTATTTCCTACGACCATTGCCAGTGGATTTCCGCCAAATGTAGAGCCATGGGAGCCTGGTGTCATTCCTGAAGCAACTTTTTTATTCATTAAAACCGCTCCTATCGGGAATCCACCTCCTATCCCTTTAGCTATTGGAACTATATCTGGCTTTATTCGAGATTGTTCAAAAGCAAAAAAATCTCCAACTCTAGAAATTCCTGTCTGAACCTCATCGGCAATTAATAAAATTTTATTTTTATTGCAAATTTTTCTTAATCCTTTTAAACACCAATCCGGAATTACTTTAATTCCACCTTCTCCCATTATAGTTTCAATCATTATAGCTGCAGTGTTTTTATTGATTTTTTTTTTCAAAGATTTATGATCTCCAAAATCAAAATGATCAAATCCAGGTATTTTAGGTCCAAACCCCTCAGTCATTTTTTTTGAACCACTTGCATAAATCGCTGCGAGAGTTCTGCCATGAAAAGAATTTTTAACACATAAAATTCTATTTTTATTAGGTTTGCCAATAGAGTAGAAATATTTTCTAGCTACTTTAATAGCTGCCTCTGTTGCTTCTGCTCCACTATTTTGAAACATTACATAATCAGCAAATGTT
>MDSZ01258026.1_pt1 | contig 21764 bp, 20 predicted proteins | sample 811201 | NCBI WGS metagenome assembly MDSZ01 (sample SAMN05326647, study PRJNA326480) | marine metagenome | isolation source: seawater | place: Indian Ocean: North | collected 2010 | reverse complement strand
TTTAGTCAAGTTGAAAATATAAGATAAATGAATAAAAACAGATATTAACTAGGTTGAGAGTATCAAAAGAGACAAAAACAAATTTAATTATATTGAAATTACAGAAATTAACTAATTATTCAATGTTTAGTATCTTAATCTCCCAAGAAAAGTCGTTTTTTAAATTCATTTTTCCCGTAAAATTGCCTGTTAAAACGGACGTTAAATTAGATTCAGATGAAGAAACTAATGTTAAGTATCTTTCATCAATCAATCCTTTTCCACTTGGATCAAACCCCCTCCAACCTGCTCCAGGGACATAAAGTTCTAACCAAGCATGTAATTCATAAGACTTTGGTGGGGGGGTTTCAAAGTGATAACCACTAACAAATCTACATGGGATACCAACTGCTCTTGATGCTTCAGCCATTAACATAGCGAAATCTCGGCATGAACCAACTCTCTCTCTAAGTGTTCTGTTAGCTGGCCAAGCAGGCCCTGTATGCCTTTCAGTATATTTAACTCTATCCTGAATAATTTCAATTAATTGATAAATATATGATAAAGCATTATTCCCGCTTCCTACTAAAGCTTCTTGAGCCAAGTCAACTGCAGAAGGGTCATGCTGTCCATTAGGAAGCCAACCCTCTAAAGCACCTTTTAAATCTCGATAAGTCAACTGATTAAATGGCAGAGTTAGATCTCTATCCTTGACACATTCAAATATATTTGGATGAGCCAAGGTTTCCACCTCGCTGACTGCATTTATGAAAAGCTTATCAGTTTTTTTGTCGAACTTAGCTTTATAAATCTCTTCGCCACTTGGTGATAATAAAGGATAAAAAGATTTAGGTTTAGGGTCAATCTGTAACTCAAATTTTATAAGTTTTTGAAATCCTTGAGACCTAGGTTTGATGCAAATCCTGTGTTCTCCCAAATTAACTGGTTCTTCATAGGTGTAATTAAGATTGTGAATATATTTAATTTTCATGAAAAATTTCGTTATTTATAAAATATTTCTCTTGAATGAGATTATGAAGTTTGTTTAAATCAATCTGTAAAGAATCTATTGCTTCATGAAGTCCCTGGCTAATAATATTTTCAATTCGCACGTAACTCCATTTTGCTTGTAGTAAACCTCTCATACATTCCAACTGAGTTGGTTCCTCAAGAGATGGATTTAACTCTATCATTTTTAGTGTTTCACTAATACCATCCAAACAGTATCTAACTGATCTTGGAAATATTGGATCTAGCAGTAAAAATCTGGCTACTGAATTTGGTTTTATTACATTCTGCTCAGCCCTTCTAAACATTTGATAAGCTCCCGCTGAGCGCAGTAGAGCTATCCATTGCAACTCATCAAGAACTCCTCCAAGTTCATCAAGACTTGGGAGAAGCAAATAATATTTCACATCTAGTATTCTTGAGGTTTTATCAGCTCTTTCAATTAATCTACCAAGCATACTAAACTGCCAAGCTATATCTTTGCTTAAAGTTGCGTCGGTTATTCCATAAAATAATTGACAACCTCTTCGTATTTCACTTAGAAGTTCTTGATCAGGTTGATTCCAGAATAAATCACCATCCTGCAAATTCCAATAAAGCAAATTTATCTGTTCCCACATTTCTGAGGTCATTACATCACGAATTTGGCGAGCATTTTCTCTTGCCAAATTTACACAAGAAATTATACTGTTTGGGTTTAAAGAGTCTCTAATCAGAAAATTGATTACATCATCCTGAGTTCTCTCCGTAAATCTCAAGTCAAAATTATCTCTATCTCCAGAGACATCTATTAAAGGAAGCCATGATTCTGCACTTCCTGGAGGACAATCCAAAGACATTGCCTCACTTACCTCCACAAATCTTGATGTATTTTCAGCTCTTTCTAAATAACGATTAATCCAATAAAGAGACTCGGCAACACGACTCAAAAGCATTTCAGTTCTCCACGACCCATGTATCTTTGCAACCACCACCTTGGGATGAGTTGACCACCAAAGAATCTTTTTTTAAGGCAACTCTTGTTAATCCGCCTGGACTGATCCAAGTCTCCTCCCCTCTTAATATGTATGGCCTTAAATCAACATGGCATGGATATATTTCTCCATTACACAAAGAAGGTACTGTAGAAAGTTCTAAAGTAGGCTGAGCTATAAAGTTTCTTGGATTATTTTTAATCTTAGAAGAAAAAATATTAATCTCATTTGTCGTTGCATATGGTCCAATTAACATCCCATATCCTCCTGCCTCTGATACTGATTTGACAACCAATTTTGAAAGATTATTCAAAACATATTCCCTATCTTTTTCATCGAAACATAAAAAAGTTTCGACATTCCTAAGAATTGGTTCTTGATTTAAATAATAATTAATAATTTTCGGAACAAATGCATAAATCATTTTGTCATCAGCTATTCCTGTACCTGGGACATTAGCCAATGCAATATGCCCTAATTTAACAACATCTAGTAATCCTTTTATTCCCAGAACAGAATCTTTTCTAAAAGATAAAGGATCAAGGAAATCATCATCAATTCTTCTATAAATAACATCAACCCTTTCTAATCCAGAAGTAGTTTTAATATAAACATAGTTTCCATCACAAATTAAGTCATGTCCCTGAACCAGTTGGATACCCATTTCCTGGGCTAAATAGCTGTGTTCAAAATATGCACTATTGAATATTCCAGGAGTAAGCAATACGATTTTTGGAGTATCACTCCATACGGCAAGTTCTTTAAGTGTTTTCAAAAGGTGAGATGGGTATTCATCAATTGGTTTAACAATTCTTCCAGAAAATAATTTAGGAAAAATCCTTTTCATTACCAACCTATTTTCAAGAAAATAAGCTACTCCTGAAGGGCAACGTAAGTTATCCTCCAAAACCATCCATTCACCATCTTTATCCCTAATTAAATCTAAACCTGATATTTGACACCACCTATTTAAAGGAGGTTTATAATTAATCATTTGAGGTCTCCAGCCCTCTGAACTTTCAATTATTTCTCGAGGTATAACTTTATCTTTTACAATCATCTGCTCACCATAAATATCATTCAAGAAAGAATCAATAGCCTCCAATCTTTGAACTAATCCTTTTTCAAGATATAACCAATCTTCTTTACTTATTATTCTTGGTAGAGGATCAAATGGCAATATTCTCTCATTACCTTTTTCTCCAGTATCGTTTAACCTAAAAGTCGCTCCATGTTTTAGTAAAAGTTTCTTCGCCACTAAGTGATTTCTATTCAATTCTTCTATTCCCATTCTGTTCAGGGATTCTAAAAATGGGTTGAGAATTTCCCTAGCAGAATTCAAGTTATTTTTAAAATATTCATCAAAGCTATTTCTCGGACTATAGTTTGAAAACATATACAATAAATAATTTAATATCTACTTTAGGTTCAACAGTTAAAACGTAATTGATAATACCAAAGAAAATATATTTACAAAGTTAATCTTTGCAATACCAGAAAATGACAATTAATCGGCAATAATATTTAAATGATTTCTAAAACTTTCTGATTAAAATTCTTAGCAAATGACTAATCACTTTTTCATTAATTATCAAAATATAGATTATTAATAGTTCCTTATTAATTAATATTATTATTAATTTGTTAAAATTTATCCTCCTATTAATTTTATAGACCGTTGAAAACTTTTAAGATTAGTATTTAATTTATCTTTTAGGACACCCTATATAGTAAGTCCAGAAAAATTTTAAAATTTATTTATTTAATCTAAATATTAAAATTAAAAGTAGTTTATTCTATATTTATTTTTTTGTATTTCTAAATATTAGTTGAGAAGTAAAAGCACATAATATTAAAAATGGTGGATGTAGAGATCATTGCAATAATATACTCATAGAAAACAAAAATATGAATGTTCTTTTCAATATAGAAAAGATTGAAGGACTTATTCAAAAAATTCTTGTTTAAGTAAAGCCCTCTCTTGAGGTTAAATCAAAGATTTTACAGAAATCATTGAGGTCGATATTGCAGGTTTAGTATTTTTGTTTTTTTTATTATCAAGTCCATTAAAGGAATTAAATAAGAACACCAAAATAATAGGTAATATAAAAGCTAAGGATAAGAAAAAAGCTATTATCTTTTTAAAATTTATAGTTGGCTCCTTAAACATATAGTCTCCACAAAGGCTGCAATACACATTTCCATTATTATCTTTCCTTGGAAATTGATATTTAGGATCACAAAAGGGGCAAAAATATTTACTCATAAATCTTGAAGTAATTTAAACTCATAATTTCTGACTATTAAGTAATTCCTATTAAAACGGATGACTTTTCTAATAATGGTTAAATATTAAATTTCAAAGAATTATTTTTTTTAAGTTCCCAACTTAGCGATTTATCACACATTAAACAGGAACTCCATTACGTCTCCTTCACTCACAATATAATCTTTGCCTTCACTTCTTAGCAAACCCTTATTTTTGGCATTTAACATTGAACCCGCTTCAAGTAGCTTTTGATAAGAAATTGTTTGAGCTCTAATAAAGCCTCTTTCGAAATCTGTATGAATAACTCCTGCTGCTTGAGGAGCTGTCATACCATTTTTAATAGTCCAAGCTTTTGTTTCTTTTTCTCCTGTAGTAAAATAAGTTTTCAAACCTAGCAATTTATACGTAGATTTAATTAAGGAAGATAATCCTCCTTCTTTTACACCTAAACCTGTTAAATAATCAATTTTTTCTGCAGGTTCTAAATCAATGAGTTCGGCTTCAACTTGTGCTGATATTTTTACACATTCTGAATCCTCTGATTTGGCTAATTTATTTACTTTCATTGAATTTTCATTTCCATTTTCTAATTCCATCTCACCTAAATTTGTTGCATAAATAATTGGTTTTGCTGTTAAAAAACCTAGTTGTCTAATAATTAGTTTTTCATCGTCTGTTAAATCAATTGATCTAACGGGAAATCCATTCTCAAGCTTATCTTCAATTTTTCTCAAGATCTCATCTTCAAGGGCAGCTTCTTTGTTTGTTTTAGTTTGTTTTTTTATTCTCTCTCTTCTTTTTTGGAGTTGAGTTAGATCTGATAAATTCAATTCTAAATTAATTATTTCAATATCATCTAAAGGGTCAACCTTACCTGAAACATGAATCACTTCAGTATCTTCAAAACATCGAACGACATGAACGATAGCATCAACTTCTCTGATATTTGACAAGAACATATTGCCAAGACCTTCTCCTTTACTTGCTCCTTTTACCAATCCTGCAATATCAACAAATTCAATCTTTGCAGGAATAATATTTTCGCTGGAACTTAATTTCCCCAATTCTTCTAATCTTTTGTCAGGAACAGATACAATACCTTTGTTTGGTTCAATTGTACAAAATGGAAAATTAGCAGCTTGAGCCTTTGAATTTTCTACAAGTGCATTAAACAAAGTTGATTTACCAACATTTGGTAAGCCAATAATCCCAGCTCTCAACATATGAAAAATTGTGTTGGTAAGTTAATTTTAATTTCTTCTATTTAGTAATATAATATTGTTCAAACCTTTATTTGTTAATTCAAAAATAAACTTTTTTATTAGTTAATATATTGATGATTTATCTCAAAAAAGTCTTTTATAACTATGTATGAAATAATAAAAAAAAATATAAATTTCAAATTCGGACTATATATATTTATATTTGCTGGTCTATTTCTTTTTATATCATTAAGCCAAAAGAAAACCCGATCCAAAGATATATCCCCTTATGTTGTTAGCGTTCAAAGAGGTTTTTTGAGCGAAAATATTAGTAGTAGTGGTGAAATTCAAGCCAAAAACAAAACTAATATAAGCCCAAGGAAAGCAGGATTTATTAAATCTATTACATCAGAGGAAGGTGATCTTGTAAAAAAAGGACAGATACTGGCTTACTTAGATGATTCTGATTTTATTTATAAATTGGAGGAACTGAAATTCATATCAGAAAAACAAAAATCAGATTATCTCAGAAGAAAATTTCTTTATGATGAGGGGGCAATTAGTAGAGAAACATTAGAAGAGTTTAAAAATAAATTCAATACAAGCAATGCAAAACTTAAAGATGCTATTCAAGAAAAAGAATTTTATTTAATCAAAGCACCTTTCGAGGGAGTAATAACAGCTAAGTATGCTGAAATTGGATCATACGTTGCTCCAAGCAGTAATCTCACAAATAATGGGAACTCCAAAAGTTCTATCTTTGAACTTTCAAATGGGAAAGAAATAATCGCAAAAGTCCCAGAAAGTGATATAGGTCGTATAAAAATTGGTCAAGAAGCCTTGGTAAGAGTTGAAGCCTATCCATCAAAAAAATTTGTTGCAAAAATAATTAAAATATCTCCAAGAGCTATAAAGGATAACAATGTCACATCTTTTGAGGTAACTCTGGATTTTTTAGAACTAACTGAAAATATAAAAATTGGAATGACTGTAGATCTAGAATTCAAAGTAGATGATAAAAAGGAAAAGATTTTAGTCCCTACAGTTTCAATAGTTACTGAAAATGGTAGTAAAGGAATTCTTACATTAGATAAAAATAATTCCCCAAAATTCAAGAGAGTTGAACTAGGTATTAGCAGCGGAAATAAAACTTCAGTAATCAAAGGATTGAAAGAAGGAGAAAAGGTATTTATTGATATTCCTCCATGGTCTAAGAAAAAAAGATAGTATGTCTCAAAATAAATCAAATAAGCCAATACTTCTTTTAGTAGATGGACATTCTCTAGCATTTAGAAGTTTTTATGCATTTAGTAAAGGAGGTGAAGGAGGGTTGACAACCAAAGATGGTTTCCCAACAAGCGTTACATATGGATTTCTAAAAAGCCTATTGGATAATTGTAAAAGCATCAGCCCTGAGGGAGTTTATATCGCATTTGATACAGAGAAGCCTACTTTCAGACATGAGCTAGATCCTAACTATAAAGCCAATAGAGATGTTGCTCCTGATAAATTTTTCCAAGATATAGATCAACTAGAAATAATTCTCAAAGAAAGTTTGAATTTGCCAATCATAAAATCCCCTGGATTTGAAGCGGATGATATTTTAGGGACAATTGCTAATGATGCCTCATCTAAAGGATGGCAGGTGAACATACTATCAGGTGATCGAGATTTATTTCAGTTAGTGGATGATAAAAAAGAAATATTTGTTTTATATATGGGAGGAGGTCCTTACTCAAAAAGTGGCAATCCATCCTATATCGATGAGAAAGCTGTAAGAGAGAAGCTAGGTGTCCCCCCCAACAAAGTTGTGGATTTAAAAGCTTTAACAGGGGATAGCTCAGATAATATACCAGGGATTAAGGGTGTAGGCCCAAAAACGGCAATAAATTTATTAAAGGAAAATAATGACCTAGATGGCATTTATCAAGCTTTAGAAAAAATAATACAAAAAAAGGAAGTTTCTAAAAATAGCTTTATCAAAGGGTCAGTTATTGAGAAATTGAAAAAAGATAAATATAACGCTTATTTATCAAAAGATCTCGCAAAGATAAGCCTTGAGGTTCCATTAATCCTAAACGAAGGTTATGAACTCACTAAAGTTAGTAAGGAATCTTTATCTAGATCATTAAAGAAACTTGAACTCAATTCTCTCTTAAGACAAGTTGACCTATTTGATACAACCTTTAGTAAGGGAGGGTTTCAAAAGAATAAAGTTCATCTTGAATCAACCAAAGAAAATAATAATTTTCAAAAAGATCCAATAAAAAACAATGAAAATGAATTGCCCAGAATTCAAGTAAGAATAATAGATAATTTAATTGCTCTCGAAGAACTTTCAAACAAGCTTAATAAGACTAATGAGTTTGTGGCTATTGATACTGAAACAACAAGCCTAAACCCATTAGATGCTGAATTAGTTGGTATAGGAATATCACTATTCAATTATGAAGAGAATTTATTTTACATTCCAATTGGACATAATAATGAAATTGAAAAGCCTAATCAACTATCAATTGAGGAAGCCTTTAGTTTTCTAAAAGACTGGTTGGAAGATCCAAATAAGAAAAAAACACTGCAGAATTGTAAGTTCGATAGACAAATTTTTTTTAATCATGGAATAGAACTTAAAGGAGTTTCTTTCGATACTCTTTTGGCAGATTACGTATTAAATAATCAAGAGAAGCATAGTCTAAGTGAATTAGCCTTAAGAGAGTTTGGATACAAAACACCCACTTTCAAAGAGACTGTTGGTAAAAATAAAGATTTTTCTTTTGTTGATATAAAAAAAGCTAGCATTTACTGTGGCTATGATGTTTTCATAACGGCTAAACTCACTAAAATATTTATCGAAAAGTTCAAAAATAATGATGATCTTTATAAACTTTTCTCAAATATAGAATTACCATTAGAGCCAATACTATCTGAGATGGAAACCAATGGTATAAAGATTGACTTGGCTTACTTGCAGATGCTTTCAAACGAATTAAAGATATCCTTAAAAGATATTGAAAACAAAGTTAAAGAAATCGCTGGAAAAGAATTTAATCTTGCCTCGCCCAAGCAACTTGGTGAAGTTTTGTTCGAAATTCTAAAGTTAGATAAAAAAAAGTCAAGAAAAACAAAAACGGGATACAGTACCGACTCGGTAGTTTTAGAAAAGCTTATTGATGATCATCCAATAATTGCTCCACTTATTGATCATAGGACTTACAGTAAATTATTAAGTACCTATGTTGACGCACTTCCCTCACTTATGAATCCCAAGACAGGTAGAGTGCATACAAACTTTAATCAAGCAGCCACTGCCACAGGTAGATTAAGTAGTAGCAATCCGAATTTACAAAATATTCCAGTTAGGACTGAATTTAGTAAAAGAATAAGAAAAGCTTTCTTACCTGAAAAAGGATATAAACTAATATCTGCTGATTATTCACAGATAGAATTAAGAATTCTTGCTCACCTAGCCCAAGAAGATATACTTATCAATGCTTTCCATGCAAATGAAGATATTCATTCTCTGACAGCTAAATTAATTTTTGAAAAAGCCGCAATCAGTTCCAGCGAGAGAAGAGTAGGTAAAACTATTAATTTTGGGGTCATTTATGGAATGGGAGTGAAGAAATTTGCCCGTTCGACTGGAGTCAACATAAAGGAAGCAAAAGAGTTTTTAATTAAATACAAACATAAATACTCAAAAATTTTTGAATTCCTAGAGCTTCAAGAAAGATATGCACTAAGTAGAGGTTATGTAAAAACAATCTTTGGAAGGAAAAGAGAATTTAAATTCGATAAAAATGGTTTAGGGAGATTACTTGGTAAAGATCCACTAGAGATTGATCTACAAACTGCAAGAAAGGCGGGTATGGAAGCGCAGTCTTTAAGAGCTGCAGCAAATGCTCCTATTCAAGGATCTAGTGCTGACATTATTAAAATAGCTATGATCAAATTAACAGAGAAAATTAAAGAGATGAAAATACCCATCAATCTATTACTACAAGTTCATGATGAATTACTTTTTGAGGTACCTTATGATTATCTTGAAATATCATCAAATCTTATCAAAAAGACTATGGAAGATTGCGTCCAATTAACTGTTCCGCTAGTGGTAGATGTTGGTATTGGCGATAATTGGATGACCACGAAATAGTCAGAAAATAAAAAAACAAATTGTATTAATTTAATATGATCAAAATCTTTAACACGCTCAGCAAAAATATTGAGGTATTCAAACCGATAAAGGGAGATAATGTTAGCATTTATTGCTGCGGTGTGACCGTATATGACTTATGTCATCTTGGCCATGCAAGAAGTTATATTGTTTGGGATGTACTGAGAAGGTTCCTAATTTATAAAAATTATAAAGTTAAATTTGTCCAGAATTTCACTGACATAGACGACAAAATTTTGAAAAGAGCAAAATTAGAAAACATAACTATGGAAGAAGTTAGTGAAAAAAATATCAGAGAATTTCATAAAGATATGGATACTCTCGGTATACTCAAACCAGATAGTATGCCCAGAGCTACTAAGCATATATGCAATATTTGTGAATTTATAGAAGTTCTTGAAAAAAAGGGATTTGCTTATTCAATAGATGGAGATGTTTATTATTCAATCATTAAAAATAAAAGCTATGGCACGTTAAGTAATCAAAGAATAAAAGAGCAAAATGTTAATCAGCAAGGCAGGATGACTATTGATGAGAATAATAAAAAAATAAACCCGCAAGATTTCGCATTATGGAAGAAAGCAAAAGATGATGAGCCATACTTTAACTCTCCCTGGGGGAGAGGTAGACCAGGATGGCATATTGAATGTTCTGCAATGGTCAAAGAAGAATTAGGTGAAACAATTGATATTCATTTGGGCGGTTCAGATTTAATTTTCCCTCATCATGAAAATGAAATCGCCCAATCCGAATCAGCTAATGATAAAAAGCTTGCAAATTATTGGCTGCATAATGGAATGGTTAATGTCAACGGACAAAAGATGAGCAAATCTTTAAAAAACTTTACCACCATCAGAGAGCTTATAAATTCAGGAATAAGTCCAATGGCATTAAGATATTTTGTAATTACTGTAAATTATAGAAAGCCTCTAGATTTTACAGATGAATCAATAAAAAGTGCCTCTGAAGCATGGAAAAACATCAACTTAGCACTCTCCATGTATGATGTAATTAAAGAAAAAAACTTAACTAAACCATCTAATTTTAATGAAAAGTTGCTTAAGAGAGAAAATATCTTAAAAAGCAAAAATGATCTAGAAGAAAAGAAACTAAAATTTATTGATGCATTAAGTAATGACCTTAATACTGCCTCTGCTATTGCTGTGATATATGAAATTGCTAAACCTTTGAAAAATTTTATTAATCAATATCAAAGGAATCAAAATGAAGTCATTTCAGAAGAAAAGAAATATAATCTTTTTACACGTTGGCAAATGTTGGTTGAATTAACTGATATTCTTGGGCTAAAAAAAGAAAAGATAATTAAAGAATTTGCTCTAAAAAAGAGTGAAATCTTAGCGTTAATAGATAAAAGACAAATTGCTAAAAAAGAAAGAAATTATAATGAGGCAGACTCAATAAGAAATTATCTCAAGGAAAATGGAGTGGAGCTTATAGATCAATCACCTGAAATCACTAAATGGATTAGAAGCTAAAACTTTAAGATTCGCTCCAATTTAGAAATTTTGCTTTTGAATTAGCGCCTTAAATGGGAAACTATTAAAAACAGATAAAAAATTGAAGAACATTTCTATACTTGGTTCTACAGGTTCAATTGGTACACAAACTCTTGAGATAGTTAGAGAATTACCAGATAAATTTAAAGTTATTGCATTGACGGCAGGAAAAAATATCAGTCTACTAACGAATCAAATTAAAGAATTCAACCCAGAAGTAGTAGCAATTGAGGACGAGAGCCTAGTCAAAGAATTAAAAAATAATATAGATAGCCTAAATCTCAAAAAACCACCAAAAATAATGTTTGGTTCAGAAGGATTTATAGCAGCAGCTGCATGGGATACAGCAGATACCGTTGTTACAGGAATAGTAGGTTGCGCAGGATTAATCCCAACACTTTCAGCAATAAAAGCTGGTAAAAATATTGCTTTAGCGAATAAGGAGACTTTGATTGCCGCAGGAGATGTTGTTATACCAGCATTAAAAGAGAGCAATACTACTCTTCTACCCGCAGATTCTGAGCACTCAGCGATTTTTCAATGTTTACAAGGTTTAGTAGATAAAGAAAATTGCAAGTTTAATACTGGAGATCATCCATTAGGTCTAAAAGCTTTACACTTGACTGCTTCTGGGGGAGCATTTCGAGATTGGTCTAATGAGGATTTAAAGTCTGTAACTGTTAAAGATGCGACAAGTCATCCAAATTGGGATATGGGTAAAAAAATAACGGTAGATTCTGCAACTCTTATGAATAAAGGCTTGGAAGTTATTGAAGCGCATTATCTTTTTGGTACCCCGTACGAAAAAATTGAAATCGTCATACATCCACAAAGTATTATTCATTCAATGATCGAACTTGATGATTCATCAGTAATAGCTCAGCTTGGGTGGCCTGATATGAAATTACCTATCCTTTACGCATTAAGTTGGCCTGAGAGATTCAAAACAAATTGGGATAGATTGAACCTACCCAAGTTAGGCCAATTAACATTCACTAGTCCTGATAAAGAAAAATATCCATGTATGCAACTTGCCTATTCTGCTGGTAAATGTTCAGGAACAATGCCTGCAGTATTAAATGCAGCTAATGAAATGGCTGTTGATCAATTTCTAAAAGAAAACATTTCATTTTTAGAAATACCCAAATACATTGAAAAGGCTTGCGATTATCATTTAAAGGATCTGATCAAAACTCCTAATTTAGAAGACATCTTAAAAGTTGATAAGTGGGCTAGAATTTTTGTAAATGAAGAAATTAAAAAGGATAAAATTTATATTCAAACCATTTAATTTATTATGATAAAAAAACATTTGCTACTTTGCGCAACCCCAACCAAACAAAAATGTTTTAAAGGCAACGAAGGTAAAAAAACATGGGAGTGTCTTAAAAATAAATTAAAAAGTATTCCAGATGCTAAATTAAAAAAAGGGGAAATTATACTTAGAAGTAAAGTTGATTGTTTACAAATATGCGAAAATGGGCCAATTCTCCTTATTTGGCCAGATGGTATTTGGTATGAAAAAGTCAATCCAGAAAGAGTGATCAAGATAATTGATTCTCATATTATTAATGATCAACCTATTGAAAAATGGATATTCAATAAAACCCCATTTTTAAAAAAGAATAATAATCCCCATTAAGTTAAATTGTTAAACCAATTCTTCACAACATCGTCAGACCAACAACCATTCGGAGAATGAAAACCATTATGTCCGCCTTTTTCTGTAAAAAGAAATCTGAAAGAATTATTTTCGCCAATAATTTGTTTTAGCCGTAAAGTTGAACGATATGGAACCCAAGGGTCATCCTTGGAATGTATTAAAATTGTGGGCGGCATTTTTTTAAGATTTTTTGTAATTTGGAAAATGGGAGATGCTTTTAAATAATATTCTTCTACAGACTTATACCCCCAGCTTGGAGCAGTAAAATTTTCATCAAATTCTCTGATACTTTTTACTTTCTTAATTTTGTTAACTAAAAAACTATTTTTTTTATCGATTACAGTATCCAATAATTGTTGCTTTAATTTGTTTATTAACCATTTCTGATAAATAAAATTTCTTCTTTTCTCAATACATTGACTGGATGACTTTAAATCTACTGGAGTACTTACACAAGCGATCCCATCAAATAGCTTTTCATTTTCTTCATAATCGCAGCAAGCATTCAAAAGTATTGACCCGCCTAAAGACAATCCCAACCCTAATACTGGGATATGTTTTAAATTTAAGAACCTCTTATCTTTGCAAATTAAATTTTCCTTTATAAAATTTACTGTTGCAATAATATCCTCTGAGCATCTTGCTGAATAATTACTATCTGATAAATATCTTCCTGATCCTGCACCTCTCAGATTTAATTTTATAATAGCAAAACCATCATTTAAAAGTTTTTTTGAGACTCTTTTTAAACCAAAACGTTTTGTCGAACCACCTAAACCATGAGTTATTAAAACCAAGGCTTTAATAAAATTATTGTTCGGAGGCACTTGAAGATAACCTAAAAGAAAATCTTTTTTATCGTTGGACAAAGGTATTTTTTCTATGGGGATATAAAATCTATCAACATCTGTTTGTCTAGAAAGATCAACACATAAGGTGTCTCTTATTGTTTGAAGATCTCCTCCTATCCAAGGGAATCTTTCTTGAAAACTATTTCCTTGTAGATCATATTCCTGTTTAATTTGCTCCAACACCTAATTCCTTTAATTCAGTTATTAGTTCACTTAATACTTTTTTTGCATCCCCAAAAACCATTGAGGTATTTGGCAAATCAAATAAATCATTCTTTATTCCTGAATAGCCTGCACTCATTCCCCTTTTGATAACAAAAACTGTTCTAGCTTCCTGAACATCCAAAACAGGCATACCGTATAAAGGAGAACTATGATCATTTTTCGCCTGAGGGTTTACAACATCATTTGCTCCAAGAACTAAAACTACATCAGTTGCGGGAAACTCAGGGTTAATAACATCCATTTCTTTAAGTTGTTCGTATGGCACATCAGCTTCTGCTAAAAGAACATTCATATGGCCAGGCATTCTACCAGCGACTGGATGGATTGCGTAAGTAACCTCAATATCATTTTGTTCAAGAACTTTAGTAACTTCTCTTAAAGTGTGTTGAGCTTGAGCAACTGCCAATCCATATCCTGGAACAATTATTACTCTGTTCGCGGACTCAAGGGTAAGGGCACATTCTTCAACACTGCAAGAGGTTATATTCGTGTATTCTCCACCCCCTGCAGAGGATTCTGCATTTTGAGATGCTAGGTTACCCCCAAAAAGAACAGAGACTAAAGATCTGTTCATGCCTTTACACATAACTTGTGTAAGTATTAAACCTGCTGCTCCAACCATAGCTCCTGCAACTATCAAGAGTTGATTTCCAACAACAAAACCAGCTGATGCGGCTGCTATCCCTGAGTAACTATTCAATAGAGAAATGACTACTGGCATATCAGCCCCACCAATTGGTAAAGTCACGCCAATACCTAAAAGAGATGATCCAATTACTAACAACCAAACTGATTGGATACTCCAATTCTGAATAAGATCTATCAATGCTACTAACGAGATTATTGCGAGAGAAATATTTATAAAATGTCTAACTTTACTTTGAGTCCATTTTGGAGTTGACAGCCACCCTTGGAGTTTGGCCATAGCTACAATAGAACCTGAAAAAGTAATTGCGCCTACAAAAATAGTGATCGAGACTGAAATAATTGCTACATAAAGCCTAAAAGAATTAATCTCATCAAGATTATTGTTATAAATCGCTTCTCCAAGTGCTACCAATAGAGATGACATACCTCCACAGCCGTTAAATAATGCCACTGTCTCAGGCATAGAGGTCATTGGTACTTTTTTTGCAGTTAAAGCTCCAAGAGAACCTCCAATTAAGGTTCCAATTATTATCCAAATCCATGAAGAAAGTGATATACCTCCTTGCATAGAAATTAAATACTTTGATAATAATCCAACAACTGCGAGCAACATCGCAATCGCGGCTAATCTGTTTGCAGCTTTAGCTGATTTAACCTTTGATAGGCCTTTAATTCCCAGAGCAAGCAGTAATACAGAAATTAAATTAATGATGAATTCAATCATATTTATATTAGAAAAGCTCATAATATTTAATTAATTTTTTTTGTTTTTTTTACGATCGAACATAGCTAACATTCTGTCGGTTACTAGAAAACCTCCAATGACATTAAAGAGTGCGAAACCAAGAGCTATAGATCCAATAATCAACAAAGGGGCATTATTATCTGCTTCTATGATTAAAATCAATGCCGCTATCATTGTTATTCCTGAAATGGCATTGGCACCACTCATCAATGGAGTATGCAGTGTCGGTGGGACTTTGCCAATTAGTTCTAAACCTAACAAACTACCTAATAACAAAATCCAGAGTCCTGTTTCAAAAGACATAATTAATTAGAGCCTCCAACTCCAAAGACTTTTTCATGAAGAATAACTCCATTATCGCTAACTAAACAACCCAACATGAGGTCATCATCTTTTTTAAGCCGAAGAACACCTTCATTTATAAATGGGGTTATCAAAGATGTAAGATTTTTTGAATATAAACTACTCGCATGATAAGGGACAGAGGAAGGGAGTTCTGAAGCTCCAATCAATTTGACACCATCTTTAATGATTGTTTGATTAGGTAGGGTATTTTCGCAATTTCCTCCCTGCGCAACAGCCAAATCAACTACGACTGAGCCTGATCTCATTTTTTGTAACATAGCGGAATTAATTAAAATTGGGGCCTTTTTGCCAGGTATTTGCGCTGTACAAATAGCTACATCTGCCTCAGCTAAATGTCTTGTAAGAATACTCCTCTGTTCTTCTAGGAATTTTGATGAAACTGCCTTAGCATAGCCACCTGATTCACCAGGCTTTTCATCAATCTCAGGTAACTCAATAAATTTCGCACCTAAAGATTCAACTTGTTCCTTTACTGCTGGTCTAATATCAGATACAAATACCAAGGCACCCAATCTTTTTGCAGTAGCAACGGCTTGCAAGCCTGCAACTCCTCCGCCTAAAACAACAACTTTGGCAGGTTGAACTGTTCCTGCTGCCGTCATCAACATTGGGAAATATCTATCCAATTCACTTGCTGCCAACAAAACGGACTTGTAACCTGCAATATTTGCTTGAGATGAAAGCGCATCACAAGATTGAGCTCTACTTATCCTCGGGAGTAACTCAAGTGAAATTGCAGAAACCTTTTTTTTAATTAAAATTTCAGAAAGTTTTGTATTCCCGAAAGGATTTAACAGCCCAACTAAAAGCGAACCTTCCTTTAGCCTGTTTAAGTTTTCCTCATCAGGGCATTGAACGCAAAAAATTATGTCTGCCTGTTGCCAAACATTTTCCGTATTTTCATTAATAATTTGACCACCACTTTCGACATATGAAAAGTCTTTGAATCCTGATAGTTCTCCTGCAGATTGTTGAACAAATACCTCACAACCAATTTTATTTAATTTTTTGACTGTTTCTGGAGTAGCTGAAACTCTTCTCTCTCCAAGAGATGTCTCCAAGGGAATAAGAACTTTTGTCAATTTTTATATAATTTATACATACCAAGGATATATTGATTTAAGCCAAAAGTCTTAGAATTTTATTAAAGATATATTTTCTTTTTTCAAAATCTTAGCTAATAAGAAAATAATAGTAATACTAAAACCAATGAGCATAAAAGCGATTGAATGTCCCGACGGAGTTTGTCATAGTCATCACGGTGGTCATGCTGTTCCAAGGCAAACTATGCAGAAGAATCTGCAGAATCATGGGAAAGAGTGGTGTGAAAAGTTAGCCGAGAGAATTTATGAAATGTCTGTGGATACTTATTCTCAAACTGTAATGCCAAGTCTTCATTCCTCTGGATGGCAAAGAAGGCATTTAGATTGGGAATTTAAACTTGCAGAGAACGATTCAGAGCCAGATGAAGCTCTTGTTGAAGGGATTATTAATGCTACTGAAAGTTTCCTAAGAAGTAGTGAAGTTCACAGATTATTTATTCAAGAATTAGTCCAGGGTACTTTTGAAGAAGCCAATGACAAGAAAATCATTTCTAAAGCTATAAAATCCATAATAGAAGAGGAAGTTATTAATTCTCTGAGAGATAATAAGAAAAATTTACTTGCAAAAATTTCATCAAAGTTAATTACAGAAGAGAATATAAGCGAAGAATTAGCAATTAATTCCGCCAAAGAAGGTTTTGATGAAGTAGAAAGATTACTTGTTAATCACACTGAAGCTGTCTAGAAGCTTTTCTTTATATTTTCTTTATAATTAACGGACTTACGGGTTGAAATATAAATAAAAAAGAAAATTTTTGTTATTTAATACTAATTTGTACTCTATTTAACACTTAGTAATTAACAATTTGTGCTTTCCTAATGACTAAGTAATTTAATTTCATGGAAAATTTCTCTAAAAGGAGGGTAGATGTAGCTACATGTTGGGCCTCAAATAGAATTTCAGTATTGGATACCCTTCAACATTACGAAGAAAGTTATGCTGTTGCTCAGGAATTTAGAGAGTGGATTGTAAATATTGGAGAAGATGATACTGAACTAGCTCAGCATGTAATGAATTTGCCTAAAGATTTGAACAATATTCTTGAAAAAAAAATAAATGATTTATAGATAAATTATTTTCTATTTTTCTTTAAAGGATAATATTTTATATATTTAATATCTAGAATAAAAAAAGTACATAAATTCTTTTAGGTGAATAAACATCCAGGAACAGAAAACCTTGTAATTATTGGTTCAGGCCCAGCTGGTTACACAGCAGCCATTTACGCAGCAAGAGCTAATCTCCAGCCCTTATTAATCACTGGATTTACTTCTGGGGGTATACCTGGAGGACAATTAATGACTACAACTTTTGTTGAAAATTTTCCAGGTTTCCCTGACGGGGTTCTCGGTCCTGAATTAATGGATTTAATGAAAGCTCAAGCCACAAGATGGGGCACAAACTTAATAGAAAGTGATGTAGTTTCTATTGATACTGAACATAGACCATTCAGGGTTAAGACTACTGAGAGTGAAATAGTTACAAACTCTCTCATAATCGCAACAGGAGCAAGCGCTAATAGGTTAGGAATTATCAACGAGAACGAATTTTGGAGTAAAGGGATTAGTGCCTGTGCAATTTGTGATGGAGCAACACCTCAATTTAGAAATGAAGAATTAGCAGTTGTTGGAGGAGGAGATTCAGCTTGTGAAGAAGCAGTATACTTAACCAAATATGGTAGTAAAGTTCATTTAATCGTTAGATCTAAGAAATTAAGAGCTAGTGCTGCAATGATTGATAGAGTCAATGCAAATCCAAAAATTCAAATACATTGGGATTCCTGTGTAACCCAAGCAGCAGGCACAGATTGGTTGGAAAGTATTAAATTATCTAGTCCAATTCTTAAAGAGATAAATGTAAAAGGTCTTTTTTATGCTATTGGTCATACGCCAAATACAAAATTCTTAAATGAGCAAATTGCAGTAAATGAAAAGGGTTATATAAACTGCCAGTCTGGCAGACCTGAAACATCTATTGAGGGAATATTTGCTGCAGGAGATGTAGCAGATTCAGAATGGAGGCAAGGAGTTACAGCTGCAGGGAGTGGATGCATGGCTGCTCTGGCCGCTGAGAGATGGCTTACTGAAAAGTCGCTCGCTAAACCTATTGTAAGAGATCAAGTAGAACCTGAAACATCAAATATCGAACTCAAAAGCTCAGTTGAAGATACAAACGAGAATACTTTTGACTTTAACTCTGAATGGCAAAAAGGTAGCTATGCATTGAGGAAGCTTTATCACGAAAGTTCTAAACCAATATTGGTAATATTTACTTCAAGAAGTTGCGGACCATGCCATGTTTTAAAACCTCAATTAAAGAGGATAATGAATGAATTAAAAGGGCAAGTTCAGGGAATAGAAATTGACATTGATAATGATCAAGATATTGCGAAACAAGCAGGTATAAATGGAACACCAACAGTCCAATTATTCAAAGATAAATTATTGAAAAAACAATGGAAGGGGGTCAAACAAAGAAGTGAATTTAAAGAAGAAATTGAAAAATTACTTTAGTAGCTTAATATCTTGTTTACTTCTTTTTAATATTATTTTGCCTTGAATTCGAAGGCCTTGAACCACCAGCATTTCTCTCTCTATAAGTGATTCTTCCTCTAGTTAAATCATATGGACTTATCTCAACTAAAACTTTATCGCCTGCAAGAAGCTTAATCCGAAATTTTGTCAATTTACCTGCAGCACGACATAAACATTGATGTCCCTCAGGTTGCTCTAATGTTACTAGATAAAAACCATTACCTTGCTCTTTTTCTATAACACCAGATGTCTCAATCATTAAAGAAGCTTTAAACTAATATATATACTATCAGAAAACCATATGGATATTGATTAAAAATAAATTTGGTAAATTTTATAAAATGTTTTTATTTAAAAAATCATAATATGGACTTTATTTCTTCTACTAGTTTCAATTGACCATAATAATAATTAGCTTTTGCTACTTTCTCTTTTGAATCTAATTGATCAAAGAATAAAAAACCTAGACTTTTCCAATGACTAGAATCACATACTTTATCTAGCTCAGAAGAGGCTTCTTGAGCAATAATAGCTAGCCTTCTTTCCAGGTTTTTAGATTTCGACAAGGACATAGATAGATCTTTTAGTACAAATATACTATATCTTTTTATTCTTGCAAGCCTAAAAAGGTAATCTTTTTTTCTCTTCTACATTTAAATCAGCTTCCATTTCTTTGAGCCTTTTAATTATTTGTTCATAATATTCTTTGATATAACTTTCAAGAGTTGTGGTTTCGTTCTCATCAACCCCAGTTATTGTATAGGTTCTTTTCATATCTTCATTTAGCTCAATACCACTACTTGTTACTTCAGCAAATGCGAGCCTCTCAGATACATTAAGAGAATCTTGAAAGAAAGAAACTACAGCCTGCGTTGTTTTTATTATGAAAGGAGACACCCTGAAAATCTTAGCTTTTTTATTACTGTATTTTTCGCAAAGGGAAATTATTTCATTCGCATCCCAAGACTTTGGCCCCACAAGCGGCAAGGACATTTTGAAAGTTTCTGACTTATCTAAAGAGGTAATGATGATTTTTGCCATATCTTGAGTGTTCATATAGGCAATTTTTGTTGCCGTTCCACTCATCCAAACTGCTTGACTATCTAAAATAGGAATCGCAAATTGACCAATCACTCCCTGCATAAATGCTGCACTCTTAAATATCGTATAATTAAAATTTGATTTCTCTAACAATTTTTCCGTACAATATTTAACATCCATTAAGGGAACATTTCGAAATTTTTCTGTCATTAAAAGTGACAAAAAAATAACTCGACTAATACCTTTCGATTCGCACTCATTATAAAGATTTACCTTACCTTCCCAGTCAGTTTCATAAATACTCCTCCTGTCATCAGGTCTGCTTGTTGCAACATCAATTACAGCCTCTATGTTTTGCAAAGCGTAACCAATATCATCTGGTCTGAGCAAATTCCCTTTTGTTAATTCACACCCCCATTCCTGAAGAAATGAGGCTTTTCTTGGATTTCTGACTATGCATCTGACTTCGTGTCCTTCATCTATCGCATACTTAGCTACTTGCCTTCCAAGAGTTCCAGTTGCTCCTACTAAAAGAATCTTCATACTTTATGAAATTACTTCTAAATTGACATTAACTTAATTTCGGGCACATTCGTGAGATCAATCGCCTTGAAATTTCAACAATAATGCTCCGCCGATTAATCCTATTGGGATCAGAACCCAAAACACCGCTGCAATACTAAAAATCTCTTGTGCCATTGAATCATTATTTAATCAGTTTAATTATTACACTTTTTTTGGTAAAAATTAATTAATATGAAAAACTTTAAATTAATTATGGCAAATGAAAAATAATTACTCTCTAAAAACAAAATTTTGGGACTGGAATGGATGCAGGATTGCATGGGATGTCAGTGGAGAAGAAAATCTAATACCCATAATCCTTATCCATGGATTTGGCGCTAATAGATTTCATTGGAGAAATAACATAAACTTTTTTACTCAAAAAGGGTTTGCTGTTTACTCATTAGATCTATTAGGTTTTGGGGAATCAACGCAACCTAGTTTGAAAAATATAGGTCCTATAGATAATGCTGTATGGTGTGATCAGATTACAGACTTCATAAATGATATAGTGAGACCCAAAAATTCTGGAAAGATAATTCTAATTGGAAATTCACTGGGTAGTTTAGTCGCATTAACTTGCGCAGTGTCTATTCCGGAAGAGATTTCTGCAATAATTGCTTCTCCGTTACCAGACAAATTTAATTTCAAAAAGAAATTAGTTCTCAATCGAACAAGTCAAATTAAAAAAATCTTTCTAAAGAATTTGCTTATTATTACTCCAATAGAGATAATTTTATTCCTGATCAATAAATTTGGTGTAATTAATTTAGCTTTAAGAGCTGCCTATTACAAGAAAAATAATATTGATAAGGAATTGATTCAAATGATTGCGAAGCCTGCATTAAGGAGAAATGCGGCAAAAGCTCTGAGAGCGATGAGTATTGGTATGTCAACAAGGAA
>MDSZ01266941.1_pt1 | contig 21768 bp, 21 predicted proteins | sample 811201 | NCBI WGS metagenome assembly MDSZ01 (sample SAMN05326647, study PRJNA326480) | marine metagenome | isolation source: seawater | place: Indian Ocean: North | collected 2010 | reverse complement strand
TATCTGATTCAGTATCAGTTTCTGCTTCAGCATTATCATCAGAAGCCTCTTCTGCAGGAGCTTCCTCAACAACATCTTCAACTTCCTTGGCGGTTTCTTCAACAACCTCTTCGACAGGAGCCTCTACTGCTTCTTCTGCTATTTCTTCTACAGCGGTTTCCTCAGCCTTAGCTTCAGCTTTTTTAGCTTTAGATTTTGAAGCGCCTGATGCACCAAAACGATCTTGGAATTTTTTAACTCTACCACCAGAATCTAGTATCTTTTGCTTTCCAGTATAGAATGGGTGACATTTTGCACAAACATCCAATGTTAAATTATCCTTTAAAGTACTCATAACAGGAAGCACATTCCCACAACTACAAGTTGTAGTAATTTCTTGATAATTGGGATGTATGTCTGTTTTCATAATAAAATCAATTTTGGATGAGAACTATACCAAATAGAGTAAGGTTTACAAACAAATATGGGTAAATTTTTTTATAATGTGGCGATTGATATTCCGCTTAGGCAAGCCTTTACTTATCATTCAAATAACCATATCGTTCCCGGCACAAGAGTTGCTGTAAGTTTTGGTTCTGCTAATAAACTGGGAGTTGTGATTGAGGTAATTAAAAGCACAGATATTAAAACCAAGCCTATTCATTTAATTCTTGATGATTTCCCAGTATTTTCAAGAAGCGAGCTTAAGATTATTAAATGGGCATCAGATTATTACCACCATCCCGTTGGAGAGGTTGTTAGTTCTTTTTTGCCCACCAATCTTCGTAAAGCAAAAAACACTATTGAGACTTTACCCATAGATATTAGCAGAAAAATATTATTAGAAGATTTTAAGTTTGAGAAAAATTTAAATTCACAGCAAACCAAAGCAGTAAAATTTATAAACTCTCTAAATGGATTTATGCCCACGCTCTTGTACGGGGTTACAGGCTCAGGCAAAACCGAAGTTTACATAAGGTGTATAGCAGAGCAGTTATTAAATAATAAATCAGTTTTAATTTTGGCCCCAGAGATTGCACTAACCCCCCAGCTTGAAAGCAGAGTGAAAGATCAATTTAAAAATCTGGTAGGACTCTATCATTCAAAAATGATGCCTAGCGCTCGTTATAAATCATGGAATAATTTTAGGAATGGTAATTTTAAAGTAATGATTGGGACTCGTTCTGCAGTAATGATGCCAGCACCAAAATTAGGACTAATAATTATTGATGAAGAACATGATACATCTTATAAACAGCAAGAGGGGTTTAAATTCTCAGCTAGAGATATTGCAATTAAAAGAGCTCAGATATTAAAAATTCCCATTGTCCTTGGATCAGCCACACCTTCCTTAAGAACGCTAAAATTAGTTGATGATAAAAAGTTTGGCACTATTAAATTAACCAAGAGAGTTACTAAAAAAAATCCGCCGAAATTTACTATCATTGATATCAATGAAGTGAAATTAGTAAGCGGTCTTTCTCCCCAGGCTATAGAGGCTATTACCCAGACCTTAAAGCAAAATAAGCAAGCCATGATATTTATTAACCGTCGAGGTTTTGCTCCACAATTTATATGTTCTTATTGTGAATGGAGGGCTATGTGTAATAGCTGTGACTCAAGTTTAGTTTTTCATCATCAGGCCGCAAGATTAATTTGTCATCGTTGCGATTCAGCATTTGGGATCCCTTTGAGTTGTCCTAGCTGCTCAAAACCGCAATTATCATTCTTAGGCACGGGTACAGAACAATTGGAAGATACCCTCAAGGAAATATTCCCTGATACCTTAATTCATAGAATGGATCGTGACTCAACAAAAAAAGCTGGTTCCTTAGAAAAAATTCTTTCTGAAATTAAAACTTCTCAAACTGGCATCCTGATAGGAACTCAAATGTTAATTAAAGGACATGATTTTCCAAATTTAGAATTAGTTGTGGCGTTAGATGTTGATCAAGGTATAACAAGCCTAAGTTCATTTGCAGTAGAGGAAATGGGACAGAAATTAATTCAGTTGGCCGGACGAGCAGGGCGATTGGATGGTAGTTCCAGAGTGCTGGTCCAATCTAGATATTTTAATGACCCAAATTTGTTACAACTAAAGAGTGGAAATTATTTAAATTTTGCCAGATCGTTGATGCATGAGCGTCAAAAAATGAATCAACCGCCTTATTCTTTTGAAGCAACTATTAAAGCATCTTCCCCTAAGGCACAGACGAATATTGAGATGTTAACTTTTGCAAAGAGTTTTATAGATTCTTCTAAGTGCATGGTTATTGGGCCCATGCCCGCTATACAATCAAAAGTTAGGGGTTCTTATCATCATTATTTAGTTATCCAGGCGAATACGCGAACCTCTCTAAATAAGCTTTTACTAGGACTATCGAATTCTTTGATTTCAGATAAAAAAGGTATTTCTAAGAAGACTCGATGGAGCATTGATGTTGACCCGATAGAATTCTAGAGCTCAAATTTTTGATTTACTAATTCTTCAGATAATTTCCAAAGCTTATGTGCTTCTTCAAGGTTTTTCGAGTAGGTAGAAGATTTAATTATTCTAGAGTCAAAAAAGTATTCTCCAGTTACGCCATCGTCTTGTTTGGTTGCCAGATAAATAATACTCTCTGCTCCCTTTATTGGGGATCTAAAGAAAGGTTTTAGAATTAATCTTAAGGGCTTGCTATACCAAGCTTTATTTTGACTCCCTAGTGAAGTATTTACTCCACCAGGATGAATAGCATTAACTGAAATATTGTCAGTAGAAAGTTTAATAGCTAGGTATCTTGTGAAAAGCAGGTTTGCAAGTTTTGATTGGCCATAAACTCTTAGACCATGTTTAAAATTATTTTTAAAATTGATGTCTTTCCATTGGATCTCTTTAACAAATGAGTGGGCAGCAGAAGATACATTAATGATTCTTGTTTCCTCTTCCCTTTTCATTTTTTCAATAAGCAGATTTGTAAAAAGAAAATATCCAAGATGATTAACAGCGAATGTATTCTCAATCCCATCAACAGTCTCATGGTAAGAAGTATTCACAACCCCCGCATTATTAATTAATACATCAATATTTCCACATAAATCCATGATTTGATTGGCACACTTTCTAATAGAATCTTGGCTTGAAAAATCGCAATATACACCATGGATCTCAGGATTAGCAGGAAGACCTTTAATATCAGAGAGAATATTGTCTGCTAAATCTTTATTTCTGTAGGTAAATAATATTTTTGGATTCTCTTTTGCTAGTTCTATTATTGCAGCTTTACCAATACCGTTCGTAGCTCCGGAAATAACAACTGTTTTATTATTTAGATTCCACATTAGATAGAGATTTGAATTATTTGCCCAGGATAAATGCTTTTATTATTTAAGTTGTTTAAATTTATAATTTCCTCAATAGTAACACCAAATCGAATCGCTATCTCCGAGATTACATCTCCTTTTTGGATTTCATATTCAACATATTTTGGGAGAGATGCCATAAAAGTATTAGGTTTGGGTTTTTCTTTAAAGTAGTTATGAATTCCAAGAAAAATGCTTCTAGCAATCATTCTTCTCCCAGCCTTGCCTTCTAATCTTTTGGCATCATCTGGGTTCGAAATAAATCCAGATTCAATTAGCACTGATGGAATATCAATTGATTTTAAAACCCTAAAATCTGCATATTCGACATTGGGTTTATGCATCTTAGTATATGGGTCTCTTTTTAATTGCTCTAAAATTTTTTCTGCCAAAATAACACTATTATCTATCTTTGCCTCATAGGCTATCTGAAAAAGAGTTCTAGCTGCATCCTCATCAAAATCTCTTACATCTAATTTACCAATCTTTGATTTTATTTCTGGATTTTTTGTCAATTCTTTTTTAGAAAGATTCTCAGCTGTAATTGAAGAAGCTTCTTCTGACCATACATAAACAGAAGCCCCCTTTACAGAAGATAGTCTAAATCCATCAGCGTGAATAGATACAAATAAGTCTGCACCTAATTTTCTTGCGTTTTGATATCTATCATCCAATCCCACATATCGATCATCAGGCCTAATCATTACTGGCTTATATCCCCGAGTATTCTTTAGAGTTCTCTCTAGTTCTTTAGAGATTAATAGGGTCACATCTTTTTCAAGTAAGTTCTTTCCTACCGCTCCTGGGTCCCTCCCACCATGACCCGCATCAATAGCAATAATAATATCTCTTGTATTTTTTGATATTTTTTTATCTCGTTTTATCTCAAGGATTAAATCTACACGATCTTTATGTTTCACCTGCCAAGGTTTTTTCCAATAAACTGACCCCTTTAAATCTATTACAATACGAGCAGTTTCCCCATCTTCATTGGCCCTGATTAACTTAATAGGAGATAAAGGTTTAGAATTTATTGGTTTTTTTAGAGATGTATTTTCTAAATCAATAACTATTCTTGAAGGATCGTCCAATGCATATGAGTTGATTAAAGCAACCTTGTCCAGATGAAATACTATTTTTAGATTTCCAGATTCAAGTTCTGAGATTTCACTAAAAGATACCTTATTAGATGCATATATAGTAAGAGTAAAAATGCATAAGATGCAGAAAAAGAGCCCGCGGTTAATTATTTTCATAGTAAGTTTTAATGTTTGATTCAATATCAATATCCTTACATTCAATTGAAGCTCTTCTTGCCTGGTTGTTATGATTTAAGTTGATTATAACGTCTACATCTCTCTCTACTTGAAGGTTTTGAGGCCATTCAATCAAAATAATTTTTTGTTGAATTGTTTCTCTATCAAGGTCTAAAATCTCTACATCCTCATCGCAATTTATTCTATAAAGATCAACATGTAGAAGCAGCATGTTATTTATCTCATATTCTTCGCATAAAGTATAGGAAGGACTAGGAACAACATCTTTCCAATTTAAAAATCGGAGAATGCCTCTAACCAGGGTCGTTTTTCCTGCGCCTAAATTACCATTCAGATGAATTTCAAAATCTTCTGTCACCAGATTTCGGATGGCTCTTCCAATAGCTGAACCTAAAAGCAATGTGTTAGATTCATTCTCTAATTTTAGTTTTAGCATCAGATATCAATTTAATAGTTTTCTAATGTAATCAATTAGCTCGCCAGCTGCTAGACCTATCTTACCTATCTTATTTGCAAATTCTGCTCCAGCCTGGGCATGAATACCAACTCCTGCTATAGCTGCATTTAGAGGCGTTAATCCCTGAGCAATTAACGATCCAATTAAACCTGAAAGAACATCTCCTGAGCCCGCAACAGCTAACTCTGAGCTTCCAGATGAGCAAAGGTATGTATCAGTATCATTACAAACAATTGTTCCATGACCTTTAAGAACAATAATCCCACCATATTTTTCTTGCAATTCTTTTGCTGACCTTATTCGATCTTCTTGAATTTCTTTAACAGTAGTTTGAAGCATTTCAGCTGCCTCACCTGGATGCGGGGTTAGAATAACTTGATTATTAAGTTTGATTGAAGAAAAAGTCTTATGAGTTAATAACCTTAAGGCACCAGCATCTAATAGGGTGTGAATTTCGTTTTTGAACTTGGAATTTAGAAGTTTATACAGAATTTGTTCAGACCAATAGTTCTCAAACATACCTGGTCCAGCAACCACTACATCAGGCCAGTTTAAATTGTTTTCAAGATCTTGGGCATTATCTGCTCCTGATACCATGACTTCTGGATTTCTTGCTAGACTTGAAGAAATGTGAGACTTTCTAGTTAACAGTTTTACCAATCCAGCTCCTGTTTTAAGACCCGCTTCTGAAGATAAAATGCCAGCACCGCCAAATCCCTCATCTCCTGCAATAACTAACAGTTTGCCATGATCACCTTTATGGGCATCTTTTTTTCTCTTTGGAATATATTTTTTTATATCAGCAAATGAAAATTCTTTTACGACTGGTTTTACATTTTTGTTCATATCAAGTCCCAAATCTCTTAAGATGATTTCCCCACAGTAATTTTTGCCTTCATTGATCCGCTGTCCAAGCTTATAGGCAATAAAGGTAATTGTTTTATCTGCATTAAAACATGCTTGAGATATTTCTCCAGTATTAGAGTCAATTCCGGTAGGAACATCTATTGCTACTTTAGATTCAAAATTATCACAGATTGATAATATTTCTTCTAGCTTACTACCTAAATCTATTCTTCCGCCTATTCCAAATATTGCATCTATCACAACTGTTTCTTTGGGAATATTTTTAAGTGCTTTTGAGCTAATAAATTCTAAATTTCTTGCTTTTTTAAATGCATGCTCGCATAAGTGGGATTTTCTTGCATCGTTTATTACATCTATAAATTTGACATTTTTTTTTAATTTGCTTAAACCCATACCTATGAAATATCCATCCCCACCATTATTGCCAGGCCCGCATAAAATTAAGAAGTCAGAAGATGAGTAAGTTTTATTTAATATCTCAACAGACTGATTAGCAGCCTCCATCATTGCAAGCAGGCCATCACCCTTTTTAACAAAAGAATTTTTCTCGAAATCTTTAACCTGCTCCGCAGTATAAATACTAATCACTAATAGATAGACTTCCTTCTGCTAATCTGTCTGAGTGGTAGGAGCCAATCCACAAGGATCCATTGTGGGGCAAGCCAACCGTTCCAACCCCCATATTTTTGCTCTTAAATTTAAAAGACTCAACTAATGAAAGGTCTAACAAAGATAGTTTGTTAACTGAAAATGGAAGAGTGCAATTTACAACTTCGCCACACCCTAAAGATTCTGTAACTGAGTGATCATGATTGGTAACCCACGCAAAGCCATCTTTAATAATTACATTGTCAGGTGAATTGTGTTTATAGACTCCCAAAGATTGTTTTGAACCTAAGTCAAAGAGAATAGTCTTATCCCCAAGATTATAATTTACAATTAAATTATTATTTTTTTGATCTAACGCAATGCCATTTGGGAAAGAGCCAGCCGTGTAACTTAGTTCCTCAAATTTATTATCCTGAGTCCATTTAACAACCATGCCTGTATCTGATTTTACAAATACATTCCACAAGGCTCTCATTAACGAAAAGTCAGATTCAAACATATGAGAGGCATAGAAGTTTCCAGATGTATCTAATGAAACATCATTGAAATAATATTGACCATCCACATCGATACAACCCTTCCACTTAAGCATCCAATCATTGTTTTCTAATAACTCAAACATTTCTATGCTCTCATTGGGATAATGACTAACGACTGCAAGCTGCAATTTTCCATCTTCTCTTTGAACCAAATCAATACCATGAGGGCCAAATGGAATATTTGGATCTCTGAAACAGTCATCAGAGCCCCATTCATTTTTACCGAAAGTTATTTTCGCACTAGTTCTACTTTTATTTTTTAAATGAAAAAAGCTCAATTTGCCAGATGTCATTTCAACCAACGGTGCCATTCCACCAAACTCGGCCACAATTAAAAAATTCCCATCTGGAGTAAGAGCTAAATCTTCAGGATTCATAAAATTACAATAGACTTTCAGCTCTTCATTGTCTTTACATCCATTTAAGGGCTCAATGTTATTTTCATTTCCCAGCCATAAAAATGCAACAACACTCAATGTAACTGCCCCTAAAATAGTTATTAATGTTTTTCTCATTTTTTTTCTCCCCAGTGTTGTAAATAATTATTTATTAAATAGACGAGCTCTTGCGGAGAATCGAGTGGGACATGGTGAGCTGCATCCTCAATTACCTCAACAATCATAGAGTCTTTAAAAGCTTCTTTAATGTATTTCATAATATTTGATTCTAGTAATAAGCTTTTACCCCCCGCAACAAAGAGAGCGGGGCATTTAAATTTGAATTCATAATTATGTAAACGCCTTAGCGTTGCAAATAATTGATCATCAAATCTCCACCTCCACCCCCTTTTTTCATTTTTAATAGAATGCTCTGCAATATATCTAAGGAACCAATCATTTTTACACTCTTGAAGCGGCATCAACCTAAACCTATTTAGAATCGAGACTTTATCTTGATAGTACTTTATTCTTCTTAACGGGCCAGTACTTATATGCTTATTATAGTCGTATGTAGGAGGGCGGATAGGCGAATCAATCATGATAAGGCCATCAACATGTTTTGGCATTTCTGTTGCAATGTATCCTGCAATATGGCCACCAAGCGAATGACCAATTAAAAATATTTTTTTATTATTGTTAATCACATTTTCTTGATTAAGGATTTTGAATAACGCTTCACCAAATCCTTCAAAATTATATTCTTTTCTATGGTCTGACTCACCCATTCCAGGAAGGTCAGGAGCGATAATTGAAAAATCCTTACTGATTAATGGAGCGATTGGATCCCACCATTTTTTATGAGCTCCAGTTCCATGAATCAGCATAACAATATCATTTGAATTATTCCTATCCCAAACTTGGTATTTCACTTTGCCTAATGGGTGTTCCATTGTCTCAATTCTAGGTTGATTAGAAATAGCAGAATGAAACCAGTCTGGGGCTATTTTTATGTCGTTTAAAAGGGATTTTGTGATTTCCATTAAGGGGTATTCTAATGGATAATAGAAGCCCATACTAATTATGAATACACCAATAAGACCAGCAGCCACTGTAATTTTAATGCGTGAAGCAGATAGCGGCTTTGAGATTTTTATGGCCAAAAGAAGCAATAAGTCTCCATTTGGTAGTGTTTATGTTTTTCCAGGCGGCAAGTTAGATAATGCTGATTTTGATAAGGATCTTTATAAATTCTGTCAGGGCTTAGATGATACGGGGGCTTCAGAAAAACTTGGTTTAGAATCCGATGGTTTGGCATACTGGATCGCATGTATTAGAGAGTGTTTTGAAGAAGCTGGAATCTTACTTGCAAATAAAAATGATTCTTTGATGAATGATGATGTGTTATTAAATTCTTATCGTGAAAAACTAAATGCTGGAGAGATAACTTTTAAAGAGATTTGCTCTAAAGAAAATTTAACTTTAAGAGCAAGCAGCATTGTTCCATGCGCACATTGGATTACACCAACTATTGAGCCTAAGCGATTTGACACAAGATTTTTCCTTGCAAAAGTTAGTCAAGAGCAACTAGGAATGCATGATGGGTTTGAATTGACTGATAGTTTTTGGATACAACCATCTGAAGCAATCAAGAAATATAAACAAGGCAATATGAATATGTTACTACCTACAATTCAGAATTTGGAGCAGCTAGTCGAGTTTTCTTCATATTCAGATGCGTTTAATTTTTTTGCTGATCTTGGAGATAGAGATATTCCACCCATACTGCCTAAATTTATTAAAGTAGATGGAGCTTGGGTCGGTTATCTTCCTGGTGAAGAGGGGTATGATGATGTCTAAAATTCTTATTCAAAGAATTACAGCTACCAATGAAAGCATTTTTACTGGACCAGGCACAAATACTTTTTTGATTGGAAAAGATGATTTAACACTCGTTGATCCTGGCCCCAAGATTAATAAGCACATTGAAAAATTAATTGAACTAGGTGCGGGCAAGATTAAACGAATCTTAGTGACTCATACTCATCGTGATCACTCTCCAGCAGCAAAAGTTTTAGGTGAAATGCTTAATGTTCCATTAATGGGAAGATTATTGGAGAAAGATGATGGACTTCAAGATAAAACATTTAAACCTGATCGCCTTCTTAAACATGGGGATTTAATTAAGACCAATGAATACACTATTGAAGTAATTCATACTCCTGGACATGCTTCAAATCATCTTTGCTATTTAATTAAGGAAGAAAAGGTTTTGCTTACAGGAGATCATATTATGAATGGCTCCACAGTTGTTATTGCTCATCCTGATGGATCAATGAAAGATTATCTTAGTTCTTTGGAGTTACTTCGAAAATATAATTTTAATAAAATAGGTCCTGGCCATGGAGATTTTCTAGTAAATCCTATGGATATAGTTGATTGGATTATTGAACATAGGTTAGAACGGGAAAGAAAAGTAATGTCTAGGCTAAAACTTTTTTCCAGTGTTACATCTGAAGACTTGGTAGAGAGCGTCTATGATGATGTGGATTCCAAATTACATCCTATTGCAATTTGGAGCTTAGAAGCACATCTGCATAAACTTATAGAAGACGGAATAGTTACTTTTAATTCCACAAATAAAACTTGGTCTATTAAATAATATAAATGTTTGGTTTCATCCTAGGCTGTCTATATTTAATATCTGCACTTATTTATTTATTATTAATAAAAGAAAAATTCAATATCCTTGGATTTATTTATAATCCTAGAAATAGGAGATTTTTGCTTTTATTTGATGTTCCATTCTTACTTATAAGTTTTGCAGCGATGGTTAAGGAGGTTCATTGGTTTTTTCTTTTAGTATTTTTGATGCATGGTTTCAACTTAAGCACACTTTTGATAAGGCCTCAATTTTTCTATCAGTCAAAAAATGAAATGCAGTTAATGGATGAAAACTCTTTTAACAACTATTTAGTAATAATAACCTCTGTTTTGGGGGCAGGATGTTTACTTATTAGTATTTTCTAGACCTAACCTATTTTGAATTAAATTTTCTACCACGCTTGGATCTGCAAGGGTAGAGGTATCACCAAGATTATCAATTTCACCTTCAGCAAGTTTTCTTAGAATCCTTCTCATAATTTTTCCCGATCGAGTTTTTGGTAATCCAGGCGCCCATTGTATAAGGTCAGGCTTTGCAATCGGACTGATCTCCTTGCTAACAAAATTCTGTAATTCTGTAACTAAACTTTGTTCTTCTTTTTCCCCAATCATCAAAGTTACATATGCATAAATGCCTTGACCTTTTATTGGGTGTTCAAAACCTACGACTGCTGCCTCAGCAACTTTATTATGAAGCACTAAAGCGCTCTCAATCTCGGCCGTGCCAAGCCTATGCCCTGATACATTTAACACATCATCAACTCTGCCAGTGATCCAAAAATATCCGTCACTATCTCTCTTTGCACCATCTCCAGTAAAATAGACATCTTTGTATGTAGAGAAATAGGTATCTATCATTCTTTGATGATTTCCATAAACGCTTCTTATTTGGCTGGGCCATGATTGAGTGATAACTAAATTGCCAGATTGTTCTCCCTCTAATTTTGTACCATTTTCATCTACAAGCTCCGGCTTTACTCCAAAAAATGGTAAAGTTGCTGACCCTGGTTTTGTTGGAGTGATACCAGCAATAGGAGAAATTAAGACTGAGCCTGTTTCTGTTTGCCACCAGGTATCAATTATTTGACAAGATTCATTACCAACCACTTTGAAATACCATTCCCATGCTTCGGGGTTAATTGGCTCTCCAACAGTTCCTAGAATACGAAGAGTTTTTCTACTTGTTTTTAAAACATATTCATCTCCTTGTGCCATTAATGCCCTAAGGGCAGTTGGTGCTGTATAAAAAATTGTGATTTGATGTTTATCACAAATTTCCCAGAATCTAGAAGGAGTTGGATATGTTGGAATTCCTTCAAACATTAGGCTTGTAGCGCCATTAGACAAAGGCCCATAGAGAATGTATGTATGACCAGTAATCCATCCCACATCAGCAGTACACCAATATCTGTCATTATTTTTATAGCCAAATAAATATTTAAAGCTTAAATGGGCGCCAAGGAGATAGCCCCCAGTAGTATGCATCACCCCTTTAGGTTTTCCAGTCGAACCTGAGGTATATAATATGAATAAAGGATCCTCTGAATCCATTGGCTCACAGGGGCAGTTATCTGACGCTTTTAAAAATATTTCCTCATAGTTGATATCTCTTCCTTGAACCCAATTAATTTTATTTTTTGTTTTCTTGATTACAATGCAATGCTTCACTTCAGGGCATTCTAGTAGAGCCTCATCAACATTTTTCTTCAAAGGGATCTTTTTCGCACCTCTTACTGCTTCATCTGCAGTTATTACTATCCTGCAGTCAGCATCTAAAATTCTATCTTTCAGTGATTCTGGAGAGAATCCGCCAAACACCACAGAGTGAACGGCACCAATTCTCGAACATGCTAGCATTGCATAAGCAGCTTCAGGGATCATTGGCATGTAGATGCATATCCTTGAACCTTTTTTAACCCCCAAATTTTTTAATATGTTGCCAAATTTACATACATTTTTGTGTAATTCAGCATAACTTATCTCAGAAGACTTATTTGGGTCATCTCCCTCCCAAATAATAGCTGTTTTGTCAGCATGTTTCTCTAAATGTCTATCAATGCAGTTATAAGCAATATTAATTTTGCCCCCTTCAAACCATTTTGAATCAGCAAATTTATTATTGTGGACGCTAGAAAATGCCTTTATCCAATCAAGATTTTCTTTGGCCTGTTTTCCAAAGAAAGTATCTGGATCATCAATAGATGCTTTGTACATTTCATGATATTCATTTAAATTTTTTATAAATGGATTAACAATATTTTTTTGAGGTATATATTTTTTTTCAGCCACAAAGATACCTTAGGCCTTAAAGAATAGAAGGTTGAGGATTGATAAAATTTTTACCCCTAGGATCAGACATAATTTTATTGATCAGCATTTCATAATCAGAACTGCCACTTTCTAGGTCAATATCAGCAGCATTAATAATTAACAGAGGAGCATTTTCAAAGTATAAAAAGAATTTAGAATATGCATCATTAAGCTTTTCTAGATACTCAATCGTTAGAAATTTTTCATCAGGATTGCCCCGTCTATTTATTCTTTCAAGCAAAACTTCAACAGGAGCTTGAAGATAGATAACTAAATCAGGAGAAGGAGCATCTATAGTGAGATGTTCATATACTTTGTCATATAAGCCCATTTCTTCCTCAGATAGGGTTACTTCGGCAAATAGCCTATCTTTCTGGATTAAAAAGTCAGCAACTCGTACAGGTTCGAATAATGATCTTTGTTTTAAATCTTCAATTTGTTGCATACGTTGAAACAAAAAAAATAATTGTGTTGCCAGCGCAGATTGATTGGGGTTTCTATAAAAGCTTTTTAAAAATGGATTTTCAGCAGGTTGCTCTAAGAACACATCATAATTGAATGTCTCAGCAATTTTATGAGCAAGAGTTGTTTTCCCAACACCAATTGGCCCTTCAATAGCAATATATTTTGGAAGCGGAGCTTCCTGTAAAGCTGGTTCCATAAGGTTCTTATCCTTTATGGTAAAGATTAGCTTAACTCTTCCAAGAAACCAAATTTTTTCTCAACAGGGCCATTTCTAGATTCTTTTAATGCTTTAAGTAATTCTATTTTTTCAGGTCGATTAATCTTTTGAAACTGGGTCCACCAGTTGCCGATGCCTTGGGAGTCTCTTGCAGCTTCTTCTCTAAGGAGCAAGAAGTCGTATGCTGCTCTAAAGCGGGGATGATTTAAAATCTTATATGGCTGATGTCCTAAACGAGTCTCAAGTTTTAATTGAAGTGACCAGATGTCTTTTATGTATCCATGAAATTTTCTTGGGACAGCGGTTAACTCTTGTTGCTCTCTAATGATTCTGTCCATGCTTCTAAAAAATTTTCTAAGATTAAGGCTTCCATTTACTCTTGAAGCATCAATCAGTCTTGGCCAAAGTAGAGCGGCAATAAGAAAACCTGGAGTAACTGATTTTGATACTTTTAATCTGCTATCAGTATTTATCAATGAAGCATGCTGTAATCTCAAACCAAATGAATTTTCGATATAGTTATCTGTATTAATTAAATATTTTAAAATCCCAAATGAATCAAGTTTATTAAAATTATTTAAAGCCTCTTTTGTAAGGAAAATTTTACAAAATTCATCAAACATTCTTGCATTAGAGATATTACCAAGTAAATGACCTTTTTGATAAATCGCTTCTTTTACTTCATTGGAGATCTTAAATTTTAACTTTGAGCTGAACCTAATAGCACGCAAGCTTCTTACGGGGTCTTCTTCAAATCTAACTAATGGATCACCAATTGATACAAGTATCTTTTTCTGAATATGATGTAAGCCATTATGAAAATCATATAAATGATTTTTTAAAGGATCAAAATATAAAGCATTAATTGAGAAGTCTCTTCGTATACAGTCTTCTTCAAGTGTTCCCCAGACATTGTCTCTTAAGATTTTTCCTTCAGCATCTTTCAAAACACCAGAATTATTATTTCTTTTTGAAGTATTTGCTCTAAAGGTTGAAACTTCAATTAATTCATTTTTACTAAAAACATGAACCAAGCGAAATCTTTTACCAATTATCCTTGATGATTTAAAAATTTTTCTAACTTCTTCTGGCGTAGCATTTGTTGAAACATCAAAATCTTTTGCTTTAATTCCAGTTAATAAATCTCGTATGCATCCTCCTACCAGATAACCCTGAAAACCAGATTGTTTTAATTTCTTGATAACTTCAATTGCAAGAGGGCTAAATGTACTTTCCTTAAGGATCTTTGGAGTGTTTGCGGGCGTTGCTTTATTTTTATTATTCAAAAGCCTAATAAAAAACTATTTAGAAGAGTTTTTTTATCCACCAAATTGTTTTTCTTTAATTTCATCAAGTGTTTTGCAATCTATGCAGTGCGTTGCTGTTGGACGAGCTTCCAGCCTTTTTACTCCTATTTCACAACCACAACCAAAGCAGTATCCATAATCATCTTGCTTGATTTGTTCCAAGGAGCCAGCAATTTTATTTATTAACTTTCTTTCCCTATCTCTGGTTCTAAGTTCAAAAGCAAATTCTTCTTCTTGTGAAGCCCTATCAATTGGGTCTGCATATGATTCACCTTTATTCTTAAGATGATCAAAAGTCTTTTGCATTTCTTCACGAAGGTGTTCGCGCCACTCAATCAAGACTTTATTAAAGTGCTTCTTCATTGCAGCACTCATATATTTCTCTCCTTTTTTACTTTTATAGGAAGAAATAGGAGTAGTTCTCTTCTTTGAGGCTACTTTTCTAGATTTTCTAGATGGAGTTTTTCTGCCCAGGGCTTTTTTCGCTGGAGCTTTCTTAGCCGGAGCTTTCTTAGCCGGAGCTTTCTTAGCCGGAGCTTTCTTAGTTGGTGCTTTCTTAGTAAGACTTTTCTTTTTAACTAGAGTTTTTTTCGTTGGAGCTTTCTTGACCAGAGCCTTTTTGACTTTTGTTTTCTTAGCAGGACTTTTCTTTTTGACTGCTTTTTTTGACATATTTTAATTTAAAAATTTTTTTAGGCGCATGAAATTATCAGAAAGCAGAGCAATTAGCTAGCTTTTTTTATAATTATTTAAAACTTTTTGATATTCTTCGTGCGTTAATCTTGGCCCAAATGTCTCTACAACCTTTGAAGCTCCATAATTAGCAAATTCTGCGCAGGCCTTTAAATCATTATTTTGAAGCAATGCAAACAGGAAACTTCCAGCAAACATGTCTCCTGCACCATTTGTATCTACGGCCTGAATATCAACCCTAGGCGTATTAATGATTTCACTCTTTGTTATTACGATGCTCCCTTTCTCTCCCATTGTGACTATTGAAATATATGATTTTCTTTGCAATGCAATTAGGGCTTCTTCAATATTTGCAGCATCAACAAATGCTATTGCTTCATCATCATTTCCAAAAACATAGTCTAGGCCAAACGATTCTATTTCGTTAAATTTATCTTTAAACCCCATAACAATCCCAGGATCAGATAATGAAAGAGCTATTTTTACATCTGGAAAATTCTTAAGATGATTTAGAGCCTTTAAAGTAACCTGATAATTTTCATCACTTGTAACCATATATCCCTCAATATAGAAGATTCTTGAATTTGCGATTTCATCAAGATCAAGATCACCTTCATCCATTAGAGAGCTAATGTTTAAAGCAGTAGTCATTGTTCTTTTAGCATCAGGTGTTACAAGGATAAGACATTTACCAGTTGGCATAGAATCTGCGGATGCCATCGTTCCTTTATGACCAACCCCAGCTTCTTTTAAGCTTTGGAGATATCTAGTTCCATCTTCATCATTAGATACTTTGCAAATATGAAAACAAGTCGCGCCAAAGCTAGCAGCTGCAACAAGGCTATTAGTGGCAGACCCTCCGCAATCAGAAACTGTTTCTGCTCCTGAAGAAATTAATTTTTCTATTATAGGCGCGTGCTCATCTGCACTTGAAAGTGTCATTTGATCAATTTCAAGGCCAAGTTCAGAAATAAGGCTATGCTCAACCTTAAATACAGTATCGACGAGCGCATTCCCAATTGCACTTATATCATTTTTCATCTTTATAACTCCTTTATTGCTGATTCAATTTTACTTTTAGTTTGTTGAATTATAGATCGATCATGGGCCAAAGAAATAAACCCAGCTTCATATTTTGATGGAGCAAAATAAATTCCTTCTTTTAAAGAAGCATCAAAGAATTTTTTAAATATTTTATTATCTGTCTTCTCCACATCTTCAAAATTTCTTGGTAGGTTTTCGCAAAAGAAAAAACCGAACATCCCTCCAATTGATTTAGTTGAAAACGGAATTCCTTTTTCATGCATAATCTTTTGAGTATGTTCCATAATTTCTATCGAAGCCTTCTCTAATTCATCAAATGGATCTTGTTTGATTAAAAAATCTATCACAGCAATTCCTCCAGACATTGCCAGAGGGTTTCCAGACAATGTTCCTGCTTGGTAGACAGGGCCAGAGGGCGCGAGTTCATCCATTATGGCTTGCTTCCCCCCAAAAGCTCCAACAGGGAGCCCCCCACCTATTACTTTTCCAAGAGCAGTTAAATCGGGTTCTATTTGATGAATAGCCTGCGCTCCACCAAGTCCAACTCTAAAACCCGACATTACTTCATCAAAGATAAGAAGAGAGTTATTTTGATCACATAGCTTTCTAAGTGTTAAAAGGAATGCAGATTCTCCTGGAATAAAACCCATATTTCCTGCAATTGGTTCAACAATTATTGCAGCAAGATCATCACCTATATTCTTAGCAATTTCCGAGACAGCCTCGATATTATTATAAGGGCAACTATATGTTAGGGCTGCTAATTCTTTTGGTATTCCAGGAGAGTCTGGTAAGCCAAAAGTTGCAACCCCAGATCCTGCTTTAACTAATAGTGAGTCAACATGGCCATGATAACAACCAGTAAATTTAATAATTTTATTTTTTTTTGTCCACCCTCGAGCTAGTCGAATGCAACTCATAGTTGCTTCAGTGCCAGAATTAACCATTCTTATTTTTTCCATTGAAGGAACCTGGCTTGTAATTAATCTAGCAAGAGTATTTTCTAAACTGGTAGGCGCACCATAACTTGTTCCGAGTTCAAGTTGAGCTTTAATAGCATTTAAAATTATTGGATCTGAATGACCTAGAATCATGGGCCCCCATGAGCCGATAAAATCTATATATTGATTATCATCTTCATCAATTAAGATTGGGCCTTGAGCAGATTTAAAAAAAATTGGCTTTCCATCAACATTTTTAAAAGCCCTGACCGGTGAATTCACACCACCCGGCATAAGTGATTTAGCTTCTTCAAATAGTGATTCTGATTTATTTCTTTTCAATAGCTTGGATTTCTTAATTAATTTTTATATATGATTTATTTCATTATTCTATTGGGCGTGCATCATATCAAATTTTACAAGAATTACTCTAAACAAGATTTTTTTTAATTTCATTCGAAAACTCATCTACTTTTTCCCAATTGGTAAATTCAAAAGTTTTGGATGTATCAGTTGGACCTTTAGTTATCCACATTATTAACCTGATCATAAATTTATCAATAAAATGATATTTTGAATAATCTATTTTTCCAGCAAAAACTGCTATTTTTTTTGGTTTCCATTTTGAAATTTTCAAGAATTTTTCTATATAAGGATTATTATTAGGCGTATTCTTTTCAGCCTTCCTAGCAACAGCATTTACACTAAAAAATGCATTATTTACATTCTCTAAAAACTCACAATTATTATTTATGAAATGATATAGCGCATCATTATGTTTTCCATATCGAATGCTTGCTCCAATGATTACAGTTTCAACATCCTTGGAAATCACACTCAAGTCTTCACCATTAGCTTGAATAGGGTGAATTTCAACTAGAAAATGTTTTTCTAAAGATATTTTTATTCTTTCACAAATAAGTTTTGTATGGCCATCTGTCGTTGAATATAATATAAGAATCTTTTTCATCTATTTCCTTTTTTTGTATTTTAGCTTTTATAAATTAGGGAATGTTAAAAAAAATTAAACTTCATCATTTCTGAATTTATTTTTAATCCTATAGAATAAGTATTAGATGACTGACGAAATAAGATCAATCACCCTAAGCTCTAGTGCAATTAAGCGCATACAGGCTCTTTTACCCTCAAATAAATCAAATTATTTTAGGGTTTATGTTACCGGAGGAGGGTGCTCGGGTTTTCAATATGGCTTTAAGTTTGATGATAGTCCGGCTGGAGATGACGATGTTATAGATTTTCAAGAATTTACCATCTTATTAGATTCACTTTCATATCCGTATCTTTATGGAGCAACCTTAGATTATGTAGAGGACCTATCTGGATCAAGATTTTTGGTTACTAATCCAAACGCTAAAACTACCTGTGGATGTGGTGAGTCTTTTACTATTTAGATTGAGTTAGGTTTCCAAGCAACCCTTTATGTTTTTTAACAATAAGAGGGATATTAAAAACTCTTTGTCTTGCCATCCATCCAAATGCCATAGCTTCAATTGCCTGAGGATCAAAACCATACTTATCACTTGAAGTAATATTAATTTTTGTAAGCATATTAATTCTATGAATTAAGAATTTATTTCTTACTCCTCCCCCACAAATAATGACTTCATTTGGTAAATTTTTTTGTGATTTTATTGATTTAGCAATACAAACGGCCGTAAGTTCTGTGAGAGTAGCCAACACATCATTTGAAGATTTTTTTAATAGTGATTTTGGGATAAATCTCATATTGAATATTTCTTTTCCTGTAGATTTAGGATGATGTTTTCTAAAAAATGGATGACTTAACATTTTTTTTAATGAAAGAGCATGAACTATCCCCATTTCTGCATGTTTGCCTTCTCGATCAAAGGCGCGATTAAGATAATTTTGACAGTAAATGTCCATAAGAGCATTCCCAGGCCCGCAGTCAGAGCCATAAAAATTGCCAGTACCATCTAAATAGGAGAAGTTTGAAATTCCCCCAATATTTACGATTAGCAAAGGAACTTTATTTCTATGGAATATTTTTTGATGAAATTCTGGAACAAGAGGAGCCCCCTCTCCACCAAGTTTAATATGATCATTTCTGAAATCGCTCACTACATCAATCCTGCATTCATTTGCAATTATTTTGGGATCACCTGCTTGAATAGAAAATGGATATTTTCCTTTGGGATTGTGGAATAATGTCTGTCCTGACATACCAATAGCTGAAACAATATTTTTGCTTATTTTATTTTGTTTCAGGAATTTATTTATCGATTTGCTAAAAGCAATTCCAATATTTTTGTTAAGATCAAAAAATTCACTTAGACTCAATTCTTGGTGTTGAATTACTCTGGAGATACTTTCTTGTAGTTTATTTGGATATCTATATGAGCCAAATTTTAATAAAGCAATGTCATTTGATATTTTTATGGCGCAAATATCAATCCCATCGTGGCTTGTGCCGCTCATGGTACCTATAAAAATTTTATTCGAAGAGGCTCTCATTTGGATCTTTAGATAATAACCGATCAGCTATTTCTATGTAATCATTTTTCATGGCTTCAAATTGCTCCATTTTTGATTGCTCTAAAGGCAAAGCTGAGGGAAGAGTTACTTTTAGTGGGTCAGTTCTTTTTTCCCCTATTCTGAACTCATAGTGGAGATGGGGCGCGGTAGCTAAACCAGAATCTCCTACATAACCTATGGTTTGGCCTTGTAATATTTTCATACCCTTTGAAATAGTTGGATGGTAGTTTTCCAAGTGGGCATAAAGGGTCGTAATTTCTCCTCCATGTCGGATAACTATTGTTCTTCCATAACCACTTTTCCATCCAACTGATTGAATTACCCCTTCACCAGTTGCACGAATAGGAGTGCCTCTTTTAGCTGCATAATCAACACCATTATGAGCTCTAATTGTATTAAGGATCGGGTGTTTTCTTTTTGGATTAAAATGTGAGCTTACATATGCAAAGTCAAGCGGCGCTCTTAAAAATGCTTTTTCTAGATTTTTACCATTTTTATCAAAATATTCCCATTTCTTTTTCTTTCCCTTATGTCTAATTGCAGAATATAGATTATTTTGATTATAAAATTCAGCGAACAATATACTTCCATTTTCAATTTGCTGCCCATCTACAAATGGCGTTTCATAAAGAATTTTAAATTTGTCATCCACCCTAATATCAAAAACAAAATCTATATCCCACCCGAAAATGTATGCTAGATCCATAATCACGCTTTCAGGAATATCATTTTTTAATCCAGCTAAATAGAATGATGATTCTATAATCCCAGTTTTAAAGGATTTAATAAACTCTGGTTTTTTTTCGATCTTTTGGATTTTAATATTTGGAGATAGTTCAATGTCATAAGACAAGAGTGGCCCTTTATAAATTGTAATTTTGAGCATTTCATTGTTTACGGACAAAAATTCCAGTCTATCATTGGGAAGAATATCTTTGATTTCACCAGATTTATCTTGTCTAAAAATTTTATATGTATCGTTCAATGAAACTTTGTATTTTTCGAATATTAACGAAAGGTTTTCACCCTTTTGGACAATATGAATATCTTTAGTTTGTATGCTCTCAATATTTTGTGGTGATAAAGTTATAGTGTCTGAAATTATTTCTGAAGATATTTCTTCTTTCTCTAAACCAACATCATATATGTATAAGATCCCCAATATTGCTAAAAATACAAAAGGTAATGTCTTAATATTGGGTTTGTAAGTTGTCACAGTAGCTAAATTTATTTGGTTAGTTCAAACGATAGTTTGCCTATGTTTTCTATTTCAGCCTCAATTTTATCATGAGGGTTGAGCTTGCTTACCCCCGCGGGAGTTCCAGTAAAAATAATGTCACCGGCTTTGAGCGTAATGAATTTTGATAACCAGCTTATTAATTCATCTACTTTCCAAACCATATTTGAGATATCGCTAGATTGCTTTTCATTTCCATTTACTTTAAGTGAAATAATGCCTTTTTCTAAAAGAGCCCCTTCTTTTTTAATTATTTTCGAGATTGGCGCAGAATTATCGAACCCTTTGCTTAAATCCCAGGGCTTCCCGGCTTCCTTTGCAACAGATTGCAGATCTCTTTTAGTAAGATCAACTCCAACCCCATATCCAAAGATATGATTATTTGCTTCTGATGCCATAATGTTTGAGCCACCAGATTTAAGGAAAACTACAAGCTCAACTTCATGATGAAGGTTTTTTGTTTCCGTTGGAAAAGGAATTGAATTTGATTGAGTAATTGCTTGAGCGGGCTTGCTAAAGAAAAATGGTTGATCCTTATCTACCTGATCGCCCATTTCTTTTGCATGATCAGAATAATTTTTGCCGACACAGTAGATTTTCCCAACTGGAAACAATTCATTGCTTTCTGCAATTCTCATTCCTCTGATAGTGGGTTTAAATAAAAAATTAGCTTTTCGCTTTTCAGTCATATGATTTCAACCATTTAATCGATTAAATACTATAATAAATGATAACTCATGAAAGAAAGCCTTAATTTAATTAAACGAGGAATTGATGAGCTGATTAGCGAAGATGAGCTATTAGCAAAACTCAAATCAAAGAAGCAGCTTATTGTGAAGGCTGGCTTTGATCCAACTGCACCAGATCTACATCTTGGCCACACAGTACTAATAAATAAATTGAGACATTTTCAGCAATTGGGTCATCAG
>MDSZ01154240.1_pt1 | contig 21768 bp, 21 predicted proteins | sample 811201 | NCBI WGS metagenome assembly MDSZ01 (sample SAMN05326647, study PRJNA326480) | marine metagenome | isolation source: seawater | place: Indian Ocean: North | collected 2010 | reverse complement strand
TGGAAAGCGTGGTCTGAATGCTGGCCAGAGTAACGTAACCAGCGACTTTTATCAGGGAGATGAAGAGCCCTATCAGGCGACTCTGGGGTCTGATGGCCGGGACGTGTACATCGGGCCGATCAGCTACGATGCCTCTTCGGAAGGTTTTCAGGCCAAACTCTCAGCACGGGTGCTCAACGGCCATGGCGAGCCGATTGGCATGATGATGTTTGGTATCGATGCTGAGCGGGCATTTCAACCCGCTGATACGGAGCGCTGAGCGTTAGCGGATAAAGGTGACTGATTGATCCAGTTGCTCACGCTCTGTTCTGCACTGGTTCACTGGCGCATCCGGTAGCGCATAGCCAAAGGACATACCGAAGAGGATCCCCAGCTCGTCGGGAATCTCCAGAATCTCTCTCACAGGGGCAGGAAACTGCCCAAGCGCGCCCTGCATGCAGGAATCAATACCCTGCTCTTTGAGCAGCAGGCTGACCGTCTGAGCATAAATCCCCATATCAACGGCGCCCATGATGCCCAGGTAACGTTCCATGGTGAAGAAGGCAACGTGGGGGGCATCGAAAAACGCCCAGTTTCTTAGCATCGCCATGTTGCGTTTCATCTTGTCCTGGCGGTCAATGCCCATAGAAGAGTAGAGGGCATTGGCAGAGCCGAACTGGCGCTCCCTGTGGGCGCCCTCGTAGGCGATCTTCCAGTCGAAATCATCGTTAATAATGTTCTGCGGTTGATCAGCGTCTTTCCTGAATTCAAGGTGCTTCCATTATCCCGATGCTTGGTTTCTCTGGTGTTACCCACGGCTATTATTCCATCTACTCAATTTACGGATGTCGAGCGAGAACACTAACAATTCATGTATCGACTTTCCGTTGCAAATCTTTCAATGCGATAAAAAATTATTCTGATAGGGAATGCTGCTGTGCAATCAGGTTATTCAGCCATTGCCGAAGAAACGAATTAAGCTCTTTACGCTGTTGAGGGTGGAACTTGCCAGGCTCTGGAAAGACTTGCTGATAGATAGGCGGTATCGACATTTCAAAGGTAAAGGCTTCTGCCATTCGTTGAGATGGGTAGATAAGTACAACCATCTCCGGATCTTTGCATAGATCGCCGTTCTGCTCAAAGTAATGCGCCAGTGACACCGCAATACCCTCATCATTGCCTGAAACACCGTCCAGATGGGGTAAACGCTCCACCACCCAATCCATTAACCCCGCCACCTGACTGCGGCGACATTGATTGGGTACAGCCCTCTCATTAGTAATAACACCCAGTTTAATCAGCCGGTCATAGTTAGTTTCATAAATGGTCTTTCTCATAATGGTTACCCTTGAGTTCGTGAATTGTGCTTAACGAGCGCAGCACCCGTCTGCGCTCCTGCACCGCTGGCGAAGCGTGGGGGTAGCAAATGGCCAGTGGCTCACCGGAAGCCGCAGCTAAGTGACTGAGCAACGCGAAGGAATCTGAACGGGTGAGGAAGCGCGGAGCCTTGCACTTGCAATGCGCGAGGGGCAAGGCCCCTTAGCAAAGTAGCTTGAGCATCTGGGTTGATATTTGGCTGAGAGGTGGATGAAGGTGAGGAAAACTGTTTCGATGATTTTGCAGCCTGGAGGGCTGAAGCGTTAGGGATTGATAGGGCGGCAGTTCCCCAACGGGGAATGAGCGATTAGCGAACCCGGCCAAGCTCGGTAAACGCCAACATACTTAAATCAAGATACTTCCAGAATGGTTGAAATAACAGCTAGACGTAGGTTTCATCGCAATTGGATGTAGTATTTTTTTCCCTGAAAAGAATGACCTCGGATTCCAGATAGAAAACCTTGCGAAACCGCTTACACCAGGGTAATTCCGGGCGCTCTCCAGTACAGCGCCATTTTCTCAGTGTGCTGGGCGACAGGCCGAGTAGGGAAGCTGCCTCTTTGGTGGTGAGTTCACGGTCAGTAATAGCCGCTGTGGTGTTGTTCATATTTTGGTTCCCGAAAGAGTCACGAGCACATTAGCGATATAGTTAGTCGATAGTCATACTTTTGTTTTCAGCCCTTAAAGAAATATATTTCAAGCATGAGTGCTATCTATTGAAATCGAGCTTTTATAGGATCTATCACACCTTGTGACTGTATTGACATACAGTCACAAGGTGTGATGAGTCGCCCAATGGTTACACTGGGTCTAATCTGCAGAAATTTTTCTAGTGTGCGGGTATCGTTGGAAGTTAGTCAGCCGCGGTCCTAGATGAGAGCCGACTTTTGATTGTAAGTAACCTCTAGTATGAAAATAAAGGCTAAGAGTAGGTGCATGATAGGGCTAAAATTGACAAATTAGGTAATATATGATTAACTAAAAAAAGTTTAGTTTGTCGTAAGTGGTCGAGCTATTTCTTTAAAGTCCTTTAACAGTTATTAGATGTGTCATGAGAAAATGGGTGCCTTACATGTTAGTCGTACTGATTGCTCTGCAGTCAGTGTTGGCTGTGGCTGACTCTCATGAGGAACATCATTCAGATACAGACCCACAAGGGATATATCACAGTTTTACCGATACCGAAGATGGTAATAGTATTGCAGACCAATTAGATGCAGGTCTGTCTTCAGCAGATTCGATAGATTGCCACCACAATCATTGTCCCCATTTCAATTCTATTGTCACACCCACATTCAGTCATGTCTCTGCGAAAGGCAAAGTTCGCCTATTAAGTCTAAGCAGTGTTAAGCCTAATTACATTCCTTCTTCGCTAGACCGTCCTCCCCAAGTCTAATCCTACGCACAGTCTTTTATTGGGTTTATCGCCGTTAGAGCGATGATGCCCTGATTTGTCACGCTTATGTAGGATTAATACCATGCTAAGTATTGAACATGGGGCCGTAGTTGCGCCCCGAAGCAACCGAAAAAGGTTAGGAGTCGGCTTTGCCCTAATCGGTTTGCTGATGCTGCCCGTTATTTCATTGCAGGCAGCAGAGAACACAATCACATTGCAAACTGCGATACAACGTACCCTGGTCAAGAATCCGTCTTTGAAGGTTTTTGATTTTCGTCAGCAAGCGCTGAAAGGCGAGTTGGCTACGGCCGAGCTCCGACCAGCCTATGAACTGGACTTTGGGGCCGAGAACTTTGCGGGTTCGGGCGATTTTAATGGGTTTGACCAGGCGGAGCTGACGATCTCATTGTCATCAGCATTAGAGTTGGGTGGAAAGCGGGATGCGAGAGTCGAGGTTGTCAATCGTGGTTTCAGTCGGTTTGAAGCTCAAAGGCAAGCAGACGCTTTGGATTTATCGGGTGAGGTTACGCGCCGTTTCATTGATGTGTTAGCTGCACAGCAACGAGTGGCTTTGGCGGAGAAAGCGGATCAGCTGGCGAAGGACGCATTGGTGGCAGTCAAAACAAGGGCTAAGGCTGGCGCGTCACCGGATGCTGAAGTTAAGCGTGCCGAAGCAGCCGCAGCTCAGGCTCACCTTACGGTTTCAGCAGAAAAGAAACAGTTGAGTTACCTCAACGTAGCTTTGGGTACACTTTGGGGAGAGACAAGGCCGGATTTTAATCGGGCTGAAGGTGATTTGTACCGTTTTAGTAAGGATGTGGCATTCGAAACGCTGTATGAACGTGTTGAGCTGAACCCGGCGATTCAGGTTTTTGCTGCAGAGGAACGACTAAAGGAAACCGAATTACGGTTGGCCAAGACCCAGAGTCGTAGCGATGTGAACTGGTCGGTTGGATTGCGGCGGTTTCAGGAAACGGATGACACAGCTGTTGTTGCAGGATTTTCCGTCCCTTTGTTTTCCGGACGTCGAAATAGCGGAGCGATTCGTTCAGCCACAGCCGCTCGTGATGTGATCTCTGTACAGCGAGAGGCTGCTTTGCTGGCGATGCGTGCGCAACTGTATCGCGCTTATAGCAATCGGCAGCAGGCTATTCACACCGTAGACGATTTACGTAAGAACATTGTTCCTGCACTGGAGCAGGCCTTGGAGGGAACGCAGCAGGCTTATGAACGTGGACGTTATAGCTATGTCGATTATGTGTCTGCCAGGCAAGAGTTGTTAAGTGCGCGTCGAACCTTGATTGATGCCGCCGCCGCCGCTTTGCGTTATGGCGCGGACATTGAACAACTTACCGCAGAACCGCTGACGGTAGAGCAATATTCTTTCACCAATTTCCAGGAAGCTAAATAATGAATATTTGTATTTTGAAAAAAAAGGGTTCGTTGGGGTTGGTCATCGGTTTTGTAGCGTTGCTCACAGTGAGCCTGGTCGCCAACAGTGAAAGTGATGACCATGCGCAACACGGGCATGAGTCACATGACCATGCAAAGCAGGATTATGAAGAGCATCAGGGAGATGACCATGAAGAGCATCAGGGGGATGACCATGAAGAGGGTCATGAAGAAGAGAATGAGGAGCATGGTCATGAGGGGGGTGATCTAGAAGATCAAGAAGGCGTTGTTGAAATTGCTGACGCGATGGCTAGCAAAGCTGGTATTAGCACCGCCGTTGCAGGTCCTGGTGAAATCAACAAGACGCTGACCGTCTATGGTCGGGTGATTGCCGACCCGGGGCGTATCAGTCATATTCGTGCACGCTTTCCCGGTACGATTACACAGGTAAACGTCAGTATCGGCGAGCGTGTCGAAAAAGGGCAAAAGTTGGCAGAGGTGGAATCGAATGAAAGTCTCAAGCGCTATGTTTTAAAGGCGCCTTTTTCAGGGATTATTACGGCTCGTCATGCCTCACAGGGTGAAGCGACGGAGGAGCAGGCACTGTTCACGGTTGCTAACTTTGATCAGGTTTGGGCGGAGTTCCAGATATTCCCTGGCCAGATGAGCCGTATCGCCTTAGGCCAGCCGGTCACCATGTCAGTGGAATCTGAACAAACAACGTCCACGATCAAACACTTGATTCCCAGCGACAGTGGTCAACCGTTTGTTCTGGCTCGGGCAGCTATTGATAATAAGCAAGGACGTTGGACTCCTGGATTGTTATTACAAGGTCTGGTGAGCGTGGAGCAAGTACAAGCCTCCCTGCGAGTGGACAATCGCTCTTTACAAACGTTTGAAAACCGCACGGTTGTCTTTGTCAAAGAAGGTGAGCGCTACGAAGCACGACCGGTCACACTGGGTCGCAGTGACAGCCGCTTTACTGAGGTATTGGATGGACTGAAGCCTGGTGACGAATATGTTGTCATAAACAGCTATCTGATCAAAGCCGACTTGGAAAAATCCGGCGCTTCCCACGATCACTAAGAGGACGTAATCATGATTGAATCAATTTTGCGCCTCTCGATCGAGAGGCGTTGGTTAATGCTATCCCTGATACTGGTGCTGTTAGGTTCTGGTATTTGGAGCTACCAACAGCTACCCATCGATGCAGTACCCGATATCACCAATGTCCAGGTGCAGATTAACACTGAAGCACCTGGGTATTCCCCGCTGGAATCTGAGCAACGTATTACCTATCCGGTTGAGACTGCTTTGGCGGGTATCCCCAATCTTTCTTATACTCGCTCGCTATCCCGTTATGGCTTGTCGCAAGTCACGGTGGTGTTTGAAGAAGGAACCGACCTGTATTTTGCCCGCAATCTGATTAATGAGAGACTGGGCGTTATCAAGAGTTCATTGCCGCCAGGCCTTGAGCCATCGATGGGGCCTATCGCGACCGGCTTGGGCGAGATATTTTCCTACACGGTGGAAGCTGAACCTGGTGCGGTACAGGCCAACGGCAGCCCCTACGATGCCACGGCATTGCGGGAAATTCAGGACTGGATTATCAAGCCGCAGCTGGCACTTGTGCCAGGCATTACCGAGATCAACACCATCGGTGGTTATGATAAGCAATACCATGTTACGCCCAAACCACAGGCGATGTTGGCTTTTGGTGTATCGTTGGACGACATTGGTGATGCTCTTCGCAGCAATAACAACAACCGTGGAGCCGGTTATGTTGAACGTAACGGCCAGCAGTTGTTGGTGCGTTCGCCAGGGCAGCTACAGGCGATTGTCGATATCGAGCAAGTCGTCATCAAAGACATTGACGGTGTGCCTGTAAAAATTGCTGATGTTGCCGGTGTAGCGATCGGCAAGGAATTACGCACCGGGGCTGCTACCCGCGATGGCAAAGAAACCGTATTGGGTACCGCTATGATGTTAGTGGGTGAAAACTCCCGGACTGTTGCCCTTGCAGTTGCTGAGCGGTTGGAGCAGATACAGAAAACTCTTCCTGACGGTATCAAGTTGGACACTGTGTATGACCGCACAGTGCTAGTGGATAAAGCCATTGGTACCGTGCAGAAAAACCTAGTGGAGGGGGCGTTACTGGTTATCGCGGTGTTGTTCTTGTTGCTGGGTAATATCCGTGCGGCTTTGATTACAGCCGCAGTGATTCCGCTAGCGATGCTGGCGACTATCACAGGCATGGTTAAAGCTGGCGTGTCGGCGAACCTGATGAGCCTGGGTGCGCTGGACTTTGGCCTGATCGTGGATGGGGCGGTGATCATCGTTGAGAACGCGATTCGCCGTCTGGCTGAAGCGCAGCGCAGAAACGGTGGCAAGCAGCCGTTGAAAGAGCGCTTGCAGTTGGTGTTTGAAGCGACTAATGAGGTCATCCGGCCTAGCCTGTTCGGTGTAATGATTATCACGGTAGTGTATATACCACTATTTTCCCTCACAGGTGTAGAAGGGAAAATGTTCCACCCTATGGCGGCAACAGTAGTCATGGCACTGCTGGCGGCTTTGGTGCTATCGCTGACGCTTGTACCTGCAGCCATTGCCGTGTTTATGACGGGTAATATCAGTGAAAAGGAAAACCGTGTTGTTAGCGCGGCTAAATCCTTATATGAGCCGGCATTAAAAGGGGCGATGAAACTGCGTTGGTGGGTGTTGTCAGCGGCGTTATCACTGGTAGTTTTCAGCGGTTGGTTGTCAACAACACTGGGCTCTGAGTTTATCCCACAACTTAAAGAAGGTGATATTGCTCTGCACGCTATGCGTATACCCGGTACTGGCCTGGAGCAGGCTGTCAGTATGCAATTTCAGCTGGAGGAGCGGATTATGGAGTTCCCTCAGGTGGATAAGGTGTTTGCCAAAATTGGCACTCCTGAAGTGGCTACCGATCCCATGCCGCCTAATGTAGCGGACAACTTTGTGATGCTGAAGCCGCGCGATCAATGGCCCGATCCAACGATGACTCAGACGGAGTTGGTCAGGGAGATTGAGGCGGCGGTTAAACAATTACCGGGTAACAACTATGAGTTCACACAGCCGATCCAGATGCGATTCAATGAACTGATTTCTGGTGTGCGTGCCGATTTGGGGATTAAAGTGTTTGGCGACGATCTTGAGCAGCTGGAGGTATCAGCTGAAGAGATTTTAACCGTGATCGAATCCATGCCGGGGGCAGCCGATGCGAGAGTAGAACAGGTATCCGGTCTACCCATGCTGTCGGTGGTGCCCAAACGCTTGGCGATTGCCCGATATGGACTGAATGTGATGATGGTGCAAGACCTAGTGGCAGCGGCGATCGGTGGTGAGCCAGCAGGACTGATCTTTGAAGGTGACCGGCGCTTTGAATTGATCGTTCGTCTGCCTGAGTCTATACGCAGGGACTTGGATGGACTCAGCGAGCTGCCTGTGCCCTTGCGCAATGGCGGTTATGTGCCGCTTTCTGAGGTGGCGACATTGGATATCGCACCAGCACCTAACCAGATCAGCCGTGAAAACGGCAAGCGCCGCGTTGTGGTCACAACCAATGTGAGAGGACGAGATCTCGGTTCCTTTGTTGCAGAGGTTAAAACCCGTATTGCACAAGAGGTCGATCTACCAGCCGGCTATTGGCTGGATTACGGCGGGACCTTTGAGCAACTGGAGTCGGCCACTCAGCGTCTGTCGATAGTGGTGCCAATTACCTTGGTTGTTATTCTAGGTTTATTGGTGATGGCGTTTAATTCGTTTAAAGATGCAGCCATTATCTTTACCGGCGTTCCGCTGGCCCTGACCGGTGGTGTTATTTCACTTTGGCTCCGGGATATGCCTTTGTCGATTTCTGCCGGGGTAGGATTTATCGCCCTGTCTGGCGTCGCCGTTCTAAACGGGTTGGTGATGTTAGCATTTATCCGCGATCTTTGGCATGAGCGGGGCGACCTGGCCTCAGCTGTTATCGATGGTGCTTTAATTCGACTACGCCCTGTTCTGATGACAGCTTTGGTTGCCAGTCTGGGCTTTGTGCCTATGGCGCTCAACACAGGTACCGGTGCAGAAGTGCAACGACCGCTGGCAACGGTTGTGATTGGCGGTATTGTATCGTCAACCATACTGACCTTGTTTGTGCTACCTATCCTGTATCGGTTGGCGCATGGGCGTGAAAAAGTATAACGGATAATTACGTTATATAGAGGCTATACCGCCGCACCCGAAGGTTTGGGGTGGCGGTTTTTAGTTGAACCCGGTATTGGGCCAAGGGGAATGAAATGGGTATAGATAAAAAATTTGAACGTATTTCTGTATTTATTTACTTTGTCGCTGCCATTTCATTGACTTTAATGGCTCTTCTTATTATGGGGTGGTCTGTTTATGAAGTTTTGGCTCATGTATTAACTGTGGATGGTCTGAGCGATGGTTTTGTCTCTAAGATGCTCAGTTCTGTAGGCGCGATAGTCATTTCGGTGGCCATTCTGGACGTTGCCAAATACATGATTGAAGAAGAAGTTGTTCGTAGCAAACAATTGCATTCCCCTAAAGAGGCCAGGGAAGCGCTCACCAAAATCATGGTCATAATTTCGATCGTCGTTGGGATTGAGGGCCTGATCTATATTTTGAAGGCTGGGACAGCAGACATTACTTTGTTGATTTACCCAGCAATTTTAATTATTACATCGGTATTTCTAATGATTGGCTTGGGTGTGTATCAAAAAATTAGTTTACAAGCTGAAAAACTCGAGCAGGATTAATCGTTTAACAAGCTGCGGAGTGGTGGTTATCTTTTAAAGGAGCTTCAATGTTTGAACTGGATTGGGCTTTAGAATTTAGTATGACCGGCAGATTACTATTTGCAGGTTTTTTAGGAGCATTGATTGGACTGGAACGTGAGTTACATAAAAATTCTGCCGGTATTCGAACCTATGCAGCTATTTCTATGGGAGCTTGCACTTTCGGATTAGTGTCCATGCATGTTGATGCGCCTGATCCTACCCGAATCGCGGCTCAGGTGGTATCAGGAATAGGTTTTATCGGAGCGGGCATTATTTTTAAGTCCGAAGATAAGATAAGCGGCTTGACTACTGCCGCAACGATTTGGGCAACAGCTGCGGTGGGCCTTGCTGTTGCTTTCAAAATGCTACTACTACCGGTGCTGTCTGCAGTACTGCTGTTCGGATTATTGGCGCTCCATCACCTGCCTATATTAAGTCAAAAGGAATAGAAAAATGGGAATGCATAGTCATGAGCACGGGGTAGACCGGAAATTATCCATCGCTGTTTTAATCAATATTTTACTAACGGTGGCTCAAGTAGTCGGGGGAGTGTTATCCGGTAGTTTGTCACTAGTTGCAGATGCCCTGCATAATTTGAGTGATGCAGGAGCAATAGTCATTGCTGTAATCGCTAGAAAAATAGGCAATAAGAATGCGAATGAGAGCATGACCTATGGCTATAAGCGCGCTGAGATTCTGGGTGTTCTCATTAATAGCACAACGTTAATTGTCATTGGCCTCTATCTGATCTATGAGGCTTTTAACAAATTCTTTAATCCGACACCTATTGATGGTTGGATAGTGTTTTGGGTGGCTGGATTTGCTTTAGTTATTGATATTGGGACGGCATTTCTAACCTATTCTGCTGGGGCTAGGGAAAGTATGAATATTCGAGCGGCGTTTATTCACAACGTATCCGATGCGCTGGCTTCTGTTGCGGTGATTGTCGCCGGTGTCATGATTATTCTTTATCAACTGTATGTCGTGGATGTTATTGCGACGATAGCCATATCTGTCTACGTTATTTATCACGGTATAGTATTGCTAAAAAAATGCATTTTGATTCTCATGCAGGCAGTCCCGGAGGGGATCAGTATTAATGACATCAAATGTACTTTGAATGATATTGAAGGGGTTGATCAGGTAGAGCATGTGCATGTTTGGCAGCTGGATGAAAATAGGTTGTTTTTTGAAGGACATTTATCTTTAAGGGGGACTGATCGAGCTACCATTAAATCGGCGGTTAGGTCAGCATTAAAACAGAATTTCGGAATTACTCATTGCACTATAGAAGAAATATAGGTGAGGAATATGAGAGTTTATTCCTGAGGTTTAAGGCCCACGTCACTGCAACCAAATGCAGTGACGTGGGGTACGATAAATCGCTAACCCCCATGAATACTGATCTCTATAAATATTCCTGACATGCCGAAAGCATTATCAGGGTATTTTCTCTTCACTTTATGGATACTAAAACCTCAATGTGTGGCTATTGCACTCTCAATAGCAAACCGGCTCGAAAGGGCTTTTCAAGTTGATTCACGCAACCGCGATGAGTGGCTTATCACTTAGTTGTATAGATAAATAAGGAGAAATGCCTGGCAAAAGAAAAAATGAAAGTAGTAGTACTGTCTAAAGCGTGAAAACGAAACCCTGTCGTACCCATCCGGGAATTGGCATTGTTGGTTATGCCGCTATTCAGGTTTTGTGGGAGTGGTGTCCCGTGACGTTAGCAATCAGTTATTGAAATTGCTTCTCCATCCACTGTGGTGGCTGGACAGTCATAAACACTGACCGAAACTTTAACACCGCACTGTTCCAGCTTGAAGACGACTGTTCTGAACGGTCGCACGTCTGTTCCATAGGGCAATTTGTCCGTTCAGAACAGTCGTCTTAGGCGAAGAACGGACAACAAGCCTGACCGGAACGATTAGACACAAACGAAGCTATCTATAACGCACGATCAATTTTTTTGCTTCAATGCCGGTAATACTTAGCTGTCGGCTGATTGGCATTAGATTGATGCATCAATAAATACTTGAAGATTATTTCCTTCGGCCTTGAAAGGTTAACTAACGACTCAGCATATCTTCTTTTTCGAGAATGTGAACACGCTTTAATTCTCGACGAGGAGTTGTCTGTGAAAGATCTCAATTATCAATTAAAGGATTTATGTCAGCGCAATCAAGATGGCAGTCGCGCCACACAAGCTGAACGCTTTCAGTTGTTACAAACGATGGCGAATCATCTTAATGAATTGGGCTATCGGCGAATGGAGGCGAAATCTCTCAAGCCTAAGCATGTCGATGCTTTGGTCACCAAATACCTCGAAGAAGGGCTGACTCCCGGTACGATCAAAAATCGTCTTGCAGCGTTGCGTTGGTGGGCTGAAAAAATCGGTAAGCAAAATGTAGTTGCTAAGGACAATGCCTATTACGGCATTGACTCTCGGGTCTTTGTCACTAACGTGTCGAAAGCGCGTGACCTGGATCAGGAGCTGCTCGAAAAAATCAGCGATCCACATTTAAGAATCAGCCTGGAACTGCAAAAAGCCTTTGGCCTGAGGCGGGAAGAAGCAATTAAGTTCAGTCCGGACTACGCAGACCGAAATACCTACATTCGTTTGAAATCTACCTGGTGTAAAGGAGGGCGGGCACGAGAAATTCCTATTCGAACCGACGAGCAGCGGGATGTTCTCCGGCGGGCACGATTGGTAGCCGGGAAAGGTTCATTGATTCCATCCCACCTGATGTATGTTCAGCAAATGCGCCTCTATGAACGTGAGACGCAAAAGGCAGGGCTATCCAAGTTGCATGGTTTGCGTCACCGCTATGCGCAAGAGCGATATTACGAACTCACCGGAAAGCAGGCACCCGCCTGTGGTGGCCCATCTAGCAGTGAACTCACTGAAGAAGAACGCGCGAATGATCAGGTGGCTCGCTGGGCGATTTCTCAGGAGCTCGGTCATGAGCGTGAGCAAATCACGGCGGTGTATCTCGGGCGGTAAGCAATCATTCAGGAGTTACGCTCAACGGGCGCTGCCCTGGCCGCTGGGCCTTCCCGCCCTCGCCGGTAGCAGGGGTTGCAGCAGCACTGCAACCCCTTTGAGAGGGTGAGAATGATCAATCGCATCAAGGACTACTCGGCTCATGCCTGCGTTCCTCCTTGACGCTTAAACCTCATGACGAATCACACTGTGGCTATTGCAGTCTCAATAGTACCCGGCAGTTACGCTGCCAATCAATCGGTATGGCCCGAAAACGTTACAAGCAACTGCTGATACGTTAGCCAGTTATACCACCCCTACGGGAGAAATGATTTCCCGTAGGGACATATTTCTCTTGTTCATTCAACGATGAGGAGAAAGATGATGGAGTACCTGGAAATGCGAGGTGCAGTAAAACTCAAAGCAGATGCCGATAATGCTGTTGTGCGATCCGTTCTCAGCAAGTTGCGAGAAACCGAGTTTGTCGATGCAGGCTATATCGATATAGGCATTGAGGAAAATATCCTGAGTATCAGTGCCGAAGGCACAATCTCAGAAAGTTACAGTACCCGTGCGTTGTTAACACAGCTGCAAGGTCAGTTGACAGAAACGTCGATGATAGGTGTCACAAGTGTACGGTGGGAAACCCTCGTAGTACTGAAGCACTGGCAGCCAACACCGGCTATGCGACTAGAAGTTAATGATCAACTGGCTTTTGCCCAGTAACCCACGATAAAGGTCTGACTCCCGTCAGGCCTTTATCATTCTTACATCTCCCTCCCTCACTCCTTGAAAATCGATCAATCCTATTCTTTCTTTTGCCCGTGAAAGCTTTTTGCTGCCACTAGCAAGCTGCCACCTCTAATCTGGTGACCGTTTTTAATGATTGGATGAATGGTGGTATTCATGCGAGAGATAGCGATTGGCAGGTGGGTGGCGATACTGGCAGTAGTATTCGTTTATCCGTTATCGGTGCAGGCAGACACTGCGGGCATGGCAGGCAGTCGTATTTTTGAGAGTCGCTATCTTTCTGCCCAGGTGGGTCCTGAGAATGCACAAATCGACTTGCTGCAAAGCATCGTTGATCTACGAGTGCCTGAGAAAACTACCACGGTAGGAGGGGCGCTGGACTACCTGTTGAGACCCTATGGGTTTCAATTAGATGACTCTCATGATCTGAATGAACCGTCAGAAGTAAATGAACAGTACCTTCTGTTCGTATTGACACTTCCCGAACCGCATCGGAATTTGGGAACGATGACGTTAATGGATGCACTGAACACCCTGGGTGGGAAAAGCTTTCGACCTCTAATCAATCCAGTCAAGCGCTCAGTGCGCTATCAGTTGCGTGAGGGGTTTGGCCAGTTCGCTACGGCTGAAGATATGGAGGTCGCCAAACAAGAGTGGCTTGATCAGAAGAAAATAACCACGCTGCCATCGAAAAAGCCAGGGGCAATTTCGGTCGCACAGCAAGAACATCAAACCTACGGGCCGGTGCAGCGGGGCGATAGTTTAAGCCACATTGCCAGTCAGCTCGATCTCTCTGGCATGACAATAGACCAGGTGTTAGTTTACCTCTTTCGTGCAAATCCCCATGCGTTTGCCAATAACAACATGAATCATCTATTGGCAGGCACGGTGCTGAAAATCCCGCCTGTTAATCCTGAAACGCTGCCGACCGCATTTGAAGCCAGTCAGTTCGTTGACGAGCACTATCGTCTATGGGTTCAGCGTGAGGTGACACCATGAATCACCAACGCGCTTTAGCGATAGGGTTGATTTTACTTTCGTCTATTTCCAGCGCAGCGGTTGTGGATACGGATGAGGTTTTAACGCACACATCACAAACCCCCAGAACTGAAATGCCGATTAGCCGAACGATTGAAATACGGACTTTAGCAAAGCGTTGGGGATTGGATGAAGCAGAGTATCAACGTTATCTCGATTTAATGCGTGGCCCATTAGGAAAATGGAGTCCCGACCTTGACCCATTGTTAGCGCTTGGGATGTTTGCAGAGTCTCCGCACGAAGAACAGCGTTACGCCGAGCTGTATGCGCAACAGGAATTTGATTTAACCGGGCGCACGCTGAAATTTCAACAAGCCTATCGCGCATCCTTTGAGCGCCTGTTCCCCAATGAAGCAATGTTAGATCACCGCTTGTTGGCTCCTTACTTTGCGCACCAACAACAGAAGCTTGCAATGAAGGACGCGAAACGATTAGCGCAAAAACGCTTTGTTGATGGAGACCGTCTGCTTCTTTTTGTACCGCCAAATTGCCGTGAGTGCTTGCCGGTGATTAACCGATTAATGGGTTTGTTGTCGAGCACTCAACAAAGCGGTGTCGATGTGTACGGCCGCGATGCTCAAGATGATGGGGCTGTTAGAGCATGGGCGAATGCCCACGCGATAAAAACGACCTGGCTCAATGGACGGCATCTCACACTAAACCGTGATGAGGGGTTACTCCAGCGATTGAAGAGTCAATCCACAGTTTCACCGGTAGATACCATGCCGATCTTTTTAAAGCGTAATGGACGTTTTTTTCAGTTGAGCAGGGAGAGTTTAGGGTTATGAAGCCTTATTTGATGAGGTCATGTTTAGTTAAACCGTGGATCGCCGGGGTGACATTGATGCAATCAGTGGCGGCGGTCGCATTGGAAGAAGTGCCAGTGGCCTATTTAATCGTTGCCAAGAGCCATCAAGTCCCTGTCGATATTCTCTATGCGATAGCAATGGCAGAAAGCGGTACGCATTATCGCGGTGAGCAGGTGCCGTGGCCCTGGGCGTTGAATATCGATGGCCAAAGCGTCTTTTGCGAATCCCAGCAAGATGCAATTCACCGGGTTTCCCAGGCTATCCGAAATCAGCAGTCAGTTGATATAGGGTTGATGCAGGTTAACTGGCGATGGCACGGGCAACGGTTTACCACGATTGACGAATCGCTGGTGCCCATTAAGAACCTCAGTGCCGGAGCCACGATTCTATACGAGCAGTTTGAGCAGACTAATGACTGGTGGGAGGCGGTGGGGCGCTATCACGACCCCGGCCAGGACGCGGAATCGCTCGACAGTGCTGAGCGTTACCGAGAGCGTGTAAGGCAGTATTTGCGGGAGCGGTTCTAATGCGAGGGCTATTCGGACTGCTGTGTCTGTTTTTGTGTTTAGGCGCTCACGCCAGAGAACCACTAACCGTGATTTATGAATCAGGCGATACCTTACCGCTTGGACCCTATCTGCCGAAACGAGCGCCACAGGAAAAGACCACCACTCAGGACGCGAATCGGCAGTTGCCGTTCAAGCTGCCGATCACCACACCTTCAATGCAGCCGGGTAAAGTCACAGTCACCCCAAAAGCATTACGTTATTTGCAGCGACCCTTGTTTTTGGTGGGGGCTGATCAGAAATCACGAGACTGGCTTGCTGAAAAGCGCGAGCTGCTTATCCGTATCGGAGCCGTTGGCCTATTGGTTGAGGCGAAGGATCGTCAGGAGATTGAGGCGGTTTTGGCTATCGCGAAAGGACTTCGTTTGGTGCCTGCTTCAGCCGAAGGCTTCGCCACTAAGCTGGGTTTGAGCTACTACCCAATCCTGCTATCAAAAGAGGGGTGGGAGCAGTGACCGACCGGTATGAAGTCGAGGTGTTGTTACGTCCCCCTGTGGAATTGTCTTCGGCGATAGTGGCGCTGAGTTGTGCGGGGATCGTGTTAGCTGCACCGCGTATCTTGATGATGACGCCATCGGTTGCTTTGTTCAGCGCCGGGTGTCTGGGTGGGGTGGGTGTTTGGCGAGCTCGCCAGGCCTGGCGTGTGATTCAATATCAGCGTCATCTCAAGCGCAGCCCGCGCTATGTCATGTCATCATCCCAAGTGCCGGTGAGTCAGTCGGTGTTGTTCTTAGGGCGAGGCTTTCGCTGGAACCAGACACACACAGAGCGGCTCTATGCTGCCCGCGATAAACGCGCTGAACGTTATCTGCAGCCCAGCGCCATCAAGCAATGGGTTCGTCGCAAAGAGATCGAATGGGAGCATAAACCCCTATTGCGAACGATCATGCGATGGACCGCACTAGATTCCCCTCTGAACCCCGTCCGTCCCCCGCCAGCTATCGGGGGCGATGCCGTCATACACGGCGTCGGGATCAGAGGGGAAACCAATGCCACCATGCCGCTTAGTGACCGGGTTGGACATATGGTGGTTGTTGCTCGAACGCGCCATGGCAAAACCCGGCTGGCCGAGGTGCTGACCACCCAGGATATTCGACGCGGCAACAACTGTGTCATTGTGTTAGACCCGAAAGGAGACGCCGATTATCTAAAGCGTATCTATGTCGAATCCCAGAAAGCAGGGCGTCAACTCATTATCTTTCATCTGGGCTATCCCGAGCTGAGCGCCCGTTACAATGCCATTGGTTCCTTTTCACGGATTACAGAAGTTGCGACGCGAATCGCCAGCCAGCTACCGGGCGAAGGGGAGGCCAGTGCGTTTAAAGAATTTGCCTGGCAATTTATCAACGTCATTGCAGTAGCGTTAGTGGCGATGGGCGAAACTCCGGATTACCTAAAAATTCGTCGTTATATCACCGATATTGATGCTCTGTTGATTCTGTATGGCCGCCATTGGCTGGCTGAAAATGGTCCGGAGGATTGGCAGGATGAGTTGGGGGAACTGCAAGACAGTATCAACCTGAAGTCGTTGCCAAGGATCGATCAGGGCAAAGACCCCGAAGCACTGGCAATGGTGCGCTATCTCAATACCCATGCGACTTTCGATCAGGTGTTAGAAGGGCTAATGTCTGCTTTCCGCTATGACCGTGAGTATTTCCTGAAAATCACGGTGTCCATCAAGCCCTTTCTGGAAAAGCTAACCACGGGCAACATCGCATCGATCCTGGCACCCGATAAGGCGAATACCGACGATCAACGTCCGGTGTTGGAATGGGCGCAAGCGATAAGGTCTAACGCTGTGGTCTATGTGGGACTGGACGCACTCACCGATCCAGAAGTAGCCAGTGCGGTGGGCGCTTCCATGTTCAGTGACCTGACCAGTTTGGCGGGCCATATTTATAAGCATGGCATAGCGCCAAGTAAGACGAACGAGTACGCCAAGAAACCGCCGGATATTGTGATCCACGGGGACGAGTTCTCCGACTTGATCGGGCCGCAGTTCAAGACGCTGATTAATAAAAGCGGCGGTGCTGGTTACCAGCTTAATTTGTATACCCAAACCTGGAGCGACCCGATTGCCGAGTTGGGTAGCGAGGCGAAAGCCGGGCAGTTGGCTGGCAACATCGGCACTATGCTGATCATGGGCGTGAAGGAGGTGGCCACCTGTGAAATGTTCACCAGGCAGCTGCCGGAGGTGAGTGTCAGCGAAATCATGGCGGTTTCCGGCGTCACCGACAATGTCGATACCTCAGCTGGCATTGGTTTTACCTCCAATAATCAGGATCGGGTCAGCATCAGCCGTGTGCCTATGATCTCCCCCGCCGATATTGTGGCGCTTCCCAAAGGGCAGGCATTCGTCCTGCTCAGGGGCAGTGAACTGTGGAAAATCCGTATTCCCATGCCGTCCAAAATGGATGATCAGGAACTGCCCGACGATTTGGGCGACATGCTTCAGCATATGCGGCGCAGTTATACGTCAGTTGTGGACTGGTCCAGTTACTCTAGCAGTATGAGTGGCCGATAGGCCAGGGTGATAAACCCATGGCCAAGTCACAGCAGTATCAGCCCCCTAAAAGAAAAGAACCCGGTCTCATAGGCAGGTTGCTCTCTGGCACTACGCAGCTAATTGCCTGGTTAATAATTAGCCTGATACTCTCTATTTTCATCGAGTGGGTGGGTATGGTGTATTTCTGGCCAGATCAGAGAGATGGCCACGCCAAAGAAATATTCCAAGCCGATCAGGCCTACCTCAACCAACACCTCCAGCAGCAGTCTGTGAATTACAAACGCCTAGCTTCTGTAAAGGCAGAGCGGGCTGTTCGCTGGATCGATCAGCAAGTAGCGTTGATGGGCGTCAAGCAAACGCCACCAAACGACTCAGGTAGAATTTTTTCAGCGGTTGCAGACTGGGCAAGTGGGCTCTATAGCCGCTATGATAGCTATATTCTAGCGGCAGGTTATGTCTCGCAGACCTTTGTTATCCGGTTGACGTTGATTCTATTCTCGTTACCGGTTTTCGCACTCACCGGATTAGTTGGGGCGATTGATGGTTTGGTAGAACGAGACCTCAGGCGCTGGGGTGGTGGCAGGGAAAGCAGCAACGTCTTTAACCTGGCCAAACGATCTATCATGCCTGCATTTGTTATGGCCTGTGTGATCTATATTGGCCTTCCATATAGTTTAAATCCCTCCTTTATCATCCTGCCCTTTGCTTGCCTTTATGGTTTGGCTGTTCGTGTAGCGTTTGAGAGGTTAAAGAAGTACTTTTGACATTGTTTTGGGTTGAATATCAAGATGTTACCCCCCATTTATAAATAGCAGTGTCGTAGACCCCCTTTGCGTGAAGTTTCGAAGTCTTATGATCGTGTCGGAGGGATTTAGTATAAATTTTAGAGGAAATTCCCCATGGAACCTATTTCGATGATAGTTGGCGCACTAGTGGCGGGCTCATCTGCCGCGTTAAAAGATACTGCTAGCCAAGCAGTTAAAGACGCATATTCTGGTTTAAGAACTTTGGTTATTCATCATTGGAACAACCAAGTTAGTGGTAATGACAGTAAGCTGGAGCAAGAAGCCAATATATTAATATCTAATTTGGAGGATGACCCCGAAACATTTCAGGTGCCAGTTGAAAAGAAATTGTCTGAATCCATACCTGAGCCTTCGGCTGAGCTTGTTGATAAAGCTCAGGCGCTATATGAGCTGTTAGATAAGAACGGTTTCGATACTGGCAAATACAATGTAACTGTTCAAGGCGGAAAAGGGGTTCAGATAGGGGACAATAACACGCAAATTAATAAATTTTAGCCAAGTTGAGGGGGCAGGAATTAGTTATGTCTGAAAATGATGGAAGCAACCCTCTTAATGTTCAAGGGGCTCAAATAGGTGATGGAAACAATCAGTACAACTATTTTTTAAACTCCTACCCGCAAAACATTGTTTCAAAGACCATAGCACAGGAATTATTGGACTTAAGGGCAGCGCGATTTTTTGTAGGAGAAGTAGAGCCTGCAGACCGGGCAAAGAAGTTTTGTCATAAGCTTTTGGATGGGGAGTATTCCGCAAGTGCTGATCCAGTAAGGGGTATAGCTTTAGCTTGGTGTTCAAGGGTTCTTGCATATAAGGATATAGCTGCTGCTAAAAAATCTCTTGAAGAAGCCGAGAAACACTCAGGGTCGGAAGAGGTTTCTATCGCTAAGGCTTTCATTGCCTCTTCAGAAGGTGATAGATCGTTAGCGCTGTCAATTTTGTCGAAAATTGACACTTTACAGTCAGTTACGGCTTGCTTCTTAGTGGTCATTCACCACGATACCCCCGCAGAGGGTATTGAATGGCTGAAAAGTGCAGGGCATGACTTTCTTGATCTAGACTCTGATGGCAAGTTTTTATTCATATCTCATCAATTAGATGCTGGAAACTGGGATGAAGCATTTGACTGTGTAGGGAAGCTTGTAAGTCAAGACTTTGAAATAACGCCTGTATTGTACTTTAGTGCCGCATTATCAAATTTGCTTAAAGCTGCTCCAGAAGAATTAAGAAGTGCTTTATTGAGGCACCCGCCTTTAGATGCATCAATTAGATTGTTTGATGACGATGTTTCTCTAAATAGTCGCAGGCTGGCTATTCGTAATTTTTTGTTGTGTAGCAAGGCGGCAGAAAATTCAGGTTGTAGTCAAGCTGCAAATATCGCAAGTGACTATAATCTTTGGTTGCGTCTAAGAGACACCGAATTAAGGACTGATGCTTTAGATGAGTTAAAAGCAAGCCTGAGTGATTCAGACCACAAAATTAGAAGAGTTCCATTGGCACTACAATTTGGGATTCCGATCGATCTAAAACAGTTTGAATCAGAAATACAGCAAAGTATTGTTCGTTCCGGAGGAATCTCTACAGAGATTGCACTGGGCCGGTTAGCTTTAGCGTTTGAGCAAAATTCCCCCAAGGATGTCGCTCAATATGTAGGGAAGTATAAAGACCAGCTATACCAATGCCTAGACAGAATTTATATCGACTCAATTCAAATTGAAGCGCTATCCAGAAGTGGTGACGTTGATGCAGCATCGTCTTGCTTGACCGAGTTGATTGAATATGGATTGCCTGAAGCTCAAAGATTAAAGCTTGAGAATATTATCGCCGAGTCATGTGGTGATGAGTCAATTGGTAAATATAAGGAGCAATTTAATAGAACAAACGAGTTGCCAGATCTCGTTCTTCTGGTAAAGAAACTAGAAAACCTGTCTGAATGGGAAGAAATGCATGGTTATGCATTGGATCTATTTGAAAGAACCCGATCATTAGAAGATGCAATCAGTTTGGCATTTTCGATACATTACTGTAAGCAACCTGATGAGGTATTGAAATTTCTCAATGAAAATTCTGACTTTGTATGTCAGTCCGATCAACTTCGAGGATTGATGGCGGTCAGTTATTATCAGCTTGGCCGATTCTCAGACGCCAAGAAAGAACTGGAGTTAATTGAAGACTCAAAAGTTAAAGATAGACATAAAGAACTTCTTGTTAACATAGCCATCTCTTCTGGAGATTGGGAAAGTCTTCATCACTTTGTTGAAGAAGAATGGAAGGGTAGAGACGATGCTAATCCTCAGTCTCTAATTAGGGTAGCTAAATTAGCTCAATCAATAGGTTCCCCACGTGCTCAACACCTCGTTGAATCTGCTTTGTCAAAAGTTGACGACGATGCTGAGATTTTTATGTCAGCTTACGGAATCGCAGTTGGGTCTGGATGGGAAGATTCAGAAGTGGTTGGACAATGGTTGAATAGAGCTATTGAGCTTTCTAGCGAGAATGGTCCAATTCAAAGGATGTCCTTATCTGATCTCTTAGATAGAAAGCCTGCATGGGATAGTAAAGAAAACGACGTTTATGATCGCCTTAAAAGAGGTGATATTCCTTTGTTTATTACGGCCAGTACACTCAACAAGTCATTGGGTGAGACATTTTTGCTTCAAGCCCTAGCAAACGTAAAAGAACGAGATCCTAGAAGGCGCGTAGCTTTGCCTTCATATAGTGGCGCGCGCGGTAGTGTTTCCGGTTTGGAGACAGTCAAAAGAGTTGGTCTAGATGCTTCGTCGCTATTTACACTGGGATTTCTGGATATTCTTGACGATGTGGCATCCGCATTTGAGACCCTGATTATTCCTCACTCTACTTTAGGTTGGTTGTTTAAAGAGAAGCAAGAAATATCTCACCATCAACCAAGCCGTATATCAGATGCAAAAGATATTCAGCGTCTTGTTCAAAATGGGGGGCTGAAAGAGTTCTCTTCCAATATTGTTGCTGATCGAAATTTGACTAATGAAGTAGGGGAAGAGTTGTCGCTTTTTATCTCCACTGCTGAGGGTAAAAAAACATCTGAATCAGAAAAAAAACACATTGTGGTGAGGCCCAGCCCTGTACACCGCGTTGGCTCATTGATGGAAGAGCAGAGGGCGTTCAAAATTCTGTGTCAGCCAGTCACAAGTCAATATGAGCGTCTAGCCGCCCCTCGAAGTGAATCGATAACTGAGACAGTGTCAGATTCCAATTTTGCACTGGGTGCGTCCAGCGCTCCGACGTTTTCAAAATACCGGCATACAGCAGCTTGAGCAAGCTGTTCTCATTCGGGAAGCCACCCTTGGTTTTTGTGAGCTTTCTGAACTGCCGGTGCACG
>MDSZ01164514.1_pt1 | contig 21770 bp, 17 predicted proteins | sample 811201 | NCBI WGS metagenome assembly MDSZ01 (sample SAMN05326647, study PRJNA326480) | marine metagenome | isolation source: seawater | place: Indian Ocean: North | collected 2010 | reverse complement strand
TACCATCGAAAGTATTAGAATAAGCATTTCTTTGTGCTACAGTTTGTTCACTAGTATTATTCCTAGCAGTACCATTTTTAGATCTAGACATTATTTACCTCTTTATTCGTCATATTCGTATGTATCGGTATTTATATATTCACCTAACTTTGACTGAACAGCTGCATCTGTGCTTGCTCTTAGCTTAAGTACATTTTGTCCTGTATAGTTTTTTCTTGGATCATTATTTACATTTGATACGCCATATCCTGTCGTATCAAAAAGATCTTCACCATCAGGTAAAAGTTTAACATCTGAAGCTTTTGTAAAATGATGTACAGGTTGAGGTACCGGGCCAACTGGATGGTTTGGATTATCAAGCAATTCTTTAGGTACTAATGTATTTGGTCCCCAAACATAAGGGCTATCTGACGCTGTTGTATTTAATTTATTATCACCTTCATTAAATTCAAAATTACTTATTTTAAAACCTTGTGGAAAGTCTAAATTTTGACCTACTGGTACTGTAGCTAATACATCTGCGCTTGAGTCATTGCTAACTAGACCAATTGCTATATTATCAATTTGTTCACCAGTCCCTCTTCCAGCGATGTCAAAAATACTAGAAAAATCAGTCCTGGAAGCACCTTTCTTCTTACTAGTTGATGATCCTTGCGCATACCCGTCTCTTTGTAGTGACACTTGAGTAGTAGGATCATCATTAGGATCTCCGTGTCTAGCTGTTCCGTGTATAGATCTTGTATTTGGTCTTGCCATAATAACTTTCCTTTGTGCTTATATTATTAAATATTATTAAGAAGTCTTTTCTTAAGTTCTCTTTTAACTTCTTGCACTTTTTTAAGTTCTTCAATAAGCTTTGACTCTTTAAGTTTGCACATCTGATAAAAGTCCATGCATTGTGTAACAGTAGAAGCATAGCCTGTTGCATCTACTTCTTTAGTCTTGCTAGGGGCTTCTGACGGGTGCTTCATTTTAAGCTCTAAAGTTTCATTTAGACGAGCTCTTTCTTCGCGAATTATTCTGCGAATAACAGCTGGTGTTAGTTTTTTGCGATTAGACATATTTAAATCTCCGTGTAAAATAAATTGATTATATTCTAAATATATCTATAATTGAATTTTTTATTTTTTATTATCAGAAAATGCTAATGCTGCCCAATTATTTGAAGCACCACCAAACATTTCCATAGGATCAGACTCGTTAGCAATTTGACTGTAAGTATCAGTTGGTTTGGCTGTAAATCTATTAGGTCTATCAGCTGTGTTTTGTTCTTGAAGTGTTGTCTTTGCTGTATCTGAAAGTATGTCTGCCATAATAGGATCATTTGTTGTCTGAGAAATTATTTTTCTTGTATTCTCTTCAAAACTTTGATTAGGAACTTTTTGTTGTTCTTGCCTTTTGTTTGTAGACATTGTCTTTTTAAGACTTCTTGAAGAAGAAAAACTTTCATTTAATTCTTCAATATTACCATCTGACAAACCTTCAGCAAGAATTTCAACAAGGCATTCTTTGACAATATTTTTAAGCATATTTCGATTTACTTTAGCCATTTTTTACACCTATGCCTGTTTAGTAATCCAAGAAAGATCTGTTTGTGTATAGCTATCTTCTGACTTGATATTTGTTAATCCTGCCATTACATATACAATACTGCCGTCCTCAACATCTTTAAAAGTAATTTCTGTGCATCTAAGCTCTAATCTTCCAGTACTACCATTATTTAATAAAAAATGCTCTGTTTCTCCGGTTCCGCCTGATATGCCGCCAGAAGAAAAAGCTATTTCAATATCAGAAGAACAACTAATCATAATCCATCTAGAAACTCTAGGCAATACAAGGGTATCATTAGCGCCATCTGCTAATGTAATTTTTTTTGCGTAAGGTAGACCGCTTAATTGATACTCAGGTACATGATTAATGCTTGGTTTAGGCCATCTTGTATTATTTTCAACTGACATTATTTCCACTCCAATATATCGTTAAATATTCTATCTATTCTATCTGTTTTGTTAAATACTTCATTAATAAACTGTGGAGTAACTTCTTTTCCTTCTTTCATCATGAAAGCACCAGGAGTAGAAGGCTCACTAACAAAGTCCCAGCAAATAAGCTGAAAATCGTCTTGTACTATCTGCATATCACCTTGTGTTTTTGTACTACCTACACCACGAGAAGAGATACCTAATGTAACACCACTTTCTACTAGTGACTGGAGTATTTTTCCGCTTGGTGTGTTTAAAATCTCAACAGTCCCATATACAACGTTACCTTCCATGTAAGCTTCTTTAATATTGTGTGAAGCATTTTTGAGTTCAACAACAGAAGAATCTGGGTGATCTAGTTCACCTAGCGCTCTGTTCTCTTGTATAAACTTTTGATAATTTCTAATTTCTCTTTCAAGAATTACTCGAGGATAAACTCTTCCGTTCTGGTTAAGCGTCTCAGCTTTTTGTAGAATACCTTTCATTATTAAAGGTCCTCCACCTTCACGCTGCTCTCTAATTAATTTAGGATCATATTCAAAATTAATCCATTCTGTTATAAGTCTTTGTGAGGACATGTTACTCTCCTAAAATTTCATCTTTTAATTTTAAAACTGTTAAGTATTTTTCAACATTATCTTTATTTACAGAAGTTTCTGAAAGATTTGTTATATTATTTATAATCTTTTCTTTTTTCTCGAGCAATATATTATTGCTGCAATTTAAAAAATAATTATTAATGTTTCTAACTGTGTCTTTTTTAATTTGATGAAAATTTTCAACGAGTTTATCTTCTTCTTCGCTAATAAATAAAGCAATAATTTTTTGCTGATCTTGAGAAAGTTGTGAATTATATTTTTTATCAAACATTTCTCTCATTATATTATAAGTTAATTTATCTACTTTTGGAATAACTTTATTTTCTGTTAATACTTTAGACTCTGTTAAGTGATTATGTAATTTTATTTCGTACTCTGTTGATAAGTCAAAATTATCATTATCGCTTCTCCATTCGTTTAATAAAGTTTGAATTGTAGCGTATATTCTATAGTTTTTAACTTTTTGCTCAAATATTTTACCTTTGCCAAAAGTATAATTTAAGTCTTTTATTAAAAGAGACTTTTCTCTTTCCAGCTCTTTGCTATCAAACATATTGTTACAAGCTTTTTTAGCTTCGTTTATAATTGAATAAGCTAATTGGTCTGTAACGCCTTTAGTAGTTGCAAGTGCCTTAAATAGTTTATATTCTTTTTTAAGTTGATTGCCATTGTTAAAGTGCTTTTTTATAATGCTTAAAGCGCTTTCTGCAATTTTGTTATTTTCTTCAATAATATTAGAACAAGTAAAGTTTATAATCTGATCATATATTATACCGATATTTCTCTTTTTGTTATGAACTCTAGTCATTATTTTAGTCTTCCTCAAATAGTTTGTCATCTATAACTATATCGTAATCTTTATCATTATTTTCAGTTAGTATATTATTTTTATTCATAGACAGCTGATTTGACATGTTATCTAAATCTTTCTGCATTCTAAACGTAAGTTGTCTATCTACAAAATCGTTAATAACTTTACTTTGTGGCATAATACCGTCTTGTAAGTCTTTTACTGTAATAGGACTCATAGTATACTTTGTAGCGCCAAAACCTGATGCAAAGTCTGATGCTTGAATTGGATTCTGATCAAGACCAGTAACTGATTTTAGTGTACTTTTTTTGTAAGGACCTCTTTTACCTGAATCGCTTTTATTTTGTTTGCTATCAGACTCATCATCAGACTCATCAGTTTCTTCTATTAAAGAATCATATTTGGCTAGTTCATCTTCTGACATTATTTTACCTTTTTTCATGTCAGATGCAAAAAGACCTTCTAAACCTCCACCACCACCACCGCCTGCATCTGCACCTGCTTCTGCGCCTGCATCGTCTCCTCCACCACCGCCTCCAAACATATCACCTGCTGCATCTTCACCTCCTGACTCACCTGCTGCATCTTCACCACCTTCATCGCCAAAACCAAAGTTGTCTTGTGAAGGAGGTTGAATTGCTTCAATTTCCATTTCTCGAAGCTTATCTTTTTCTCTACCTTTTTCAATTCTTAATATTTCGTCATCATTTAACTCTAATATATGTTTTCTAATCCATTCTTTATCAACCATACCTTCAGGAGCTTGACCAGAGATTTCAAACTTAGTTCTAATTAGTTCCAGTTTTTGTTGTTGAGCAATACTTGATGGATTACTTAAAGCTAACTCAAAGTCTAACAGATTTTCTTCTGTGTAACCATGTGTATATAAATGAATCATAGCAATTTTATTAAGTTCAGATATGATGGTTTTTTGTATTCTTTGGATTGTTCGACTAAATCTGATGTCTTCTTGCGCTAACGTAGCTTTTGCACCAATGTCTTCGTCATAGCCTAAGTAAGCTTTAGGAATTTTTAAAGCAGCAAACAATTTTTTCTGGATATATTCAACATCTTCAATAGCAGTTGTATTTGAACCACCTGCTAAAGTATCAATTCTGGTTCCTGTATCACCACCTCGTACAGGCAAGAAATAGTCTTCATCAACTGACAAGGGGTTATATCTTAAATCAACTTGACCTGTTGTTTTATTTACAACAGCATTTCTTTTAAGTGAAGTTTGAGCTTGCTCTAGATAGTCTTGTATATTTTCAGGTGGTATATTACCTACATCTATGTAAAAGACTCTTCTTTCAGGAGACCTTATTACTCTATAAACAAGCATAGCATCTTCTATAAGAATTAACTGTCTCCAAACTCTTCTTGCACCTTCTAGTACAGAAGAGCCGTAAGGTAAAAACGCATCATTACCAAGAAGTCTAAAGTGTGATACCTGCCAGTTTTCTAAAACTCTGTTGCCTTGTGTAACCCATCTAAATCTAACTGCACCAGGATCTTCAGAGTCAAAGCCTTCTTCTCTTTCTATTTCTGATATTGGAATCGGAAAAACATTAATTACTCCATATTCTGGATGAATATCGTTAAAAAGAAAAAAGTCGCCGTATTTACATAAGTTTCTTACCCACATTACAAGATTAAAATCAATATTTAAAGTATCATAAAAAAGTTCAGTAAGTATTTTTTTAATCATTCTATTTTCAGAAAAAATATGTAATACTTGACCTGCTGCATCTGGAGAGACACACTCTTCTGAATATATGTCTAAAGCTGAAGATATTTCTGGTGTTGCTTCCATCTCAGAGAAATCTGAATATCTTGCCATTCTATCATAAGAACCATAAGCGCTAAGTGTAGAGTTATATACATCGCTATGTGCTTTTTTAAAAACTTCTAGTGAAGACTTGTCAGAGTTTTTTCCACTAAATTTTTTTATTTTTCTTCTAACAACAGGCCCAGACCTAAAAAGAGTTGTTAATTTTCTAAATAAGTTATTATCTTCTGCCATTTTTTATTTTCCTATTAACCAACTTAAATCACCTAATGGGTTTTTTTTAGTTGGTTGTGAATTTGTTCCAAACTGACTCTCCGGTAAAATTACTGGTATCGTTGGATTGTATGAGTTCATCTTATTATTATAGAAAGGTGATATAACACTGTTATCAACTTTTGTATTATTTATTGACATACCTTTTAATATTGCGTTAGCTTGTTCACTTTGCATTGCATTATAGGAACTTGAAACGTCAATACTTAACCAACATCCTATTGCAAGTGACATGATAAGGTCATCATTATAACCTTTCATAGCAGTTATTTTTTTACCATTCCATATAAAAGTCTTAAGCTCGGAATAAAGACGACTTGAATAAGACTTTATTTTAGCGTTTCTTAATACGTCTTCAAAGTTAGCAAGTATTTTATCTCTGCTTTCTTTGCTCGTTGTAAACCCTGCTTTTCCAATATTGTTGCCTTCGCCATAAAGATACTTATATTTTTCTTTTTCAGAAGAAAAATAAATATTTTTATAACCTAAATCAGATAGCTTTACGAGCATAGTATAACCGTAAGCATTATTTTCAGGACAAACTACAGCTGTGTTAAATCTTTTTGCTACGTCATATACAACAGAAGCAAATTGATCTGGCGGTATTTTACCTTTAAACTCAGAAGATACTGTCAAGTCTTTTGTGTTAATTACATGAAAAGTTGAATAGTCACCACTATCGCCTCTTGCAATGTCTGCAGAAAGAACATAGTTTACTCCATCAAGCGGATATTCCCAATACCATATATTTCCATTTGGGCCGCTTTTTTCTATTGGCTGTTTAGTTTGTATTCTTATTTTTTCTATTATGTCATTACTTAAAAAAGTATCGCCTGAAGAAGAGAAGTCACATAAGAGCTCTTGTGCAACTTGCTTTTGAGACATGTTTTTAGTTTCTTTATTAAACCAATCATCGTCTCTTTCAGGATGAACATCCCACATTAGCTTTATTGAATTAAACTCGTTTTCTTTTCTATTAGCTTTTGTGTATATTTCGTGATATTGTCCTCCAACACCGTTAGGAGTTGATAGTAGTATAGCACGACCACCAGTAGATAGTGTAGGATATAAACCCATCCATAATTCATCAAAGTTGCGAACAAAAGCTGCCTCATCTACTATTAGCAAAGATAACGCTTCAGAACGTCCAGCATCTTCTGAAGTAGGAACTGCTTTAATCTGAGATCCGTTTGAAAATTCAACTTGTTGTTTATTATTAGCAACTATTGTAGGCACTAAAAGCCAGTTAGGCATTGATTTAATATATGTTTTTACTTTTCTTATAAAGTTTTGTGCTACAGCTAGTTTAGTAGCAATAATAAGTATATTTTTTTCTTTATAAAAGCATGCTTGCCACACAGCATAAGCTGCCACTAGTGTAGACAATCCTAACTGTCGTGACTTTAAAATAATATTAAATCTATGATCATTAAAGTCTTTAACACAGTCATCTTGAAAGTCATACGTTTTAAAAGGAATCAGCCCTCGTAAAGGGTGCTGAATTTTCAAATACTTATTCATAAAATATACTGGATCTTTTCCACATTTTATGATTTCTGATATTTGACCTTTTTTATGGGCTGCCATTAACTTACCTCATAGACCAAAGAGTATGTGTACTTTAATTTTCTATGTGGGCTATAAGGACTCACAGTTAAAGTCTCAATATTATCAGAAGTACCGCATTTTTTAGTTTTTAAAGGACGACCTGCTTCACTTTTAAATTGACTTTTAATTAAGTTAAGCCTTGATCTTATCATATCATTTGCTTCTTTTTGCAAATGCTGCATCTGAATGTGTAAATCTTGTTCTCTTGCGACGTTTAATATAGTCATAAAACTAATTGTCATTTGATCATTATGAAGCTTTGCCAATGTTCTTCTAGAGCTATTTTCTGCATAGTTATTGTAAACATTGTCAATAGCACTACCTATCGATTGTATTAAGTCATATTCCATTTTTAAGCCTTTTAGATTTAGTAATTATATATTAATTATTATCTTTGTTACTAAAACTTTTAGTGATAGAGCATTCTTCACACAAATTATTGTCTTTTAAAGATAAACAATCTTCAATTGTAGAAACTAATTCATTACATTTTGGACATTCAATTGGTAAAGAATTAGAGTTTATAGGTCTAATAAACTTTATTCCATTTACATATTTAACTTCATTTTTATCATCTATTTTTAACCACATATTATTTTGCATATACGTATGAGTCCTTATTTTTGATAGTAATTTCTAAGTTTTTATCAACTATATCTTTTATAGCATCAACGTGAGAAATTATTAAAATTGTTTTAAAGTATTTTTTCAAACTAGTTAATAACCTTCCGCAAGCTTCAACATTATTATCGTCTAAAGCTCCAAAGCCTTCATCAATAATAAAAATATCAGACTTTGGTAAAGAAGATATATTGATTAATGATACTCTGATAGCTATTGACGCCAACATTTTTTCCATTCCACTTGCACATTCTATAACTCTTTTTGAGTCACCGTAATCAATATATACTTCAAGATTATTATTGCTAGACCCTTCTTCAAGTGTTATTGTAAAGTTTGTTACTCCATTTAGTATATTAGCTATTTCTTTATTTATGCGAGGTAAAACAGACTTTATAATGCTAGTAGGAATTCCTTTTTTTGATACAGCAAATGAGTATAAGTCATAAACTTTCCATTCATCAACTATATTATTGAATTCACATTTTTCTTTTATTAATGCATCAATATCTCTTTCAGACATAAAAATATTTTGATTGTTAATGTTAATTAGTTTTTCTATGTCAAATACTTTTAAATCTAATTCCTTTATTGATAATTTTATTTCTTCTAGTTTGTTTAAAGATTTAATAGAATTGTTGTTTTTAATTCTTTCTTGTATTTCTAATAGGCTTTTAAGTTTTTCATTATTAGATGTTATTTTATCTTTTACATAGTCTTTTTTTGTAATACTCTGAGCAATTTCAGATTTAATTTTTTCTTCTTTTAATAAGATTTCATTATATTTTTGTATTTTTTCTTTTATTTCTTGGTCTTTAAGCGACTTTACTAAACCTTTAATCTCATATATTGATCCTTCAATATCTTTAATATCAACACTTACTTTTTCAATTTGTTCTTTGGAATCAAAAGCTTTTTTAATAAACATGCAATTCTTAAATTTGTTTTCACAAGGAACGTTATCAAGAATTTTTATTTCGCTCTGATGTCTTTTATAATCTTTATTTAAAGAGTTCTTTTCGTTATTAAATGCTGATAGTTTAGACAAAAGCGTGTCAAGCTTTTCTTCATCTTGTTTTAACTTGTCTAAAGAAAAGCTTTCCTTAAAAGAATCTATTTTGCTTAATTTTAATCTATTTTCACTTATCTTTTGTTCTAAATGATAATCATTATCAATTAGAGATTTTGCTTTTTCTTTTGTATGAACAATTTCTTTACCAACAGAATCAAGTGTGTATCCAGACTTATCTGTGCTATCTTTTAACAAATCTTTTTGTTGAAGTTTTAAACTTATTTCTTCTTCCCTTAGCGACGAGAGTTTGTCTTTTAATTCAACAATATTTTTTTTGTTGCTTTCTATACCCAAGCGTAAGTCTTTTATTTCAAGGTCCCAGTTTTTTTCTTTTAAGTTTTTAATTTTGTTTTTTAATACTATATAATTTTCACGTGAAAGCTTATAAAGTTCGTCATATACATCGATATTTAAAAACTTTGTCAAAATTGATTTTCTTGCTGTGCTTTTCTCTTTAATAAAAGAGTTTATTTCACCTTGTGAAGCAAAAGAAGTTGACAAAAAGTCTTCTGGCGATCCTATTAAGCTTTTAATATTTTTTTGTGTTTCTCTTCTTTGCTCTTCGGTTTCATCATTAAAGTCAGCATTATTAATTTTTGTTAAACTTAATGAAGTAGAAGCAGAAGTTTCACCTTTTTTATTAGTTCTTTTTTCTGTCTTTCTACTAATATTGTATTTTTCACCATTAACAGTAAAGTTTAAATTTCCTGTGCAAAATCCTTTTCTAGTATTAATAACATCAATATTTTTTAGTGAACCACGATCTGTACTGTTAAATAAAGTGTACATTAATGTGCCAGGAATTGATGATTTACCAGATCTATTACTACCAAATAACCCTACAATACCTGTTAAGTTATCAAAATTTATAAAATTACTTTTACCATAAGAAAAAGTGTTATCAAATTCTATCGAGTTTATTGACCATCTATTACCAATCTTATCTGAAAGGTCTTCTGGTAGCTTATCTAAATTTTCAGCAAATATTTCTAATATTTTGTTTGTGTTTTCTTCACTTAAGTCTTCATAAAAGTTTGAAATAATTTTTTGTCTGTCTACTTTGTTTCTAATGTCTAAAATATTACTATCATTTTTAAATTCAATTTCAATATTTTTTTCTACAGTTCCAATATTCTGAAAGACTACTTCTTTAGCTTTCTTATCATTTTTCAAATAGTGATGTAATATTTTAATTTCTGCTTGCGATATTTGAGTATTAGACCTAATTCTGAACCTAGATTTAGATTTAACTTTTTCACAATATTTAAAAGTATTTTCTAGATTTTCTTGCCAATCAATAGTAACATGTGGGTGTGGGTTTGCAATAGAAATAAACTTGCTATTGTAATCATTTTTACTATTAATTGTCCAAAGTAAGTATCCTTTTTTAACATCTTCACCATAGTTTTGCTGAACAGTTGAACCAGGATAAGCTATTCTCTTTTCTTTGTCGAGATATTGAAATTTATGTATATCTCCTAAAAAACCAAAGTCAAACGAATTAAAAAAGTCTGTATTGACTTCGCCTTCAAGTTCCCAATCAACATCAGTCTTAGATCCCCAAACAGCTCCGTGAAAGCATGCAATATTTATTGCGTTTTTTGTAGGCTTTACGTTTTTCCAATTTTCTTCATCAAAGCAACTAAATACACACCAGTTTATGTTTGTATCTTTACATGGGTAAACACCTGATTTTTTATACAAGAACAATCTAGGATTATCTAGAGCTGCTATAATTGGGCTTATAGCATCTTGTCTGTCTTTATTTAGTATGAGGCCATCGTGATTACCAAGTATAATATGTGTTGGTGCTATATTTGCTAAAGATGTAAACCACCAATTTAAAAGATCAATAATTTCAGGTGTAATGCCTTGAGTTTTTGAGTGAACAATATCACCACCGACAAAAATTAGGTCGACGTTTTCTTTTTGAAGACTTTTAAAGACTTTGTTAAAAACAATCTTGTACTCTTCGTGTCGTTTTAAACTTCTGAAGTGTACATCAGAAATATGTGCTATTTTAATCATTAAAGTAACCTTATTTTATTTAATAAGCTATCGTTTTCTGTGTATTCTTTTGCTGAATTGTAAAGCTCCATAAACTTTTTATGGCTCATGTCACCAACATCTTCATAACCACGAGTATCAACTATTTCAACATTAATATCATATGAATGCAGTAAACTAGCAATTTTTAAAGACTTGCTGAAAATATCACTGTCAAGTGCTAGTTTGATGTTTGTTCTATTTGCTACTATTTTTTGAAATAATAGCATGTCTTCTGTCAAGCTTGACCCTAACAAACATGTTGCGTTATCATTTGTTTTTATTAAGTCTAGAGGACCTTCAACTAAAGTTAAGTCTTTTGACCAGTCTATATTTAGCTCATTAAAAATTATCTTGCTTTTTGTAACTGGTGCATTTCTATATTTAAAAGAATCATTTGTTGACGCGTCAATTTTTCTTCCTGTATAGTAGTTAATGTTTCCACATTTATCATAAGATGGTAAAATCAAATATCTACTAAATTCTGGTGAAGAAGAAAAACCAGGACGTAACAAAAACAGTTTTTTCTTTGAAAATCCTCTTTTTATTGCATATTTTATAACATCTCTATTATCTGGATTTTTTGTATTGTAGTTTTCTACAATAAAGTTAAATCCTTGAGGTTCGTTAAGTATAATTTGTTCTTCGACTTCTTCATCGTCAAATAAACTAAATTTTTTCTTATAATTAACAAATAAGCTCGAAAACTCTGAAGGAATTTGTTTTCCTAATTTTTTGAATAGAAAATTAAGATTTGAACCTTTTTTGTCGCATATCCAACAATGATAAAAAGATTTTTCCAAATGAATGCTTAACTTTTTTTTGTTCTTGTTTGGATTTTTACAAAAAGGACACCAAATATTTAAATTAACACCATCGTTCGACAAATGTGTTCTATTGTTTAAAATAGTATTGATAGCGTCAAGTCTTTGTTGAACTTTGTAAGTCATTTAAATAAATTCCTGCTTTTGAAATAACATATGCGTCTGACATATCATAACAAGAATCTTCAAATTTTACAACACCTTTATTAATTCCACGTGATATTGTTTTTTCTGGCCAAACATAATCTACTTGTTCTCTAACCCAAACAAAAACTTGCTCTTTAGTATTTTTTAATTTTTTATCAATTTTAATTTGTAAAACTTTTCTAGCACTGTTTACATTAATATATACAGGTTTTACATTAAGATATTCATATACTATATAAGATACAATTCCATTAAACTTGTTAAGTTGAGATAAAGTTTTTGCTGAAGAAAAACCTTTAGAAAAAGACTGAAATGCTTCTTCAATAAAAACTAAAATATTACTTTCAAACTCGTGTTTTTCTAATAAATTACTAAAATATTTTTTAACAGTATTTGATTTTTCAAATAAACATTTTATTTTTTTTAAGTTAATATTTTGTAAATCTATAAGATTACCTTTAGAATCTAATAAAGATATCCCTATAATAGAAGTAGAAATATCCAGTCCTATAAATTTTATTTGGCTCAAATTAATAATCCATTTTCAGCTTAATTAATATATTATCTGTATTCTTTTTTGGAATAGGATGAGCTAATCTAGCTTTTGCAACTACGTTTAAATTTTCATCATGAAGATTTACATCTGAAATGTATACAAAAGGCTCGTCTGAGTTAAAAGATGACTCATCTATTCTTAAGTTTCTATCATATGTAGTATTTGTTGAGTTGTTAACAAGACCTTGATTTATTATTACGTTTGTTTCGTGAATATACAAGTTGCTATGTGCAGTCATGTCAATTTTAAAATTTCTTTTTCCAAAGTAGTATAACGAAGGATTGTTTATACACAAAATACCTTCAGAATAAAAGATGTTGCCTACATAATTCCATTTCGCAACCTTTGTTAAGCAATTATCTCTATATAAAATACCGTTACCATCATCAGATATTTTTATGCCTATCTGATTATTTGTACCAATAATGTTACTGTCTTCAATAGAAAAAGACTTTTTCTTAATTTTCATATTGTAGTATGACTTTGATAAATCATATATTACACTAAACATATTGAGTGAACTAGCATTAAAGTCAAAATAAGGAATAGGCAAGTCTTTGTATATTATGTCTTCTTCAAGTAGAGACTCATCAATTTTTAATATTGCATCATTATAAATTCTTGTAACAGGATTTGATTTTGTTTTGACAATTTTTAAAAGTGTATCTAAGCTTTTATCTATTTCTAAATTTAAGTTTGAAGTTAACACATCACTTTGACTTAAAAGTCTTTCGTCGTGGTATATAAAATTGCTAATATTATAGAGTCCGTCAAGTGAATTGTTTATATTGAATATTTCACTGTCTACAGATATTTCGTAACTAGCAGCAGAATTTGATCTAACTAATTTATATTTCCTTGAAACATTTTCAAAACCAGTCAAACAATTATCGCAGCTAACATTATACAGTTTATTTGTATTTATATTTTGATAAGAAACAGTATTGTTTGATAAAGCTTCAGCAATTATATTAAACTTAATGCTTGGTATTCCATTGTCACAAGGTAAAACTAGTAAGTTTCTATAAAAATTTGATCCTAAAGATAAGTCTAAATCAATATCATTTGTAATATTTGATTCTATCTTTTCAATACTAATATCAGCTGAAAATTCACCTTTTTTTATTTTTTGATAATCGTCAACTAAAGCTTGTTCAAAAATATTTGTCTTATTATCAAATACATTATTTATATCAAATCCATTTATGATAACATTAGGTTTCTTGTAATTAACAAAATCAACTAGATAATTTTCTATCGAAATATCCAATCCTCCACATGTATTTGCATAATACGGATTATAAATATTTGAGTAATAAATGTTAGCATTACTAATACTATTATTAAAAAGTCCTTCTTTTTTAACAAAAAGAGGTAAATAAAACATAGGAACATATAGTTTTAGACCTATATTTTTATGATCTTCTAAAGAATCAATATTGTTCTTGCTAAGATATTCAATATTATTGCTACTTAAAGTTTTGTCGTATATTTTAATATCACTGATTTCACCACTAAAAGATGAAGATTTTTCATCTTCATCGTTAAAAATAATGTTATCACCATCAGACAAAATTGTTTCAATATTTTTTCCAATATTAACATCGTTATACGATACATTTGTGCCTAAATTTATATCTTTTTTGTAGAAAGGACCATCAAAGTCTTCTTGATTTTTTTTGCCAAAAAAAGTATAAAATATTTCTTCGTAACTTGTATTATAGCTATTAGTTGATTCTTGGTAATACTCAGGCTTATTTCCAATACATATGTAACTGTTATAATTTTTTGGAGTACTTGCATTAATAATAATGTCAATAGAGTGTATTTCTACATTGTCTCTGTGAACTTTTAGTAAATAATCATTAGAATTACTGCTGTTTTTAAAAAAAGAAAAGTTTATATTATACCAGTTATTGTATTCAAAGTTGTTTTCTGATAATAAATAGCAACCATCTGTTGATTGATTTAAGTCTGACAAGAAGTTTACACCGGCAAAGTTTTCATTATTTATTAATTTGTTAGCATTGTCTCCTGTTGTCACACAGAAATAGTATCTACTTTCTCTTTCTATAACATAAATGGACAAAACTTCAGGAATATGTAATATACAACTTCTTAAGTTGCTGCTATCTTTTCTAATATTTAACCAAAAATTTAAAGTAAAATCACTTTTAAAGTCTATTTCGTTTTTTTGACTTTGTGTATCATATTGATTACTGTATATTATACAGTTTGTATGAGATTTTATAGACTCAGACTTTTGTGAAAATAAGTTCAAGCTATTATAATTACAAAAACCAAAATTAATTTCAGGATAGTAATCTTTAGACATATCTCTGTCGTAATAGTCATAAAGACTGTTTTTGACTGTATTTAATTTAGCCAAAGAAAAACTGTCAATTATATTTTTTTGATTTTCTCTTTTAATATCAAAAAAGTTTTTAAAATTGAAGCTTTTTAAATTATGATTATCTATACTGTGGCTCTCTACTAAATTTTTTTTAGCGAGATAAACTTCGTTAAAACTTGAAGTTTCATCAAAAGTTGTATTAAAAAAACTAGCTACGTCTGTTTTTACGCTTTCAACGTTTTCTATGTTGAGTAAGCTATGATCTATAGAGTCATAAGTAATTTCTTTGCAATACACCAAGCTTTTAGTATTAAAATTATTGTCACTAATATAGCTACTAGGATTATTCTTTTCAAACTTAACGTTGAAATTATTTTTTATTCTTGTGTTTTCAAAATTGTCTCTGTTTAGCTTAATAAATGACATTTTTTTACTTTTTAGTAGTCTAGTCTTATTCTAACTGACAAATCTGTTTGAGGATTTTTTTCAATAGGTCTTGAAGTTTTTGCTACAGCTAGCAAAAAACCATCAGCATCATATAAACCTACAGTTGTAATAAAAGAAAAAGGATCTTTTGTTGTAGGGTCAATTGCAATAATATTTCCATCTGAATCTTTATAAGTTGGATTTGTCGAATAATTTAGTTGTGCAGGTGCTGCTCTACAAAAGATAAGAGAAGAGTTAATAATAGTCTCGTTTCTAAAGCCTATTGCTGATAACTCTCCTGTACCGAATCTTGAATCACAAATATGATCAACGACTTGATCAATTGTACCGCTTACCCACAAGTCTGGATAAAATTTACCTCTAAAAAATTGCTGACCTTCAGCAACTACAACGTCATCATTAAAAGCAGGTGTTTCAGTTGGTACTTCAGCAACTGGCCCGTTAATAGTGTCTGCTGTTGAGTTTGTTGAAGTAATTAATCCTCTAAGAAATTGATCGCAATTAATAGCTCTTTCAGCATCAAGTACAATAATTCCTTTATCATAATAAATTAATCCTACATGATTATTGCTTGCATCTGTAAGAGTTGAGACTTCGCCACAAACTGGATCAATAACTAATTTACTTGCTGATAGTGTATCATCAATTAGATAAGATGATGTGTTTGTTGCGTCATCATCTGCAGATATTGCTAAATTTTGCTCAATTGTATCTGTAGTTAAATTTGCTGCATCTTTAAACAATTTCATCCCAAAAGATCCTTTAAAGATATTATCTCTTGTAAAAAGTCTTTTAAATGATAAAAATATAGCTGCATCAATTCTTTTTGGATCAGTTCCTGCTACTGGATTATCTAAAGGAGTTTCGTAATGAGGTGTAACAAAAGAAGCATTAGCATCACCTAATAAGGTCTGCGCAAATTGTCTATAAACAGAAACTTTTTCTCTCATCATTGCTATATTATTATTATTACTTCCATCGCCTAAAGTAAAGATTAGCTTTCCTCCTGCGTCAAAAGTAGCACTTTGTTCGTTAACGACTGGAGCTGAATCAGTTCCGCCTAAGAAAGAACCGATAGTAACATCAAACAATGCATTTGAAGTGCCTAAAGTAAAGTCTTGATCAAATACAGTCTGATATAAAGAACTTGTTATAGAAGTTAAATTAGCTCCGCCACTAACAAAAACTTGATACTTTTTTCTTGTGTTTTCACCACCAAGATTTGAAATGTCAGACTGTACAATATCTATTAATTGTTGTACAGAAGACTTTGATGTTGTTATATTGCTTTCATCTATTGAAACATATGATCCTGTTAATTCTGCCATTGCTTTGCCTTTTTTATGCTGTTGTTACTCTTGTAATATTTACTGGAATTATTAAAGAAGCGCCTGATGATTGACCAATAATCTGTATTTTTGTTTTGATTACGTTAGCATTTCCTACTGAAGAATATCTTGCAAAATCATCAGATGTTATAACGCCACTTGTGTATATAGTGAAAGCTCTACGCCTTTGATTTCCAAAAACAGTAGAATTTGTAACTAAAGATGTATTTAGAATATACGTTGCTATGTTATTAGTATCTTCATCTAAAAACTCTACACCACTAATTTTTAATAAATCATCATGCATTTTAACTAATAAACGACTATCACTAATGTTAGGATCTAAGTTAAAACTTGTATCTGTAACATCAACCATGTTTCTAATTTCAATTTCATAACTAGTTTGTGTAGTATCAGTTGCTGTATCAAAAAGATTTATACTTTGCAAGTTGCCTGAATTGTTACTCCATTCCAATCTTGGCATCTTTTCAATTCTTGTTAGTGGATTTGGAAAAGAAATACAAGGGTGTCTTAAAGCAATATTTTCGTTAGGATTGGCTTCAAAAATAGGAGTATTTTTTTCTATTTTTTCTTTACCAATAGAAATTCCATACTTTTTTATAATTGAATAATCAACTTCATCATCACCAAACGAAAAAGAAGATATTCTAAAAGAGCCGTTGTTTTGGGATAGATATTCTCTACCACGTTCAGTTAATACTGCGTCAATTATAATATTATTTGTAGCATGGTTTAAAAATCCCATTTTTACCTCTTTCTTAATCTAAACTAAAATTTTTTATTGTAATATCGTCTATGTAGTTTTCACTATTTTCTACTTTAAATATATTAAACTTGTAATTTTCTTTATACAATAAATTATTATTTGAGCTGTCGCTATTGTTGTTTATAATAGCAAAGTCTGGTGTTGCGTATAAAGATATTTTATTAATATTCTGTACGTAAGGTGTTATAGTAACAATTTTGTCATCATTATCAAAAAACTTAGTTTTTCTTTTGATAAAAAGATTAGGATAAAATAGAGGAGCGCCAGGAGAGCTAACTAAGTCAACTTCTAATCCTTTTGTAAAATAATTATATTTAACACCTATTTGAGTAGAATAGTTTGAAACGTAACCGTGTGCATCAATTGTGCACAAAGCGTATATGTTAATTTTTTCTTTTTCTAAAGTATCATAAAACTCTAGCGGAAAATCTTCTTTTCTTTTTTCAATTTGCGAACTTGAAACTAAACTATTCTTTTCATAAAGATCAGTTTCAAGATGATATTCTATTTGCTTTACTAATTTAAAAGGCTCATCTAAACTATATCTTTTAAATATTTGATATCCTTTTTGATCACCTACAGAATCAGCTTCAGGCTTCCAGCTTATAAGAACTCTATCTTTATTTTTAAAATATTTAAAGTCTATGTTTGAAGGTGGAAGTGGCCTAGTATTTTCTTTGCAAGTAATATCTTTCGTAAAACTTGGAATATCACAATATAAAATATCTTGTAAGACATGAAAATCTTTGTACTTTGGTATACTAATATTAAATACTGGATATACAACATATCTATATATGTCTCCATATTTAATTGCTGTATCTTTAAAAGAATAACTTGAAGTACTCCTATATTGTCTGTCATTTATTCGATTGTTTAAAAAAAACTTATTAGCAACTACTCTATACTCTTCATTGATTTTTTTATATTTTAAAACTAACATTCCAACATGATAAAAATAGACAGATGCATCTGAAAATATTGTCTTTTCGCTATAAGAAATCATACTGTCTAAAAAATTGCTTTTGTCTTTTACGTTTCTTCTTATTGCATCAGTATTTTCATAATAATCATCATTATCTTCTAACGAATCGTTGTTAAAGAAGATATTGTTTTTATTTTTTTCTCTAACAAGACTTATTTTTTCTCTATTGATATACATTTTTTTGCTATCAAGAATATTTTTACTAAAAGACTCACCAAAATTTTCAACATTAACACTGAACGTATTGTTATAATTCGTTATCTTGTCTTCGTCTAAAGAAAAATTCTTTTTTAAGTAGTAGTTTTTTTCTCTAAGATTGTTAATAAAAGACATTTGTTGTCTATTAAGTGCCGTATTGTTTAGACTTTTTAAATATTCTAAATTTAAGCTTTCAACATAATTTCTAAGAAATACATTATTTTTATCATATCCTGCCTTATAACTTATTGATACTTCTATTTCTTTTGAATTATAGATATTGCTTTTTTCAATACTATCGTCACCAGTTAAAGTCTCACTTTTTTCATAGAAATTGTAGTTAAATCTGCTCTGTAATGTAATATTGCTATTAAAATTACAAAAATTGTAAAAATTCATTATATAACCTCAATATCTATAAATATGCTATAATTATCTATGGCACTAGAATTAGTAACTTTATAAATATTGTTAGAGCTTAAATAGTCTAAGTCAATATTTTCTAAAATACATGTAATTTTTTCAATAGAACTTAATTGGTAATTTCCAGTAACATTTTGTATATTAGACTCAGTTTGGTCGTTAACGTTACTTTGAACAAGATAGACAAAATCTTCAGGTATTATCTCAAAATTAATATTCATATAATCATTCAAATTTAGCAAATTTTTTAAAAATTCTTTGCTTGATATTTTGTTTATTCCGTCAACTAGCTTTAACATACTATAACTTTTTTCACTTAAATTAACTGTATAGCTTCCGTTGTTATTGTTAGAAAAAATGTTTTCAATGTTATTTTTATCTAACTCAAATAAATCAATAAACTTTTCCTCAGATAAATTTGCTATTTTATTAAATGTACTCTGGCTAATGTCAGGTATTGTATTTTTATTATTTAAATTTAAACTATGCAATGTATACATAATTTTATTAATAACATTACTTTTTATATGACAATCTTCAAGATATCTAAAAATAATTTCTTGATTCGTTTCAGAACTAGATACGTTTTCTGTCAAGTTATTTTCGTTAATCTTGTTATTGATAACAAAATTTAAATACTCATTCGCAAATATACTCTCACGATCATTATAATATTCAAAGTTTTTGTCTTCGCTATGTGATACATTATAATAGCCTAACAAACTATTACTAAGTAAAGAAACTTCTAAAGGATCAAAAATTAAAGGTGAGAATAACAATATTTTTGGTAAAAATATTCTGTCAAGTCTATTATGATCAACAATATTAATTTTTACTTTAATAAAGTTTTCTTTGCTAATAGCGCTGACTTCTTCTAGATTTAAATTAATATTATATAAGTCGCCGTTTAAAACTGAGTTAGAAACTTCTGAGTTTAAAAGTGACTCATAGTTGTGATTTTCGATTCTGTTTAATGTTTGAAGAAAGTTATTTCCGTTAAAAAAATCTCTTGCAGTTGTTGAGTTAAAAATATTTTCTAAAAACAAGCTAGATAACATTTCATTATAACTCAAGTTTTCATACATTTTATTTAAGTAAAAAGTATTAAATAAGTTACTTGAAAGCTTTCTAGTATCAATATTGCTTATTTGCAAAAACAAATTATTTATTTCACTTGAATTAATTTCTGAAATATTATATTTGTAAAAATTAAGTATAAACTTAATGATATCAAAGTTTATCGCTTGATAAACATCTGAGTTCATTAGAATTGTCGATATATTCTCTATTTGATTTACAGCTTTGCTTTTTTCGCTATCTATATTATCAATTAAAGGTTTAATGTTTTCATAACTGCTTAAATTATCTTTAATCCTGGTAAGGTCTCTAAACATCTCGTTAATTGAATTTTCGCTTAAAACATTAACAAGATGGTCTTTTGTTTTCAGAGAATTATTTTTTGATTCTAAGAAAGCATTTCTTATGCTTTTAGGTGCTCTTTCTTTTTTACTATTAATGCTATTTGTAGGAATTAAACCAAAAATACTATATTCTGTTTGAGCAACATCAACATTGTCTGCAAAAGCTAAGTCGTAAGATAAAAATTTAATTGCAGTTTCATGATGTAATTTTTTAACATAATAGTCATAAAATTTTGCGTATATTTCTATAGCTTCGTAAGAAAGATCTAAAATTTGTTTATTGTCATCTAAAAACTTTTCAACATCTTCATAACTTTCAAATTTTTCTTCAACAATATCCTTTTTAACAATTTTCATTAAATCAAAAATTACTTCTATTATTTTTGAAAAAACATAATCTTCAGATTTAAATTGAAAATCATTATCAATTATTCTATCAAAAAAGTCTACAAATTCTTTATTGTTTCTACTGTTTACCTTAAATTTGCCTGTATAAATAAACTTGCTAATTTTTGTATGTTTTTCTAAGTTTTCTATTTCTAGATCATTTTGAAAAGTTATTTGATTTCTATCATATCTTTCAACTTCAATTTTATTTTCTAAAGCTTTGACTCCTGTTTTTTGCTGCTCATTTATAAACTTTTTATTTTTTGTATAAAATAAAGGCAAAAAACTGCTTAATGAATCAAAAGTTATACTAAATTTATTTTCTTGAAGTGTTTCTCTAATAATGTTCCTGAAAGTAGAATATGTTTCTATCTCATGAATACTAATTTTGCTTATGTTATTTTCTACATTTACTTTGTTAACAAAAGCAGATTGAATGTCTAGTGAAACTTTAATATTGTCAACTTTTTTGTAATTAAACTGTGATGATATTCTGTCAAAGTTTTCTTGAGAAAATACACTGTTACTTATTTTTTTATAGTCTTCATTTGTATCTTCTAAGTCACTAAAGTAAGAAGAAATTTGATTTCTTTTATTTTCAGGAAAGTTTGTAACTTCACTTCCAACAATATCTTCTTCATAGTCATTTAATTTTAAACTTTCAACATCAAAATTAAATCTTGAAGTATTTTTTATAGTAGAACTACAGTTTGCAAATTTTGTAATTGCTTTTTCTACAAATCTTTTAATAATAACATCTTTAACGTCTTTGTTACTAGAATTTAAAAAATAGCTTAAATACAAATATTGATTTAGTACTTTTTCTGAAAAAAGAACATCATCATTTGCTAATACAGACTCTCCAGTAATATCTTCTAATATGTTTCTTAGAAAGCCTGAAGACGTTTTAAAATACTTGCCTAAGTAATAATTTTTAATTAAGCTATTTAATTTATTATTTTCTAATTCAACATCACTGTTTTCAACTTCATCATACACTTTTTCAACAAGACTTTGAAGATTAGTAAAATTATTTTCTTTAGTGACAAGAGAGAAATTAGAATAAAACGTGTCATCTACTTTAGTTGATATTATTTTTTGAAGATTTTCATC
>MDSZ01042174.1_pt1 | contig 21774 bp, 19 predicted proteins | sample 811201 | NCBI WGS metagenome assembly MDSZ01 (sample SAMN05326647, study PRJNA326480) | marine metagenome | isolation source: seawater | place: Indian Ocean: North | collected 2010 | reverse complement strand
ATTATTGGTTTCTAGGGATCTGATTAATAGTTTAATTCTAGGGTCAATAAAGATACATCTGTTAAAAGAAATAACTGCGAATTTTTTTTTCATATGTTTTTTAATCAACCTGGTCGTCAATAATACTATATACTATATACTATTTGTATAATCTAGTTTTTAGGAATTGATTTTTTTTTAATTAAGCTTATCATTTCACAATGCCAAAATTTTTTGTAACTGATGGAAATCATCAGAGCAATTCTTGCTTAATAGATTCAGAATTAAAAAAAAAAGACAAATGCAATATTATTAGTCTTGAAAAAAGGTCCTTAAAAGTTTTCATAACAAACCCAACAACAGATCATAAAAAAATAGGCGGTACATTTTTATTAAAAAGTGGCATTCAGATTTCAACACAAAATTTTTAAATGTCAATTATTTACAACTCTATAAATTTTTTATCAATTTGTTTGCTTTATCCATTAAATTATATTTTTTCGTCTGTAATAAGATTTATTCCAAAAAAACGACACGTTCTTCATATATCTTATTCAGTTCACATAGCCTACTATACTACTCGTATTCTTAGAAAGAATAAGATACAAGCTGATTATTTATCTGTAGACCCAACTAGTCATTGGAATAAATTTGATTATTTTTTCGATTCCAGCAAAAGATTTTTTTTCTTAAATGAGTTTTTAACCTTATGGACTTTATTAGCTAGATATAAAATTATACATATCCACTTTTTATATACTCTGTCAAAAACTGGGTGGGAAATAAAATTTTTAAAAAAATGTAATATTAAAATCATTATTCACTACAGAGGTAATGAATCAAGAGATTTAGAAACTATTAAAAAATTATATGATGATTTTGAATGTAAAAATTTAGATAAATATGTTCTAACTGATTGGCAAAAGAAAAAAAAAAAAATGGAATCTTTCGCAGATCAAATTCTAGTTACTACGCGAGATTTATTAGATTTCAGTCCTAGCGCTATTCATATGCCTTTTTTTTCTCCTACAATTGAGGGAAATGCTTTCAATAAGGATCTGAATAATTTAAGAATTATTCATGCTACAAATCAAAAAAAAGTCGAAGGTACAGATTCATTAGTAAGAATATTAAATGATTTAAAAAAAGAAGGCTTTAAGTTTGATTTTATTAATGTGCAAAATAAAACTTATATAGAAACAATGAAAATTCTTGGAAAATCACACCTATCTATAGGTAAATTGAAGATGGGAGATTATGCAAACTTTCAGGTTGAAAGTATGTATTTAGGAATACCAGTGATCACATATGTCCGTAAAGATATTTTAGAAAGATTTTCATACCTCAAATCTTCCGGAATAATTTTTACTGATTTTCAATCACTTAAATGTGAAATCCGTAAAATACTTAAAAATCCAAAAAAATTAATCACAATTAGTAAAAAAATAAAAAATTTTTCAAATAGGTTTCATAATAATAAAATTATTTCTAACAAATATGATGAAATATATAAAAATTTATTATTAAAATGAATATTCTTTTAATTTGTGATTATCATAAAGATGTAGCTCAAAACATGCTAGATCATATAGAAAGCTTTCGTAAATATTCAGAAAACTCTGTTACTCAATTATCAATTTTTGGAAAGATTCCTAATGGTGTAAATTTAAATAGTTTTGATGTGATTATTATTCATTACTCTGTATATATTTTAGATTCTGATTTTTTATCTCAAAATTGTATAGAAAGAATAAAAAGTTTTAAGGGTATTAAATGTATTTTTGTTCAAGATGAATACAGGAATGTAAATAAACTTATTGAAAAACTGAATTACATTGAAGTAGATTTTTTATATTCGTGTATGAATGAAATGACGTCACGTAAAGTATATAAAAATCTGAATGACAAAACAAAAATAATACAAACGTTACCATCATATATTTCAGAAGAATTATTAAACAAAAATTTAAAGCTTCCTAAAATTGATAAAAGAAAAATAGATATTTTTTATAGATCAAGAGAGATATGGGAATGTGGTTCATTAGGTTATGAAAAACAAAAAATATTTAAATATTTTAAAAAAAACCTCCCTAAAGAATTTCTAATTGATATAGAAACTGATGAATTTAAAAGAATTTATGGTGAAAAGTATTTAAAAAAAATTATTAACTCAAAGGCAATTCTTGGTACTGAAAGTGGTTCAAGTTTGATTGATTATAATTCAGAAATAAAAAATAATTTACTTAGTTTTAAAGAAGAATTTCCTAATAAAACATTTTACGAATTTGAAAAAGAATTTTTAAAAAAAATTGATAATAAAACCACAATAAAAGTTATACCTCCTAGATGTTTTGAAGCAGCTGCTTTAAAGACAACTATGATACTATTTAAAGGTGATTATTCAGGTATTTTAAAACCTAATATTCATTATATTCCATTAGAAAAAGATTTTTCAAATTTTAATGAAATTATTAAAAAATTAAAGAATCATAAATATTTACAGAAAATTGCTGATCAAGCTTTTAATGATATTGCTATAAACCCTAAATATCATTTTAAAAAATTTATACAAAATTTTGACGCAACCTTGAAAAGTATTAATAAGAAAAAAATTTCTAAAAAAAGTAGCCCTGAATTCAGTTCTTTTGAATTGATAAATTATAAAAATAGACTGAGAAGAAAAATTTCATATTTTTTTTCAAAAAGAAACTCATTTTTTTTTAATTCACTTAAAAGTGCTATTAAATTTTCTATATTATTAATATCTTCAATAAAAAACCATTTGTTTGGTTTTTTTTTTCATCTTTTCTTCAAAATTTTTAAAATTAAATACATAGATAATTTTTATGAACCGACTAGTGTCTTGATTTATAAAAAATTATTTTTAAATTCTCTAATACCTTATTTTTTGATTAATATTTTTAGATTTAAAAAAAAAAATCCATTAAGCCTTTTTTAAATTCTCAGCCTAAAAAACGTAGTATTTTATTTTTTGGACACTGTTATTACAATTTTTTATATCTTTCAAAGGCACTTAAAAAAAGAGGATGGGACTCATTAAACTGTTCAATTGACTATCCAAATGATAAAAATACTAAATTTAACCATGGTTCTGAATTAAATTTATATGACCCAGATTCAAAAATTTTATCTAAAAATATTATAGATTTTTTTTCTCATATAGCTGGTAGGTTTAATATGATTCATTTTTATGGTTATGGAGTTAATTCTTTGTTTCAAGAAATTTCTATACAAACTAGTTTACACGAATTTTTCCATCCCTTAGATTTAATTTATTTGAAAACAAAAGGAATTAAGATTGGTTATACGACTAGCGGTTGCAATGATGGTACAAGTCAATCTTCATTAATGACGGTTAATAGAGTTTGTAATAAGTGTGTATTTCAAAAAAATCCTATGGTTTGTTCTGATAAAAGAAATCTAAACTGGGGCGAGAAGAGGGATCGAATTATTGACCTGTTTGCAACAGAAAGTAATTATTCCTTAGACTTTCAGTCAACAAAAACCTGTTTTAGAGAACCTTTAACTCAGGCACTTGATAAAGAGGTTTTTAAAAATAAAGATTATTTTTACAAAAAGGGTAATCCTATAAAAATATTTCATTCCGTTGGAAATTTAAAATTAAGAACTTATAAAAAAGATAATGTTAAAGGAAGTTTTACAATTCTTCAATCAATAAATAGATTAATTAAAGAAGGGTACGATATTGAATTGATACATTTTGATGAAAATATTCCAAATAAGAAATATATTGAATTCATGAATAATTCTCATCTTATCATAGATCAGATTAATTATGGAAGATATGGTTCTACGACACGTGAAGCACTTATGCTTAATAAACCAGTGGTTTGTAATTTATCTAAATTAGAACCTAATAATTTTAAAACATTAGAGTCATTTTCATCTATTCCAATTATTTCATGTAATGAAAATAATTTTTACAAAATTTTAAAAAAAACCATAGAATCAATTTATTCTGGAAAAATGAATGAAAAAATTAAAAATAATATTTACAGAAATTATGCTTTAAAATGGTTTTCTGCTGACAGTTGCGCAGAAAGATTTGAAATGGTTTATGATAAATTACAAGAGGGTAAGTTTCCAAGAGAAATTGAAAAAGAAATATTTAATAAATAGCTATGTTAATCTATTTCTCATTGATTTAGTAACCTCTGCTATACTTCTTATTTGGTTTAAGTTATTTAATTTAAATTCTAATAACTCGATCATACCATCGTTAGTAGATACAATTATTGTGTGTTGATTACGTTCACATATTTGTCCTGGTACAGCAAAAAAGTCGTATTTTGGCAAAAACCTTCTTGCTTTGTAGATAATAATCTTTTTTTTAATATTATTATTTAAAAAACAAAATGCTCCTTCAAAAGGATGCGAGCTTGCCCTTATTAAAGCTAACACAGATTTAGTTTTATTATTCCAATTTAATTTTGAATCTTCTGGTTTTCTTGGAAAACATCTCAATGTTTTTATTCTAGTATCTTGAGGAATTAATTTTTTTTTCTTTATTGCTTTAATTGATTTTTCAAATAGGCCTGGAGAAATTTTTTCTGACCATTCGTAAATGTCATGAATGTATGTATCGTCATTAATTTTATAATATTTTTTACTCAAAACAGGACCAGAATCAAGTTCAGTGGTCATTTTATGAATCGTGAGAGCAATTTCTTTTTCAAAATTTAATATTGCCCAATTTGGACATGCATTACCCTTATATTTAGGTAAATCTCCCATATGAGCATTTAAAATTCCAAATTTGAAATAATTTAAAAACCAAGAAGGAAGAATATTTAGCCAATTACATGATATACAAAGATCAATGTTAGCATTTTTAATAAAATCAATATTTTTTTTTAAGTTAAGTCCAGTCAAATATATTGAATTATTTTTTTGCGCAAATTTTTTAAAGTCATCATAGCCAACATTATAAAACTTTTCAGGCTTACATGTCCAAACGAAACCAATTTTATAGCCTATATTTGATAAATAATTTCCGGTTTTTAAAAGTAAACTTGTTCTACCTAAAATTCCAATGTTCATATTTAGAGAATACAAGAAAATTATCATTAAACAAATTGGATAATTAATAATTTATATTTTTAATTTCCAAATTTATTTAATGGACTGAAGCTCTATATTTTTAAAATTTGAATTTATTAAGTTGTCTAGAAAGGTTTCAGTACCTGCTAATTTGTTTCTGTAATTTTCTATTGTCTTATAACTTAAATCTTGAAGTTTATTATTATTCTCGTTTTTTAAATTATTATAATTTTTCATGTTATTTGAATTTAAAAAAATATGAATAGGATGAAAGTTAAGTATATTAATTTTTCCAAAGAGTATTGATTTTTTCCAATTAAATTTTCTATCATTAAACGCAACATCATCCTCCCAATTATAATTAATTCTTTCAACATTTGCATTTTCATAATGATGTATAAATCTTTTCACATAAGGAAACTTATAAGTAAAAAGTGTTAAATCCATGGTTAATTGAGAAAATTGGCTAAATATTTTGTTAAACAAAACACTAGAACTATATAGACTATGGCTTCTCATCAATTTTGCGTCTGGAACTATATTTAATAAATTTCTAACAATTTCGAATTCTGAATTTCCCTGAGTAGAACCTTTAAGAAAATTTGGATGAATTCCTAGGTTATGACCATCCTTTCGAATCTCATCTATAATGTCCGTTTTGTGTGTAATAAAGAAGGTTGATTTAATTTTTTGTTTTTTTAATTTATTTAATGTATATTCAATGCAGAAGTCTGGTGCCCAGTCAATGTCGAATGTTAAATGATACGAACTCATAGAGCTTAACTTATAAAACAAAAAGAATAATCATAAAATGTGTGGTATAACAGGTATTTACGGTTTTAGTAAAGAAAAAATACCTAATTTAGACCTTAAACTTAATTTCTTTAATGAAATCATTTATGATTCTATATATAAGCAAAGGTCATTAATAAACATTAATGAGTTTAAAAAGTTAACCTGAAAGAGATTGACGTAAGATGGTTTTGGGTGTTGTTATCTATCAAGTTATGGTAGTAAAACTTTTAAGAATCTGTAAAAATTGCTAATTTTAGAGAAAACAAATGAAAAAAATAATTTTAGGAATAGGTGGATATACAATTGATTCTTCAGCAACCCTTCTAATTGATGGAAAACTTATTGGGTCTATTAATGAAGAGAGGTTTACAAGAAAAAAGCATCAAGGAGGATGGCCAAAAAACTCCATTGAATACTTAATGAAACTTGAATCACTTAAACCTAATGATATAGATTATGTAACATTTACTTATGATCCAGAAATTAGACTAAAAAAAAGACTAAATTATTGTTTTAAAAATTTTTTTTATAATCCTTATTTTATTTCAAAGTATATGTTTTATGAGTGGAACTTTGTCAGAAAATTTAAAAAAAAATTATCAGACTTTTCCAAAAAAACAAATTCACAAATCATTTACGTAAAGCATCATGATGCTCATGCGGCTTCAGCCTATTTCATGTCAGATTTTGATAAAACTGCTTATTATACAATCGATTGGAGAGGTGAATGGGAAACATCTACATCTGGGACATATATAGATTCAAAACTAAATCAGCTAAATAGATCTGAATACCCAAATTCTCTTGGTTTATTTTATAATGCTTTAACCCAATATTTAGGTTTCGGAAGTAATGATGAATATAAAGTAATGGGTTTATCTTCATATGGTAGTCCGGAATTTTTTAATGATTTTTCAGAAATTATTAAGGTTAATAATGGTAAATTATTAATTAATAATGACTATATAGATGAATTTAAGTATCCTTTCTTAAAAAAAAAATTTTACCAAAAGTTTGGTTCGTCAAGACACCCTAGAACTAAATTATCTAAACATTATAAAAATATTGCATCTAGTGTTCAAAAAGTATTTGAAGACTGTGCTATTTCCCAAATTAGTCACCTTCAAGAAATAACAAAGTTGAAAAATTTAGTTATTGCTGGTGGATGTGCGTTAAATGGACTAATGGTAGGAAAAATTACGGAAAAAACAAAATTTGATAAAGTTTTTGTACCACCAGCACCGGGTGATGATGGATTAAGTCTAGGTTCTGCCTTTTATGTAAATCAGATTGTAAATAAAAAAAAAAAATATGTTTACAGATCAGCTTCTCTTGGAACCTCTTACTCTGATAAAGCAATAAAAAAAATATTAAAAGATACAAAATTAAGAATTATTTATTCAAAAAATATTACTAAAGATACGGCTCTTCTTTTAAAAAAGGGTAAAGTTATTGGCTGGTTTCAAGGCAGGATGGAGTTAGGTCCTAGAGCTTTAGGTAATAGATCTATATTGGCTAGTCCACTTATTAAAAACATGAAAGATAAAATTAACAAAAAAATTAAATTTAGAGAAAATTTTAGACCATTTGCCCCTGCAGTAATAGAAGAAAAAACAAACAAATTTTTTATTTATAATGGAAAAAGTTCTTACATGAATATTGTTAGACCAGTAAGAGAAAAATATAAAAGTATATTGCCAGCCATTACACATGTTGATGGAACTGCTAGAATACAAACAGTCAATAAAGTGCATGCAAAGTTGTTTTGGAAGTTAATAAGTGAATTTGGAAAACTTACAAAATACCCTATTTTATTAAATACATCTTTCAATGTAATGGGAGAGCCAATTGTTGAAAACCCACACCAAGCAATAAAATGTTTTGAAAAAACAGATTTAGATTACTTGATAATTGGAAATTATATTATACAAAAATGAAAAAAAAAAATAAAAGAATTAATGTAGAAATTTTAGTTAGTTCAAATAAAGTTCTTAATTGGTTAAATATAATTACAAAAAATAAAGATTTACAAAAGATTGATTTCAAATTCACGAGAAGTTCTCAAATTTATTCAAAAGATTTAGGGGCATATTATTACTCAAATAAAGTAAAAAACCTTTATAAGAAAAGTAACTTTAAAACTAAATTATTAAAAATAAAAGAACAAAAAATTTCAAATATACATAATTCAACTGATATTATTATATCAAATAATGGATTTGAAATTCCTGAAAAAAAGAGAGCAAGAAAATTTTTACTTTGGTTTCCAAAAAATACAGTCTCATTTGATAAATCCAATATTTACCAAGATTCCATTTCAAGTAGTTATGTGCTAGGAAGGAAATTATCAAACATAAAACTTTTTAAAACATCTAAAAAATTTAAAAAGATTAGTTGCTTTAGAAATTTAACAGTTATTAATGATGATGCTCTTTATTATAGTCATGAGACGTATTATTCAAAAATCATTGTTTTAATTGTAGATCTTTTTAAAAAATTACTCGAATTTGGATTTAACAATTTTGAATCAAACTTGATTGATATTAAAAAAATTCAATCAGGTAATATAAATCCTATTAATAATTTTGATAGTTTTAATGTAATTAGATCATTTAAAAGAATTACTAATTCAAAAAAACATATAATCACAAGCGGAAATTGGAAAATAAAAATTAAGAAAATTGATGAAAAAAAAAATTGTTTGTATAAAAAAACGACTTCATTTTCAAAAGATTCATTAATTGATGTTCTAGACAATCAAAATTTTTCCGTTGCAGATCCTTTTTTATTTAAAAATAGCAAAGAAACATGGCTTTTTTTTGAAAAAATTTCTAATGATGGTAAAGGTAGTATATTTGCAAAGAATTTAGACTCAAAAGATAATAGAAATCATGCGATAAAAATCTTTAATAAGTCCTATCATATGTCATTTCCTAACATATTCTCTTATAATGGGGAAATCTTTATGATACCTGAAACCGCTCAATTAAAAAAAATTAACCTTTATAAATGTCAGAAATTTCCAAATAAATGGGTTAAAGTTAAAACCTTACTGGATAATTTATATGCAACGGATACAGTAATCTTTTTTTGGGATAATTATTTTTGGATGTTTACTGAGATTAGATCTGATAATTCCTTCTATAGTGATTTTATTTACCTTTTTTGGTCTAAATCTCTTACAGGTAAGTGGGTTGAACATCCTATGAACCCGATTGTAAATAATCCTAATAATTCCAGATCAGCTGGACAGATTTTTTTAGACAAGGATGAAATAATTAGACCTTCTCAAAGTTCAATTAATGGTTATGGAAGTTCAATAAGATTTATGAAAATTTTAGAGCTATCAAAAAAATATTATTTGGAAAAAAATTATTCAAATTTAAATCCTGAAGATCTTTCTGTAAATAAAGTTCATACTTATTCTAAGTCAGAAAATTATGAAGCTATCGATTTATTTATTTAAAAAAAACTTTATAATTTTATTATAACTTTCTATAGTCTTGATAAATGAAAATAATTGTAACTGGTGGAAATGGACAAATTGGCTCCCATGTAATTGAATTACTTATTAAGGAGAATGTAGACCAAATCATTAATATTGATAATTTTATAACAGGTAAGAAATACCATTTATTAGATCATGAAAAACTAATTAAAATAAATGGTTCAATAGATGATTCAATTCTTATTAGTAAAACTTTTGAAAAATTCAAACCTAATATTATTATTCATACAGCTGCATCTTATAATGAACCAGAAAACTGGGTTAGAGATGTAAAAACGAATGGAATTGGTACAGTTAATCTAATTCAGAATTCACTGAAATTTAACATTGAAAAGTTTATTTATTTTCAGACATCACTTTGTTATGGAAATAAGCCACTTCAAAACCCAATTAAACTTAGTCATCCAAATTTTCCAGGTACCAATAGCTATTCCATTTCCAAAACTATTGGAGAGGATTACTTAAAACTTTCAGGTTTAAACTATGTAACTTTTAGATTGGCAAATGTTATAGGGCCAAGGAATCTATCAGGACCTTTACCTATATTTTATAAAAGATTAAAAGAAAGAAAAAAATGCTTTGTTACAAAATCTAGAAGGGATTTTGTTTTTGTAAAAGATCTTGCAAATGTGGTATTACAGGCAGTCAAAGGAACTGGTAAGGGTACATACCATTTTAGCTGTGGAAAGGATGTTTCAATAATTGAACTTTATGATGAAGTAGTTAAACAAATGGGTTTAAATGATTATCCTAAGCCAGATATTCAAGATATATCAAAAGATGAAGTTAGGTCCATTCTTACTGATCCTGAAAAAACTTTTGAGGATTTTGGAAAGATTAATTTTACAAGCCTAGACGTTATTGTGAAAGAAGCGATTGAATACTATGAAAAGTTTGGGGTGGGAGAAACCTTTACTCATGCAAAAGTTAAAAACTAATTGACTGAAATATGAAAAAAATCATCATTGTTGGCGGAGCAGGCTATCTTGGATATAATCTTTGTCAATTTTATAAAAAAATTTATAAAGTCATATTAATTGATAATTTTCTAACAAGTGTGGTTGAAAAAAAAATAATAAAGGATTTAAAAGTTTATGATGTAGATGTTGCAGATTATGACGTTTTAAAAAAAATTTTTAAAAATAACAAACCGGATATAGTTATTCATTCTGCTGCATCATATTCTGATTCAAATAACTGGAAAAGAGATTTATCCACAAATACGTTAGGTACAATAAATTTAATTAAATTATGCGAACAATTTGGTATTGAAAAGTTTATCTACTTTCAAACTTCTAATTGTTACGGCAAAACTACACTTAAAAAATTACATGAAAGCCTCCCATACAATCCTAATTCTTCATATGCAATTTCAAAGAGTAGTGCAGAACAATATTTAACAGTATCTAAGTTACCTTTTGTTTCATTAAGACTTGGTATAGTATATGGACCTTGGCACTTTAGTGGTCCAATACCAAAATTTTATCATAATTTAAAAAAAAATAAAAAGTCAATAATTGTCAATAGTTTTAGACAGTTTTTATATATGGATGATTTTCTTACGTTAATAAATAAGATACTTAATCAGAATGTAAAGAAAGAAAACATACTAAATGTTTCTTCTGATGAATTAGTTTCAATAAAAGATTTATATTCGAAAATAAAAAAAATAATTAAACCTACAAAAGATTTCTATGAGATAAAAAAATCTGTAGAAAATGATATAAAATCTGTACCTTTAGATATTAAAAGTGTAAATCAGGTTTATAATTGGTACCCTTTAATAAAAATTAACAAAGGATTAAAAAAGCAAATTCAATGGTACGAAGAAAATGATATTGGCAAATCATATTCTCATTTAAAAATTAGTTAAGATATTTTAAAAAATGTCAGTTTCATTTTTCTATTTCGGTTTTTTAAAAAAAAATAAAAGTGTTAGAGACCTTTTAGGTTATAATAATACGCTTAAAAGGCTTCAGGCTCCTTTTCTATTTAAATTCTTAAAACCAGAAAAAGGTGAAAAAATTCTTGATTTTGGTTGTGGAGCTGGTTTTTTTTCTTCAGAAATTAAAAAAAAAGGTGCTGATACACATGCTGTAGACATTATTGAAAAGTGTATTTGTTTTGAAGGTAATAAGGAAATTCATTATAAAAAAATTGTAGGACATAATTTAGATTATCCAGATAATTATTTTGATAAAATTTTAGTATCAGAGATACTCATGGTTATAGAGGACAGAGAAACATTATTCAAAATTTTAAAAAAAAAGTTAAAACAAAACGGAAAATTATTTTGCTTAAATGCAATTGAATATGAGGATATTAAAAATCTTTATAATAATAATAAACTTATATCTTTTTTTAAATTTTTTTTCCCTAGACTACCAGATAATTACATAAAATTTTTGAGTGATTTTCTTAAAATGGATAATTGTAAAAGAAAAAGTCTACCTTCAATCAAAGAAATTAGAAAAATTTTTTTCGTTAATAAATTTAAAAATATTGAAGAAAAATTTATTTGTAATGGCATAGGTTTTTCAGTTGAGAACTATTTTAGGTTACTTTTTTTTTTAAGTAATTTTAGATTTAATTATAACAATTTTTTTTTATTTCTCTTACTTTATATGCTAAATATAATAAAAAAGAAAAACAAATCACACTTATTAACAATTGCATCGAAGTAATTTAATCAAATGAAAAATATTTTAAAATCTTTTCAAAACATACTTTCACACAAAAAAGTAAAACAACCTTTAAAAAAAATTAATTTACTTTTTCAGGCATGCAATCTTAAATGCCCTATGTGTAGTATGAATGTAAATAACACTGAAGTTCCGCAAATCCTTAGAGATTATCCAAATGCTAGTATATCTAAAAATCTATCATTGAAGGAATATAAGTCTATTTTTGTTGATATTTATAATGAATATAAGAATGACTTACCTTCTATATCAATATCTGGAGGAGAGCCAACTTACTTTCCAAAATTAATAGAATTATTATTTTTTTTAAAAGATTTAGGATTTACTGTTGGTTTGACAACGAACGGGACGTTGCTTAATAAACAGCAATTAGAAAAATTAGCTTCGCTAAATTTAGGAATAACTATTAGTTTAGATGGAAGGAAAAAGGTTAATGATATGATAAGAGGGAGAGGCTCATACGATAAAGCAGTTGAATCTATAAAATTTTTATTAAAAGTTAGAAACACCAAAAAAGATTATCCTATAGTAAGTTCATTGTTTTGTATTCATTCAGAAAATTATTCGGAGATGCGAAATGTTGTTAAATATAATATTGAAGAACTTAAAATTGATTCACAAACAATGAGTTATTTTATATTTTCTAATACTAAAACTTTACAGCTTCATGAAAATTGGAGAATCAAAAATAAATTAGATGAAAAGTATAGAATTAAATCTCAACATGGAGGCAATGAATCAAATAATAATTTTGCAAGCTTTCCATTTGAGGAAGTTTACTCAACACAAATGGAACTTAAAAAAATATATGGAAATAAAATAATTTTTGAACCTTACTTTTCAAATAAAGCTGATATGTTTAATTATTTTACCTCTCATAAAATTAATAAGAAATATTTTTATACAAACGGATGTGGTCCAGCAGAGGTTAGTTTATCATTAATATCAAATGGTGATGTTCTTTTTTTTCCTCAATGCTTTGAAATAAAATTGGGCAACGTTAGGGATAACAAACTATCAGAAATTTATGATGGAAGATTGATGAATGAAATTAGGCAGAATTTGAAAAAAAATCTTTCTCCTATATGTTCTCACTGTTGTGCAAACAGAAGGGAAAAAATTGTTCCTTTACTTTAATATTTTTTAAAAAATTATAAAAACTGATACAATTATCATTTAGAATAATTTCTTCAATAATCATACCAGATTCATTACCACATGATATAATTATACTTTCATTATTTTTTATTATAAAACCAGGTTTAAACTCAACTCTTTTATTTACAAGAGCATATTTTTTAATGTAAATTTTGGAATCTTTAAAAGTAAAAAATGCTCCAGGGTAAGGTTGTTTTTGAGCTCTTATAAATCGATCAATATAATTTGAGTTCCAACTCCAATTAATTTTTCCGTCTTCTGGTTTTCGGTTAGGGAAGAAAGAAGCATTTTTTTCATTCTGTTTTACTAATTTAATTTCTCCATTTTTAAATGAGTTCCAGATTTTAGGTATTTCCTTTATCCATTTTTTTAATAATTCATCTGAAATGCTATTAATATCTGATTTTTTTGAGAAAGAAGCTGATATTTGAAAAAATATTTCACCTGAATCTATATTTTTGTTCATTTTAAAGAGAGTAGAGCCTATTTTTTTTTCATTATTTAAGATTTGCCAAACTAATGGTGCTCCTCCCCTGTATTTTGGAAGAAGAGAATTATGAAAACCAAAAATACCTATTTTAATTTTATTAATAATTTCTATTGGTATTAATTTATAATAAGAATGTACTAAAATAATTTCAGGTTTATGTTTATTAAATTTTCTGATTAAATCTATGTTTTTTGTAATTAGATCAAACTTAATTTTATGTATTTTACATAATTCTTTTATTTCATTTAAATATGAACGACTGTCTCGCCTATCATCAGGATGTAAAAAAAACAAGTTTATATCCTTGTCATGATCACGTAATGCTTTAATTATACTCCATCCATACTTCTTGCTTCCTAAAAAAAAAACATTTTTTATCATTCGTTTTTGATATATTAAATATTAATAAATTCTTATTAAGCTATTATTAGATTAAAAGTTATAAGTATTATAGTGAAAAATATTAAAAAAAATATAGTCATTAAATATAAAGCTTTTCTTATCAGAAGTTTAGAAATGAAATTTAAAGATTCATTTTTTGGATTAATGTGGTTAATAATTCAGCCACTTATTTTAACTATAATTTATGTTTTAGTTATATCTGTTTTATTTAATATTAAATTCTCAGACTCAAATTCTATCTTAAGTTTTGCAGCATATGTATTAACTGGTCAGATAACATGGAATTTTGTTACTCAATCAATGATTAAATCATCTGATCTTCTTAAAACAAATGTTGATTTTGTTAAAAATATAAATTTTTCATTATTTATATTCCCTTTCGCTTTACTCATTGAAGTTTCAATACAAGTTATTGTAATTTTCTTCGTTATTTTAGCAATAATGTTTTTTGAAAACAAAATATCAATGAGTATCATATTATTTCCCTTTTACTTTTTAATATTATTTTTATTGTGTTTCTCCTTTTCCGTAATTCTTATGGTTATTGGTTTGTTTATGAGAGATTTGAATAATATATTAACGATTTTTTTTGGATTATGCTTTTATTTTACCCCCGTTGTAATGAAAGAAGAGTTTGTACCAGAGTTGTTATGGAAAATAATAGAATTTAATCCATTTTCAAATTTGATATATTTTTTAAGAAATATTTTTTATGGAGTAATTGACATATATAGTTTGTTCTCAATGATTTTAATTTCATTTTGTTTTCTTGGTTTATCAGTTCTTTTTCTTAAAAACTTTAAACCAAAAGTCTTAGATCTATTATAATTATGAATAAATTCAGCCAAAATTCTGTGATTTCAGTATCTAATTTATATAAAAACTTTACTTTATACAAAAACCCAAGAGTTGATATAATGCTTGAAAATCTATTTTTTATTAAAAGAAATTCGAAAAAATTATGTGTTTTGGATAATATATCATTTAGTATACAAAAAGGGGAGGTTCTTGGAATTATAGGAATGAATGGTTCCGGCAAATCTACACTACTAAGAATTCTTGTTGGAAGTCTACTGGCCACAAAAGGTGAGTTTATTATCAAAGGAGATATAGTATCTTTACTGAACATATCATTTGCTACGGATGGACATTTCTCTGGTAAAGAAACGATTCATTATATTATGAGTCTTTATGGATTATCAAAAAATTATTTAGATGAAATAATAGATGAAATTGTGGATTTTTCTGAAATTCATGAATTTATAGATCAGCCAATAAGAACATACTCAACGGGAATGAAAGCAAGATTGCTCTTTTCGATAATTATTCATCTTAAAGGAGATGTTTTTTTAATTGATGAAGCATTTAATGGTGGAGATATATATTTTATTCAAAAAGCAAAAAAAAAAATTAAAGATTTATGTAATTCAGGATCAACCATTGTTTATATTTCTCACAATACTTCTGAAATTATTGAACTATGCGATAAAGTTCTTGTCTTGGATTCAGGTAAACAGAAGTTTTTGGGTGGAACCTATGAAGGTGTTAAAGTCTACAATAATTTGATTTTCTCAAAACAAGGCGAGATTAACAAAAAAATTTCAGAATCTCAAAATTTAGACAACCTAAAAATTAGTGGAAATAATTCTGTTTCATTTAATAGTATATCATTGTTAGATGAAAATAATAATCTATCATTTAAATTTTATTATGGTGAAAAAATAAAGATTAACATTGAATATGAATCAATATTTAGTAATCCCAAGGATCTTTATTTATTCATAGGGATTGATACTTATAAAAAAAACGATTTTGTTGGAGAATTATTTTTAAGTCAATATAAAGAAGACTCAAACATAAAAATTACCAAAAAAGGTATTATTTCTGTAGAGATACCATTTAACAATTTATTAAATAATAATTATTCTTTCTGGATTAGTTTAAGAGATAAAAATACTATCTTATGTGAATACAGAGGATTAGCCCCTTTTTTTTCTTCAAGAAAGAAATATAGTGATCAAATTGACTCAATTATTGGCTTACCGGCAAAATTATTATGAAAATTATAAGAGAATTTCAAAGAAAAAATATTAAGAATGACTTGATTTCTATTTCTCCTCATAATTTAAGGCTTTTTGAATATTTTATTATTCAAAGGAAAAAAAAATATAATTTCATCACCAGTGATGAACTATATTTAAATAAAAAAACAAATAAAAGAATTTTAATAAGACATGATATTGATTATTTTCCAGAAAAAATTAAGTCAATGGTAAATTTAGAATTAAAATATAAAATTAAATCAGACATCCACGTCATGGTTGACGAAGTAAATTATGATATAAAGAAATATGTCAAATTTTTAAAATCACTTTCTGAGAATGGTTTTTTGATTGCTTTACACTCTAATGTGATGAGTTATGACAACAAAATTAATCAATTTGAGTCAGAAATTATTAAGTTTAATGAATTAATTGGTTTTTACCCTAAAACATTCAGCCTTCATGGAAAAATAATTAAATATAAAAACTATATTGATATTAAAAATGATTTTTTAAATAAATGTAGGCCTGTGATGAAAAAATATAATGTCTTAGGTAGTCATAATATTTGCGGAATTGATCATTGGATTGAGGATTCATTGAGAGGAGGGGAATTTTCATACTTAACTGAAGATTTTTTTTCTAAAAATCTACCTAATAATAAAGTCTTAGGTGTCTTATTACACCCAGATCACTGGGTAAAGAATAAAATTCATGAGAAGCACTTAGCCGAAATTAGCAAAGTAACGAAAAATAGACTAATACATAATGAACATATTTTTTTAGAAAAAATTTTAAAAAATGACTGAACAAATATCTATTCTTATAATAGCAGTTTTTTTTTTCTTTTTTTCAAGAACACTTATCAGGATTTTAAATAAGTATGATTATGGTGTTGATCTTCATTATCATTTTTATAATATTAGTCTTATAAGACAAAATGGAAATAAGTTAGTAAAATCTATTCAAAGAACTAAATTTGGTACCAACAATTCATATCCATTTTTCTTTCATTTCCTTTTATCATTTGTAAAGGAAGAGAAATTAAAGACAATCGAAAAAATTTTTGCTCCATTTCTCGATTCAATAGTTTTTTTTTTAGTTGGAATACTTTTTATTCATCAGATAAGAGAGTCGAATATAAATTATTTTGAAAATAATTTTTTTTTATTTTTATTAACAATTCTTTTTTGCCCATTATTGAATGAATATAATCCAGCAAATTTCAGAAACTTTCATGCAAATCCAAGAATTTTTAGCCAATTTATATTTTCAATATTTGTTCTAGTTTATATTTTAGAAACTAATTTATCAGCTAATTATATAATTTTTTTTTTAGTTTTATTAATTACAATTTTATCAATTACATCAAAATTCTCTAATCAACTCTTAGTATTTTTAACTATTAGTTTACCTTTCTTTTCAGAATATAAAATACCTTTGGTTATACTAATGGGTTATTTAATATCATTCATTATATTTAGAAAGAACTTTATTAATATTTTAATAGGACAGATAAAACACTCCTTTTGGTGGTATAAATATTATTTACCTCAATATATTGAAGTTCATAGAAACAGTTCGTTTTCAATTTTTTTTTATTTAAAAAATTTCACAATTAAAAATTTTATTCCTTCTTTTTTTTCAAGTGATTTATTCTTAATTAAAATCATAAGATCTCATATATTAATTTTTCCAATAATTTTTTGTTATATAAATAATTTTGAGCATATAAAATACAATCAACCGATTATATTTAGTTTAAGTAAAATATTATTATCATTGTACTTAATAAGTATTGTAGTCTATCAAAAAAGAATCACTTTTCTTGGAGAGTATTATAGATACATTGAGTTTTTTATTTTCTTTGAAATCTATATTTTCTTTAGTTTAGGAACATATCTTAATCAATACACAATTATTTCTTTTTCATTTGTCTATATTTTAATTGGCATATTTAATTACTTGAATTCAATTAAGAAAAATTTAAATCAAAATAATAAAAGTAAATGGCAAGAAGTAAAAAATGGATTAAAGCTTATTGATAAAAAAAAAAATTTAATTTACTGTCTTTCTAATCTTAATTGGATGGTCTTATACTATTCACAAAATATATGTTTACCTTATTTTGCTGTGAATATGGATATAAAAAAATTTAGAGAAAAACGATTTAAAGATCTTTATGGAAACAAAAATTTAAAACCAACTAAAAAGTTTGAATATTTAAAGAAAAAATATCTCATTACTCATGTTATTGCTTATAAGGATGATTTCAAAATTTATAATAACTTATTTTTAAATGATTATAAAAAAAAAATAATTTTTAATGGAAAATATATTAATATTGTCGAATTGTAGTTTAAGTATGTATAATAATGAATTCAAATTTGAGCTTACTTACCTTTTGTGTTTTGAGAAATTTAATGAATCTAAAAAATAAAACTATTCTTGTGATTGGAGGAGCAGGTTTTATAGGCTCGCATTTTATAGAAAAAATTCTAGAAAAAGAAAGTTGTAGAATTATTGTATTTGATAATTTTATAAGAGGAAAAAAAGAAAATTTGAAGTCATCTATTGGTTGTAAAAATGTAGAAATATATCAAAAAGGTAATGATATAAATCATTTAGAAATATTAATTAATGTAATGAGTGAGGAAAGAGTTGACTATGTTATTCATTTTGCAGCTCTATGGCTTCTACATTGTCAAGAATTTCCTCAAACAGCATTTGATGTTAATATTAAAGGCACATTTAATGTTTTAGAGGCATGTAGAATAAATAAAATAAAAAAAATAATTTTTTCATCTTCTGCATCAGTTTATGGTGATAACCAATGTGAATTAATAACCGAAAATCATCCTCAACATAGTAAAAATCTCTATGGTGCTACTAAAATTGCATGCGAAGCTATTATCCGTGCTTATCATCACAAGTATAAAATGAATATTATCGGATTAAGATACATGAATGTTTATGGTCCAAGACAGGACTATAGAGGAGCTTATATTGCAGTTATTATGAAAATGTTAGATGCCATTGATAATGATGAACCAATTACCATTTTTGGTAACGGTGAAGAGTGTTTTGATTTCGTTTCAGTGAAAGATTGTGCAATTGCAAACTATTTAGCTTTAAAATCTAAAATTAATTTTGGTTTCTATAATGTGGGTTCTGGTATTGGCACATCCTTAAAACAACTTGCTCAAATATTAATTAAATTATCTAATTCTAATAATAAAATAATATATAAACAAAATAAAGACTCTACATTAGTAAAGAACAGAGTTTCAGACATAAGTCTAGCAATAAAAGAATTAAATTACTCTCCATCTATCAATTTAGAAAAAGGATTAAAAGATTTAATAAATTGGAGAAATAGCCAAAAAAATTTGACAAATTAATTTATTTATGTGCGGGTTTGTAGGACAACTTAATTTCAATAACGAAAAAATTCAGAATACATTAATAGAAAAAATGTTATTCAAAATAAATCACAGAGGACCAGATTCAAAAGGTTTTTATTTTGAAAAACATTTTGGAGTTGGTCATTGCAGATTATCAATTCAAGATTTATCTGAAAAAGGCAAGCAACCAATGATAAGCGAAGACGGAAGATTTATAATTGCATACAATGGAGAAGTATACAATTTTATCGAATTAAGAAAAAAACTAGAAAAAAAAAACTATAAATTTAAATCGAGAACAGATACTGAAGTAATCCTTAATGGTTTTATTGAATGGAGAGAAGAAGTTGTTAATAAGCTAAATGGTATGTTTTCTTTTATTATATGGGATAAGAAATTAAAATACCTATACGGCTTTAGAGATAGATATGGGATTAAGCCATTATATTACTATTTAGATAATAATGTATTTATCTTTTCCTCAGAGATAAAAGGTATATTAGAAAATCATAATGTTAAGAGAAAGATTAATATGAAATCTTTAAAACAATATTTGATTTTTCAAAATAATTTAACAAACGAAACATTATTTTATGGGATTAATTCAATACCTGCTGGCACTTTCTATAAATTTAAAAATAAAAAATTGGTTAAAAAACAATATTGGAAATGGAATTTTTTTAATGATCAAAATTTCAACAAAAAAAAGAAAATAAATGAGGAACTTTTGTCAAAAATAAAAAATGCAGTTTCATCAAACCTAGTTTCTAGTGTTCCTATCTCATCATATTTATCAAGCGGACTAGACTCAACATTAATAACTTATTTCGCAAAGGAGAAAATTCAAAACTTAAAAACTTTTACAATTGGATTTACTAGTAAAAACAAAAACTTTATCGATGAAACACTACAAGCAAGGAAAATCTCAAGAATACTCAAGACAATGCATCACGAGAACATGCTGGATGATAATTGCATTGAAAAATGTTTAAGTGATTTAACATATGCGATTGAAAACCCTAAAGTTGGTCAATCTTATCCGAATTATTATGCATCAGAATTTGTTTCTAAAAATTCTAAAGTTGTACTCAGTGGTATTGGTGGTGATGAAATTTTTGGAGGATATCCCTGGAGATATTTTAGAAATCATAAAGACTTATCATTTGAAGAGTTTACTTTAAAGTACTTCGATAACTGGCAGAGAATCATGAATTTTGAGGAACTATACGATATAACTGGAGAGGATTGTTTTGACGAGATGTATGAAATCTTTCTGGATAAATTTGAAAAAAGAAAAATGAAGTTGAATAATTCTGATTTTATAAATCATTCCCTTGAGTTTGAGGCACAAACTTTTTTGCAAGGTTTATTGTGTATAGAGGATAAGATAAGTATGAATTTTTCGTTGGAAACAAGAGTCCCTTTTCTTGACAATGAACTTGTAGATTTTGTTCAAAAATTACCAGCTAAAGAGAAAATACTAAATTTGCATTCAGATGTAAAATTTGATGAAAATATATATGGAAATAAAAAACAAAAATATAACTATAAAAATAAAGATGGAAAAAAGATTCTTAGGGAGATTTCAGAAACTATCCTTCCTAAATTCGTTTCAGATAATAAGAAAATTGGCTTCTCAGGTCCAGATGAATTTTGGTTTAGAAAAAATAATTTTAATCTTGTTAAAAATAACCTCGACAACAAAGATGAACCAATTTATGAACTTTTAAATTTTAAGAAAACTAGAAACCTTATTTCTGAGCATATTAATGAAAAAAAAAACAGAAGACTAATGATCTGGTCATTTATACAAATCAATCAATGGCTTAAGAATTTTTTTTAATATTTTATTTTAATAAATTTTGTTAATATTTGCTTTATGAAAAAAATTCAAATCATGGAACCGTATTTTAATAAAGATGAGCTTAAAAGTGTTAAAGAAACTTTAAAATCTGGTTGGGTAACACAAGGAAAAAGAGTTGAAGAGTTTGAAAAAAATTTTTGTGATTTTCATGAATTAAAATATGGTGCCTGCGTTACATCCGCAACAGCAGGACTTCATTTGGCGTTACTGGCTTTAAATTTGAAACCTGGAAGTGAGGTTATTGTACCCTCATTTACATGGATTTCTTCTGCAAATTGTATTTTATATAACAATTTAAAACCTAGATTAATTGATATTGATCAAAACACCTTCAATTCTAGTGTTGAT
>MDSZ01024154.1_pt1 | contig 21774 bp, 17 predicted proteins | sample 811201 | NCBI WGS metagenome assembly MDSZ01 (sample SAMN05326647, study PRJNA326480) | marine metagenome | isolation source: seawater | place: Indian Ocean: North | collected 2010 | reverse complement strand
CTAGCTGCACCCGGTGTTTTACAGATCTTCGCCGCCCACAAGGCGGCTGAGCGGCATAAAGCGCACCACCACCACCACCACCACCACCACCCGCGACGGAGGAAGAGGAGGAGGAGGAGGAGGTCTTTCGAGTAAAAAAAGGGTGTGTTTTACTCTATGCGCGTTTCCCCTCTTCAAAGGAGTCGTTCTTTTTTATCTCTTTTTTTTTTCTCCTATCAAAATTTAGGGTATCAAAATGTATGTTTAGGGTATCAAAAGAGACGGTTTGTGTCTTCTTTCGAATGTGTTTTGCTCTTTCGGATTCCAAATGTATTGGTCTCTTCACATTCGTTGTGCACACACACAACGCTTTTACAGAGAGTAAAAAGAAGAATATGCGTCCATCGCGCGTCTCGCACTCCGCGTCCATCGGGCCCGGCGTCGTCCCGCGCGGCGTCGACCCGGACTACGACGCGGAAGTCGCGAAAGAGTACGAGGCGAGGAAACACGTGGCGCATCATCGCAAAAGCGAGACGACCACCTTTATAAAAGCGGGACGACCGTTTTCGATCGATCCGAACGCACCGACGACGCGAACGCAGTACGTGAAATAATAATAGTAATCGTCGTCGTCGTCATCGCGTCATCGTTTTTGCGACGAACACGTTTTGCGCGGCGTTGCTTTTTGTCGCGTGGTTGTATTCTCTCTCTCTCTCTCTCTCTTGCAAACAAAACACGCGCTTTCTTCTCGTCGATTTGGGTGCAGGAAGGAGATCTCACAATAGTGCGATGCGCCCGCTGAACGCGGGAAAGGACGGAATGCGGAGGACCACGCGAGAGAAGACGACGACGACGAATAATAAGATGAAAACCGTTTCGAAATGCTCACCTCTCTTCGTCTCTCTCTCTCCCTTTTGTCTTCATCGTGCGATGAAACAACAACAGAACGCCGTACGTCACCGGCACTTCCGTCCTGGCGATTAAATACAAAGACGGCGTCTTGATGGCGTGCGATACGCTCGGATGCTACGGGTCGACCAAACGCTACAAAAACATCCAACGAATGAAAACAGTCGGGAAACATACGATCGTCGGGTTCACCGGGGAACTGTCGGATTTCGACTATATTTCAACCCTGTTAGACGAGTTGGAGATGGCGGATTTCTGTCAAGACGACGAGTGTCCGAGGACGCCGAAGGAGATTTATAACTATCTCGTTCGGGTGATGTATAATCGAAGAAACAAGTTTGACCCGTTGTGGAATTCACTGGTCGTGTCCGGGTGGGATTACGTGGAGAAAAAGCCATTTTTAGGGTGCGTGGGGATGATTGGGCAGCACTACGTGGACGATCACGTGGCGACTGGGTTTGGGAACCATTTAGCGAGACCGCTGTTTAGAGAAAGTTGGAAGGAGGATATGACCGAGCAAGAGGCGGAGAAGTTGTTGAAGTCGGCGTTGTTGAGCTGCGTTATGAGAGATAAGATGATGATGAACAAGTTTCAGCTCTCAAAAGTTACCGCGGATGGGCCTGGGGAGATTTCCGAGCCGTTTGCGATTGAAACGAGGTGGGGATACGAGAGTTACGTCAATCCGACCAAGTTCGCGCCGGGCGCGTGGTAAAAGAAAGAACGGTAGCGGATTTCATAGGGCTCTGTATACACATATATCTTTAGTAGTGTTTGTTTTTGATCGATTCAATAATAATGAACTATTTAGCTAAAATACAATTCGTTATCACGCAATCAATCGCGCCTTCTTTAACAATCGAAACGCGATGCCGCTGTTGCCCGGACGAAGCTCTGGTTCGTATTCGTGCGCCAAACTACTGAAAGGGTTCAAAAATACGTCCTGTTTCAACCCGTCTTTGTTTTGTTGCATGGAAAACTCCAAAGCCTCCTCGTTATCGATCTTTTCCACGCACTCTTCTAACCGTTTTTGTAAAATTTCCGCCGTGATCTCTCGTGTTCGCGCCTTTTGCGTCGCTTCCTTTTCCCACTCAACATCCACCGGCCATAACATTTCTTTCTCGTCGTAACTCTCCGCTCTTTCGTTTGGTAACGTATCTGCATCTGCAGCGGACGCTAACATGGCAAAAATTGCGTTACAACAATCCGGCACGTATTTCGTCAACGCCTTCTTCCTTGCGCGGCGATCTTTCAACGCTTGCGCGCGAACGATTTTCCCTCTCAATTGCGATGCGCACTGTTTGATGGCTTTATCCACTGCCTCGGCAATTTCCGCGTTTTCGTCCCCAATGTATTCTTTGGACGTACCTTTAAATGGAATTTTTGTGGATACTATTGAAACGAAAACGCCAATCTTGTCGTTGTTCTTGTCGATTTTATACGTCGTCCAGTTTAAACGTTGGACGCATCTCGTCGCGACATCGGCACCACCTTCAAACAGCAGCGGAATTCTATTAGCAAATCGAAACACGTTAAACCCAGGTTTTACATCTCTTCCACCTAAACTCACGCACGCCTCTACGATCAAAGGGTGACCGCCACACGCCAACGCGGGCGACGCGTACGACGCGATCCAATCCGGGCCGAGTTCTTTCATGACCCCTAAACGTAAATTATACTCCCCTGCGGGCGATAAACACTCGCCGCTTGGATCCGAAAACCTCGCCGACGCTAACAACTGTTGAATTCTCGCGCCCTGCTTATCTGAAACGTTCTTGGGGTGCATGCTCGCGGAAAATCCCCCCCCTAACTCTCTCGCCAACCGGTTCGCGTGTTCGCGGTTGATGCACGTAAACTCCTTGTTAAAAAATCCACTCAGGGTCTTCTCTCTCGTATTCGACAACAATTCTTTTACCAACAGTTGGTTCTCTTTTGCCGCACTCGGGTGATACTTCGTCGCTCTCGGTAACGGCGGCATCACTTCCGCCCTTCTGGCAAAGTGTAATTGAATGTCTTGATTCCTCGCCGCTGCGCTACCGGCTGCGTGCGAGGAGATGTATCGAAATCCAAGCGCCGCATACGGCGTCACAATTGCCAACTGTCTCAAATACGCCAGAACGTACTGCCTATGACTCGTCCAGTTTCCCTCAATTGTCACCGACAACTCTGCCCCGTGCCATTTTGTCGTGTTTGGTTTCTTCTCCTCCTTGTGCACGTTCGGCGCGTTCTTCTCGATGTCGATATCCAATACGTACTCCGACACAAAGTTCTGCCCAGGTTGGGCACTCCGCACCCGAATCGGCAACCCGGTCGTTTGTTTCGACCAAATCAACGCCATTTTCGACCCTAAACCAAACTTCCCTCGCGTTTGTCGTACTCCATACTTCGTCCCGGACAACACCCTCCCTAACATGTTCGGTATGTCGTTGTGCTCCATACCTTTCCCGTTATCTTTCACGGTAATTTTAAAATACGATTTCTTCTCCTCTCCTTTCGCATTCGATGCATTTCCGCCTCTCCCACCTCCTTTTTTCCCCTTCGCTCCTCCTTTCTCTTGTTGCATCTCCACCTTCGCCTCCTTTTCCAACCGTTTCGCCTTGGCTTTCTCCGTCTCGAAATCGTCGTACAAAGTATCATCCTTCCTCACGTGCGCGTCTAATCCAATCATCGTCTCGTATTGCGTTAAAGTCACCTCTTCCACGAGCACGTCCACTTGTGGTAACACGCCGATGTGTTCCGCCGCGTCCAGCGCGTTTTCGATGAACTCTCGCAGCGTCGTGTATAAAGATTTCCCCGCGTTTTCAAATCCCGCGATGCCTTTGTTGTCTTGGAAAAACTCCGCCGGGGATTTTTGCTTCAAGTTCGCGTCGCCTGTTGTTGTTCCTCCTCCTCCTGCCGTCTTTTTCGGCGGCATGATTGATGACGATGGTGTTGGCAAATGCGCTCTCGATATCTTCTTCTTCTTCTTCTTCTTCTTCTTCTTCTTCTTCTTCTTCTTCTTCGTTCGTTCAAGTTCGTTCGTTCTGCCTCCTCCTTCTCCAGCTGTTTCCAATCGATTCAAAAAAAAAACATGTGCTCTCTCTTGATACCCTAAATACCAATACCCTAAACATAAAAAAAAATGAAAAACGAAAAAAAAGAAATGTCGAAAAAAAAGAAGTTTTGTCTCGGCTCCAGAAGAAGAAGAAGAAGAAGAAGAAGAAGAAGACAACAAAACACCGGACGCATCATCTCTCTTATTATTAATACCTTTGCGACTCGTGACATCATCATCATCATGGTGCGCTCTTCTTTCGCGTTATTTTTGTCGCGCGCAGTACTACCTCATCGTCGTCGTCGTCGTTTTCTCGCCGCCGCTTTTCAAAAACGAGGAGAGAGAGAGAGAGAGAGAGAGAGAGAGAGAGAGCGTCGAATGATGATTGGCATTTTTGGACCGAGAGTCAACGGCCTTTTTCTCGTTTCCCCTCTCTCGAATCATCATCATCATCATCATCATCATCATCCGTGTGTGTGATGTTTTCTTTGGTGTCTCTTTTCGATGAACAACGCTCTCGAGAGAAAGTCGCTGACCACCACGCGTCTCTCATCATCATCATCCGTTTTTGCTGCTGCTGTTGGTTTTTGCGACGACGACGACGACGACGACGTTCTCGACAACAACACACAGGCGAAGAAGACACACCTTGGAGGAAATTCAAAGACGGGATTAACCGAAGAGCAAAAACAAGAAATCCGAGAAGCATTCGACTTGTTCGATACCGACGGGTCGGGCGCGATCGACGCGAAGGAGTTGAAAGTGTCCATGCGAGCACTCGGATTCGAACCGAAAAAAGAGGAAATCGCGAAAATGATGCACGAGGTGGATAAAGACGGATCCGGGACGATCACGTTCGAAGATTTCTTGAAACTCATGACGGCGAAGATGGGCGAGCGAGACGGCAAGGAGGAAATACTGAAAGCGTTTAGATTGTTCGACGACGACGATACCGGGAAAATTTCGTTCAAGAATTTGAAGAGGGTGGCAAAAGAGTTAGGAGAGACGATGACGGACGAGGAGTTACAAGAGATGATCGAAGAGGCGGACAGAGATGGAGACGGGGAGGTGAACGAGGAGGAGTTTTTTCGCATAATGAAAAAGACGGCGTTGTTTTAAGGATGTGTGGGTCGATTTTTGAAATTTCGCCCTAAACAACGGGAGAGACGTGCGGAGAGAGAAAATATTTTGTACGAGTATATACTTATAATAACGCAGTGACACAACGCTTATTTTAGATGCATAAGAGCGAGAGAAAGAAAGAGATGAGACGGAGAACATTGAACCCATCTTACGAATATAGTCTGTAATGACGATTTGAATTTTTATACATACATACTAGTAGTCGCCTGATTTCTAAAAAACAAATTTCGTTAAATTTTCGTCTCCGAATAATTATGTATATATTCTTTCATTATTTTTTGCTCCCGTGAACTCTCAATCTGTATACGCACGTCCACTTCGCGTTACCGTGGTTAGAGTCCACGGAGAAACGCACGCGATCAGTCGTGCCGATTATTTTGTCCTCGCTAAACGTAAACGTCGTTATCCCGTCCCCGACGGTTGGGTCAAACGTAAAGTTTCCAAACTCCTCGTATCTCCACGACATTTTTACATCGTCGTTGCTGCCATCGTTGTCCTTCTTACTATTACTATTACTGCTCTTCCCAACTTTTGGGAACATCCCCCACGCGCCTAATGTGACTCCTTTTGGAGCGGACGATCGATCGTACGCAATCAAAGGGTTCACGTGTTCCAACGTAAATCCAGAAACCGTAATTTTCTCCTTCAAATGAACGTCCACGTACCCTTTCGCACCTCTAAGGGCTAAACAATCTCCCGGCGGCTCCAACGTTTGTTTCAACAACCACTCGTCCGCTTTCGGGTGCGGCGCAGCTTTACCTCGAAAGTACATCAACAACGCGGTAATTGGTCCGCTCTCTCTCGCGACCAATGGAGACAACGTCGAATGTTTCAGAACTCTCCCTCCGCCGTGCACGCTCGCGTAATCCACCAACCCCGTCTTATCCGCCAACGCGTGCGTCATTCTTTGCATGGCTGTTTGTGTCGATAAGCCTTTCTTTGCAATCTTCAATTTCACATCCTCCAAGTCCACTTTCAACTGCTCCATCGCTTTTTCAATCTCTTCGTCTTTCGCCGTCCACGGCGGCGAAAGTTTTCTCACATCCTTCCCGCCAAACCATCCTGTCCTCTTCTTCGGGCTACCACCATCACCGCTGTCACTACTTTTGTACCACGCGTCTATCGTCTTCTGCATCGCCCGATCCCACGGCTTCTCCTCGTTCACGACTTTCTTCAACGCGTCCGTATCTTTCGTCAGCCGAGCGAGCTCGGCTTTCGTCCAACGGTCGTCGTAAGACGTCGTCGACTCACCAGATCTGCTCCTCCATCCGCCGCCGTTGTCGTTCTTCGCGTTCAAATTCGTCATCTTCGTCGTCTCTTCTTTCCATCTTCTTTCCATCTCTTCTTTCGTACAAAACGTGTTGACGTTGTCTCGTTTCATTTTCTCCAGCGTTTCGTGCAATTTTTGCACCTCTTTCTTCACCGGATCCAGCGCCAATTTTTTCTCCCCTTCCCCTCTCAAACGTACCGCAATTTTCCGAACCTCTTTCGCTTGCAGCGCGACGCCACTCGAGACGACACCTACCACCGCGATCACCACCGCGATCCACGGCACGCCTCTTTCTCCTCTTTCTCCTCCACTTTCTCGACGATGAGAGTTGTTGTTGTTCTTCGGCAATATCTTCATCGCGTAGTTCCGAATTTTCAAAAACGTCGTCGTCGTCGTCGTCGTTGCCTCCTCCTCCTCCTCCTCCTCCGACGCCGGCGCGTCGTCGTCCAAAATCTCTCTTCTCGGCGTCACCATTGGGGAAAGAGACGACAACAACAAAGACTGCTTTCCTCCTCTTCCCATCTTCTTTTGCCTATGGGTGAGTGTGGTGGTTCTGGTGGTGGTGGTTTTTCGCGTGTTCGTCGCGGCTGGCGACATACTCTCAATGTGTGTTCTTGTAGTATACCACAATAATAAGGCGTCTCAAAGCTTCTTTTGTGGTCTCTTTCTCTCTCTCTCTCTCTTTCTCTCTCTTTCTCTCTCCACTAGAGCAAAACACACATTCTTCTAAAACACTTTCATTCTGACACCTTAAACACTCATGGAATAAAACCCTAAACATTTGACACGAAAAAGAGACAAAAAAAAACTCCGAAGACGAAGAATTCTGTGCGATTCTTCGTAGAGAGGAGAGTACACACGTCGTGGAAGAAAGAGCGTTGTTGGTGTCCGTTATGTCGTCGGAGGAAAAGAGGTGAAAAAAGAGGTTTTAATAAGAGAGGTGTTGTGGTCTCTTTCGAGAAGAAGGAAGAGTAAGACGAGACTTTTTCATATGGATGATGATGTCGACCGCGACCAGAAGGCCGATGATGATGATGATGATTCGTCGTCGCTGTCGTGGCATTGCCAAGAACACCTGCGCGCGAAAGGGTGGCAAAACGCGGTGTGCTTTTCGTCGGCCGGGTGGAAACGGATTCTCGCTGCGAGTGCGTCGACGACGACGCGCGGGGGAGACGCGAAGAGGAGGACCGCACGCGTGTTGGACGCGTGCGAACGACTGCTCTTGAATGCAGATTTTGTCGAGGAAGAGGAGGAGGAAGAGGAGGAAGACGACGACGGCACACCCCGACTCTTTGTACCATCCATACCTTCGACGCGCCGACTGGCAAACGACGACGACGACGGCGGCGGCATGACTGGTCCTTTCGTGTGGCAAATAATGGACGCGAGAGACGTGTCGCGCGGGAAGAGCACGGCGGCGACGACGACGACGAAGGAAGCGCCGCGAGAGAGGAGAATGTTAAAAGTGACGATGACGGATGGGTACTCACGCGTCATCGTTCTCGAAAGAATGCGATGGTCGAACGTGGACCAGGCGCCGGAGAGGTGGGAAAGGCAGTTGATGCCCGGGACGAAGGTTTTGGTGAGAGATTTGAAACAGTCGACGACGATGCGTTCAGGTAGGATGGACGAGGACCTCGTGGTGTTCGCTGACGACGAGAGAAACTTTGAAATTCTGGGCGGAAGAGTCGATAAATTGAAAGAGAAGTTTGAGAAGACGATGCGGATGAAAGCGGCGAGTCGGTTCGCCGACGACGGGTTTTCGTTGGGGGATGTTTGTGAAGCACCAAAGTTTCAACCGTTCGACGATGAGGCGTGGAAGCGGCTCGAAAAGGAGAGGAAAGTGAAAGAGGAAGAGGAGAGGAAGGAAAAAGAGGAGACGGAGAGAAAAGAGAAGATGGAAAGGAGGGAGAGGGAAAGAGCGGCAAGGAAAGAGTTGGCGAGGGAGCAACGACAGCAGCTGGCAGGAGAGTCGCTCGAAGACTACGATTACAACGACGGCGATGAAAAAGAAGACGAAATGGAACCGATGAGAGTAAAACCGAAGCTTCCTCCGAAGAAGAAGGGGGCAGCCGCCGTCGCACCTGCGACGCCTTCTTCACCATCCGTCGCCGCATCGAACCAACGAAAGCAACAACACCGCTCGAAACCAACTTTACCCGGAAACAAGCGTGGAGCAACAAACAAAGAGGAGAACAGCGACGTACTGTTAGAAACTCAGAAGCGACAAGAGCAACAACGGCACGAACAGCAGGCGAAGAAAGAGCGCTCGAAGATTCTCGAAAAACTCACGCGACCTCCTCCGCGCCGCGTTCTCGACGACGCTTCTCGAGATGGCGGTCGAGGCGTCGGCCGCGGCGTCGGCGGCGGCCGAGGACGCGACCGCACCGCCGCCGACGATTCCAGCGACACCCACACTTTAACCTTAGACCAACTTCGCGCGAAAAAGCTCGCCGATCGTCTCGACCGAGAAAGGTTCACCGCGCCTCTCGGCAAAGTCAAAGCCTCATCATCCTTAGGAGTAGAAACCGCCGCCGCCGCCGCCGCCGCCGCGCGAGGAAACGACGAAACCCAAAAGAAGACACCGCGTGGTGTTCCGGAATCCTCCAACACACAAAAAAGCCGCCAATCGTCGTCGTCGTCGTCGTCAAACGCCGTCGCGGGAGTCGTCGCGCAACACCTGTTCCAGTTTTCCCGACCACCGACCACCACCACCACCCATCGTCGTCGCGAGGATTTTGAGAGAGAGAAATAGTCGCGCGTATTATTTTTAGTCACACACGTTGTAAACACCTAAACACCTCCTCTCTCAAACAAACTCTAAACCCTAAACTCTTGAGTCCACAAAAAGTCCTCAAAAATCCTTTTGAATCGATCGCCAGTACGATGTCGTGCGCTTTGTCGTGGTCGCGTCGCGTCGCGCGACTTTCTTTGGGCATCGACCCCCGCGGCGGCGTCCACGCGTGCTGGTGGAGGTCGTCGACGTCTTTGAGCCAAACCCGTTGGAAAGGAGAAGAGCAAAAACGAACGATGATGATGATGATGGCGCTTTGGACGAATAAGACTCCGGTTTTGTCGAATGTCGTTGGACGTGTCCACCGCTCTCTCGAGTCCCCTTTCACCCGAGGATCGCTTGTACCTCCGGACAGAAGAAAGAAGGAAGACAAAAGTCGCTGCTATTCGACCACCACCGGCAGGGGGGAGTTGCCGCCGTTCCAAGAGTTAGGCATGCCGGCGCTTTCCCCGACCATGACGACAGGCGGCATAGCGTCGTGGCGTGTCGTCGAAGGCCAACGCGTCGTCGCGGGAGATGTGCTGGCGGAGATTCAAACGGATAAAGCGACGATGGAAATGGAATCGATGGAAGATGGCGTCGTGGCAAAGATTTTAATCGAAGCAGGCACGGAAGATATCGAGGTTGGGACACCTCTGCTGGTTATGGTGGAAGAAGAGGAAGACGCCGGGCGCTTTAAGGAGTACGTCGGAGGAGGAGGAGGTCGCGGGAGCGAGAGGCACGAGAATGGGACAGAGGAAGAGACGGTCGCAGGGAGACCGGGGACGACGCCAAAGGAGGAGGAAAGAGTCGCGGCGTCGGCGAGCGCGAGCACTTCTTCTTCTTCTTCTTCTTCTTCTTCCTTTTCGTTCACGCCGAGGAATGCAAACGAGACTCGCGTGTTCATTTCGCCGCTGGCGAGAAAGACCGCGCTGGAAAAAGGCGTGGATTACGCGAAGATCCGAGGGAGAGGTCCGAATGGGAGAGTGACAAACTTAGACGTGTTGGAATTTGTCGCGAGCGGCGGGGCGGCCAACGTGAAATCTTCGGCGCAGCAGCAGCAGCAATCAAGCGGCGGCGCTGAATTCGACGCGTCGATTTACTTCCCAGAATACGAAGAGGTGCCCATTTCTACGATTAAGAAAATTACCGCGAAGAGGCTCACGGAATCGAAACAAACCGTGCCACACTTTTATCTCACCGTGGACGTGAACATGGACGCAGTGAATGCCACTCGTGCGCGAATGAACGCACTTTTAGAGAAGGAAAAAAACGGCAAGAAAATTAGCGTGAACGATTTCGTCGTGAAAGCGTCGGCGGCGGCGTTGAGAGCAGTGCCGGAAGTCAACTCGAGCTGGATGGACACGCACGTGAGACAGTACAAACTCGCGGACGTGTGCGTGGCAGTGCAAACGGATAAGGGGTTGATGGTTCCCGTCGTGCGTTCGGCATGTTGTTTGGGACTGAGAGATATTTCGAGCGAAGTGAAGAGTTTGGCGGAAAAAGCGAAAATGGGGAAATTGCAAGGTAAGGATATCTCCGGCGGCACGTTTACCGTTTCCAACCTCGGCATGTTTAGCGTGAAGCACTTCGCGGCTATCGTCAACCCGCCTCAAGCTGGCATTTTAGCCGTCGGCGGCACGAGGAAAGAGATCGTGAAAACAAAGGACGGTATGTATAAAGAAACGAACGTGATGTCGGCGACGTTAAGTTGCGACCACAGAGCCGTAGACGGCGTGGACGGTGCCAAATGGCTCGGCGCATTTAAATCGTACATGGAAGATCCGAGCACGATGTTATTGTGACTCTTATTATTGAAAACACTTCTATCAAAATTCTATCACGTCAAACTCTATGTATTTCGCACATCTACCCTACCCTATGATAAGCAAGCTCCTCTCTCTTGCTCTCTTATCAATTAATCTACTACCTACGTTTTATTATTATTATTATTTTTGAAATATTTATCGTTATCGTCCCTCGTAATCGCCGGTCTATCCAAATCCGCGTTCCCTGGAATGTCGCTCGGCTCCACCGCTACCGCATCTACAATCGTCACGACCCCGTCTCCTTCTTTACCAATCACGTACGCCACCTCCACGTGGCATAAAGTCACCCGATACGTATCAAGTTTCCTCTCCTCCGCTTTCTCCGTCCTCTCTCTCGTACCTCTCACGTCCAATCGTAACGTATCCATCACGAACGCCACAAAATCGTCCGCGTTTTCATACAGAGGTCTTTGTTTCTTCCCGCCTTTCTTTGAATCGATTTCAAACCGTTCCATGTACGCCTTCCTCACCTTTTCTCTCGTCCCGTCTTCCGGCGCCGCAAACTTGACCTCTCTAATCGCCAACGGCTCTCCTTCCTCGCCTTCAATCGCTCTAGTCACCCACTTCGGGGCCGTCGCTTCGGTTACGCTATCGCACCACGGCACGTAAGGTTTGATATCTAAAACTGGCGTCCCGTCGACTAAATCGATTCCCCCGAGCGTCACCTCCCCTCGCTCCCAATCGACGCTTATAATTTTCCCTACGCTCAATCCAACCGGTCGCGGTCGATGCGGCGTTCTCGTGGACAAGCATCCTCTCTTCTCTCCATTCAACCGTGGGACCGAGACCAATGCTTTTACCGCGCCTCCATTCTTCGTCCCGCACGCGTTCGTGTTCGCGTGAAACACGTATATCACCCACGCGTGCGAGTACTCGTCGAGTCCTTCCAAGCTTCTCTTAGGGACAAATTCCAAATCAAAATGCAAAACACACCGCGCGGATCTCACTAAAGCTCCGCCTTGTCTCGGCGTTCCGGCGCGTCTGCTAAAGCACGACTGCGCCCGCGCAATTGGCGGTCCGAACTGTTGAGGGCTCGTCGTTTGTGTCGACGGCGAGGACATCGCGTCCAGCGTCAGCACTTTCTTTCTCAGTTGATGCTGCAACCGAATGACAGCGCGTCTTTCCGCTTTGTATCTGTCCTCCAGATGCGTCGTCTTTTCTTTCAACGCGGCCTCCGCCTTTTCTTTCCATCGTCGTCTCGACGAGCGCGAAAAAACGACGGCACGTACGAACGTGCACACGTTGGTCGCGCACAGAAGAGCGACGAGGACGTTGGTATTCATATCATCGTTTTCTTTTGTGGAGGAGGCGTATACAATGTGACGCAAAAAGTAACACGTGATGTGTATTAAAGAAACTATTACGAATGAAACGTGCGCGTGAGTTAGTATACCTTTGCGTTTCATGTGCAATAACAATAACAAATACGAGAACTTAGGCGCGTTCGCGCACACAACACACGCACGTTTACTTCGCTCACATTTCCGACCAGTTAATCTCGAACTCGTCCTCCAAGTCCTCCGATTCGTCTTCGTCCTCGTTCTCGTAAAAGTCTCCATCCTCCTCCGCGTAAAATCCGTCGTGCGTTCGTTCGGTTTCGAATGGTAGACCAACTTCGTCGCACTCTCGGTATAAATCTTCTAAATCGTAATACGTTCGAGCCGTCGGCGTAAACACGTGCGCGACGACATCGCGACAATCTAAACACGTCCAATCGCCTTGGTTGGCCACATTTTTCGGAATTTGCAAATTGTACGTTTCGTTATTCGCTACGTCTCTCATCTTCGAGGTCACCGCGTTCATTTGAGGACGATTAAACGCCGTCGCCAAAACGACATATCTCGCGTAATACACCGCCTTCGACACTTGCAAAACGCGCACGTCCTTCGCTCTCGTATCGTCCGCCTCCACCGCGAGCTCCACCGCGAGTTTTCGGGCAATCGCGTCTTGCTCCTCGTCGTCCGCTTCGTCTTTTATCGAGAACAACGTCGTTTCTTTTGCAAATCCACCGTCGCTCTTCGTGGCTTCGACAACCGCGACGGTTTCTCCGCGCCGTTCACCAGAGGCGGCAAAATCATCGTCGCCGTCGTCGTCGTCGCGGTCGGACGACGACACCGCATCTCTCAACCTTTGTCTCAATTCCGGGACTTTCCCGCTCGCGTCCAGCCCTCGCTCTTCGCAACACCGCACCAAATCTGCTTTCTTCATGGACGACAAGCCTGGTATCGTCGTCGCTGCCGCGAAAAGCGTGATCGATGATGCGCCGCGGTGTCGGTGGTGTCGACGCCTTTCTAAAGTACACTTCCAACGTCCCTTCCCGAAGAACGCCGCCGTCGAAAAACACTTTCGCATCGAAAGAGACGACGACGACGACGACGACGACGACGCGGGTTTCCCTCGCGCGTTGGTGGTCGTATTGTTGATCATCGCGTTCGTGTTGGTGTTCCCGGACGTCGAGGCACACCGGGCGAACCGCGCGCGCTGCGCGTTGTGGACGACACAGCTCGCGCGATTCGCGATTCCGGATTTGGCGTCTCTACATTCGCCCCCACTTTGGGGAAAAGACAACGTCGTCATCATCGTCGTCGTCGTCTCTCCGTCGTCGTCGTCGTCGTCAAAACACGTTTGAAAGCACAAAAGACACAGCAGCAAAAGTCTTCTTGGGGTGGAACGCTCTCTCTCTCTTTTGGCGTCTCGTCAAAGAAAGTCTCTCTCTCTCTCTCTCCCATCAATTAATGCCACTCGGCATTTTGTAAAAGCGCTTTTTTTCTTTCCTTTGTGGGCCGTGTAGGGTTTAGGGTTTCTCCTCCTCTTCTCTCTTTGTCTTTTCTTTGCAAAAAAAAGGGAAAAGCGCCGACCTTTGCGACGCCGACGGGACACACAAAAAAAAGGCACCACCACCTTTTGCCACCGCTTATTTTGTTGGTACCCGCGACGTTCCGCTCACGTTTCAACCGCGTCGAACGCACGAAAGAACATGTTTTCAGCCACGGGAAGTAGTTTCGCGAGAGGTACCGCGCAGGTGTCCTCCTCTTCTGGTGCGCATTCCGATTCTCTCTCTCTTTTTTTTTTGTGTGTGTGTCCCCGGTCGGTGTTTTATCCTTGGAATTTTCTCTCTCGCGCGCGTAAAAAGTGACGATGTTGTCGAGGAAGAAGAACACGGAGGATGAATGCGATCGTCGAGAAAACGCGCGGTGGACGCTTTTTTGCGCGCGTTTTCGGGTGTCGACGCGCGTTCGATCGGTCGCGAGTGCCGTTCTTTCCGCGCTTTTGAGACGTCGCGCGCATTTTGCCTCTCTAAAACCTCAAAGCCGCTCACCACCCATCCATTCGTCTCTTCCGTCTCGCACACCACAGTCCGCGCCTCGTCCTCCTCCGGCCGCCAATCTCGCGTCGTGAGAATTGTCGCCAAGGACCAAAACTCGCGCCCGTCCTTGAACGACGTCGCCGAGTTCAAAACGTCCCCAGAAGATACCGGCTCGGCCTCCGTACAAATCGCCTTGCTCACCAAGCGCATCGAAAACTTGACCGCGCACTTGCAAGCGAACAGAAAAGACTACTCCACGACGAGAGGCTTGAAGATGCTGCTCGGCAAACGCGGGCGACTGCAAAAGTACTTGGCGAAGAAAGATCCGGCAAAGTACAAAACGACCATGAAAGGGTTGGGGTTGAAGATGAAGTAAGACGGAAAAAGAATGAAAGATTATATAGTACTTAGTAGCGAACGGTCCCCGTCGTCGTTGCGCGAGAGCGACGCGAGAGATAGATAAACACAGTAGTACAGAACGAGTGAGCGAGAGAGAGAGAGAGAGAGAGTATTATTTGTATGACTATAGATTTTAAAGAGGCGTTGTTTGTATTCGAAGAAGAAGAAGAACACAAAAGGACAAAGTGTATGCGCCGAAAACGCGGAGAAGGACTCGCCCCAAAGGAGCAAAAGTGTCAAAGGGAACCGCTAACTCTTGAGTCCCTAAACCCTACCCCCAAAAAATTTTTCTTTGTCTCTGGAGTCGTAACGCTCGAATTTTCAAACAAAAAGTCAAAAGACATCGCTTTACATTGTCGAGAGACTTCAACAACATGACGACGACGACGACGACGACGACGACGACCTCTTCTTCTTCTTCTTCTTCTTCTTCTTCTTCTTCCAAAAAAATCATCGGTGAGATCTCGCCCGCGGAAATGGCCTCGCGGGACGTGTACCCTCTGCTCTTCGTCGGCGCCGGTCGGTGCGCGTTGACAACCTTGACGCATTTCCCGGAAAACCGCCAGCGCGCGTCGCTCGTGATCGATCGGTTTGGAGGGTGGTTAGAATCGTGGGCAGACCGTGCGATGAGATTAGGGATGACGCACGTGAGATATCCAATCACGCAAACGCCGTTTGCGAGCAGTTCCATGACGATTCAAAGTTTTAGTTCGAAGATGGGGAGGAACGATGAACTGGCGTATTCTGGGAGTACTAAGTTCGCGCCGTTGCCGACGACGAGGTTGTACGCGGAAGCATGCGCGATGAAGATTAAAAGCGACGATGATGGTGGTATTTTAAAGTCAGTACCGATAGTAAAGGATGAAGTGGTGAGTCTGAGGAAGATTGAAGCGAACGAGGAGTATCCCGGGTTGTTGAAACGAGGCGGGATGTTGGCAAAGACGAAAGGAGGGAAGGAATTTGTTGCCGCGCAAGTGGTGGTGTGTTGTGCAAGGAAAGAAGCTGTGGTGCCACAGAACTTGAAAGTATTTACAAACAATAAAGATGCTAACGTTCGCGTAAAAACGAGCGAATCAATAAACGTGCACGATTCCGAAGGCATGTTGAACGGAAAGCGGCTTTTGGTTATAGGCGGAGGCATGACGGCGGCGTCTGTAGCGTGTGGGGCGGTGGAGAATAGTAAAGTGAAATCTGTCACGCTTTTGCACAGGAAAAATTTTAAAAGACGTGAATTCGACGTAGAGCCGGAGTATTTCGGCGCGAAAGGGTTGAGACCGTTCCATAACAGCGAAGATTTTGAGTACCGCGCGAAATTTTTAGACGAGGCGAAAGAGCGAGGAACAATTAATGGCGTCACGTGGAAGCGCGTGAGAAGCCATTCGGTCGTACAAAAGACGAAAAAAGAAGACGACAGCTTAACGCCGCCAAAACTTCGCGTGGTGGAGAAAGCGGAAATCGTTTCCATTGATTTTGATGAAAAGACGAAACAGTTTTCGACGACGATTGAACTGACCGATGTAGCGAAACGCGAACTCGCAGCGAAACGCGCACGGAGTATCATCGAGGTCGACGCCGACGATGATTTCCAAGCTTTGACGATGATGGTCGAAGAAGCGTCGTATGAAACACCAAAAATTGAACAGTTTGACGAAATTTGGATTTGCTGTGGCACCGTAGTTTCCGCCGAGACCGACCCTTTACTCTCTTCGCTTCCGAAAACGAATTATTTCAACGGGTATCCGCAATTGGTGGAAACAGCACTTTCCTGGGAGCATGGTCCAAACGAAGTGTCGTTGGCGAAAGAGAAAGGTGGATGCCGGTGGCCTGAATGCTCGGTATTTGTCTCTGGACGATACGCGGCGTTGCACGTCGGCCCGGTGGCGCATTTGCCCTTGGGCTATCGAACCGCCGGTAAAGAAATAGCAGCGATTTCGACGAAAGCACACAAACAAAGCCTTCGCATGCGCGCGGAAAACCCGTACGAGATTGGTTTACCAGCATCGACGAAACCATCATCGTCACCGAAAACGAACAAAGTTAATGGCGCCGACGACAAATTGAAAACCAACAACACGAAAAATCCGCGACTCCCGTCTGTGTTGTGGCAAAAAGTAGGCATCATCGACGTCTCCAAACTCTTGCCATCCGAAAACTTCCCACGAGTCGACTTACAAACGTACTCTCACGAAGACGTTGGCTTTCAAATTAAAATCTATTTTATCGTCCCCGAGGAAATCGAGAGCGAAAATATCAAGATGGAATTTTTGGAGCAAGCGTTTGAGATTTGGGCGGTGTGCGCGAAAGCGGCGTACAGAGTGTTTTTACCGAAACTGTATAAAACAATCATCCCAGAACGGTCGTCGGTGAAAGTTATTGCCAAGAAGAGGAAAATAATCGTGACGATGCAGAAGTACGATAACTACGAGTGGCGTTTTTTAAAAGTTTAATTTAGAATATGAAAATTACTATGTGAATGAAGACGTTACCTATACGTATGCGTATATGCGAAGTATACAAATGCATAAACGTTACCAGAACGTTATTGTCATTACAATTCCTCGTGTTTATTCACCATCGTATCTCCTTTCTTAATCCCGAGCGACCATTTGCATGCCCCAATCCCAGAGCAGGCTTGCCAGTGATGTTCCTCCCCGATCATAAACAAGTCCACCAAATCCTTAAACGTCGCGCTCTTCACCATCGCTTCGCACTGCATCCCCAGAACCATCTTCTGCCTCTTACTCGACCATGGATGCGTCAAAATCTTCTCCTTTATGTCCTGTTTATCATCATCCGTTAACTTTTTCTCTTCACTTTCGTGTTGCTTGAAAATGTGATACGCCAACCGTTTTGGATCGAACCTTTCCGCCTCGCCTTGCTCCAATTTCGCCATTGTATCTCTTCCGTGCAAACCAAAATCCACCTCATCCTTCGCCTTGGACAAAACACTCACCGCGTGCTTCCCAATGTCCCCTTTCTCCAACTTATCTTGCAAATCCATCTTCGCCACTTTCTCCTTTAGCGTCGACGCCGTCACCAGAGCCTCCCACGCTCTCGCCAACGTCAAACCATCCTCATACTTCACCCCATATAAATCGCCCATCTGATCGCACAACTCATCGTCGTCGATTTTTTCCAGCAATTTCCCTACCATTTCCTCTCTCGTCAATGCTGCTTCTCCTCCAGCTTCTTCGACGATATCCACGAGCATAGCTCGCGTCTCGTTGAGGACGGAAAAACACGATCCGCATTTAAGGCCTTCTGCGAACGCTTGTTGCATGTCGTCTGCGAATAAACCGGTGCCCTCGTCGTCTAAAGAGTACGCCGGGCCTTTTAACGGTTCCGGTTTCTTGTGCAAAGTGTCCGTGAAGTCTTGGCCGAACCTATATCGCGATGTGAGAACGTGATGCGTTATTACAAAACGTGTCAATTGGAAAAAAAAGATACGAGAGGGCGCGGCAGTTCAATGATGACGCGGGGAACACGCGATTTCATCATCCCGCGTTTGTATTAAACCGCGCTCGAAAAACGCGACGACGCTCATAAAAAAGAGACGACGTAAACGACGACGACGCACTTGACCGCCCCGACCGAGCCTATCGCGGCACAGATGACGACGAGCGTCTTGAACATGTCGCGCGAAGTAAGTATTGGGTGGTATATCGTTTCGGAAATTTGTATCGCAAAAGAGAGGTCGAATTGTGGGAGAGCTTTTTAATTTTGAGTCCCTAAACTGTTAAGAAAATACTACTGTCGACTTGCGTGCGCATACGCTTTTGTCGACGTCTATAACTCACACTACTCATCGTCGTCGTCGTCGCACTACTCACGCGGTAACTACCGTGACGAACCCGAGAGACTCTAACTGTTTCATGCACACTCTCTCGGCTTTGACCGCGTGGAGAAGCGTTCGTCGGCCGTACGCGCCGCTCCCGACGCTACTCTCAGAGACGGCACTGCTGTGATATCCTCGTTCTTCTTCTTCTACTTCTACTTCTACTTCTTCTTCTTTTTCTAGGGAGAGGGGATTCCAGGACCGCCCCGGGGACGAGCGAGAGAAGCGTCTTCGCCTTCGTCTTCGTTGTCCTCTGGCACTTTCCTCTTCTTCTCTGGAGTACTCTTCTTCTCCCCCCAGATTGGTATCTAATAACCCGCCGCTCGATCTCGCGTGAAGCCACTCACCGTCTACCGCCCACCGCTTCTCTCGCAACCAATCTTTTTTGTTCGGCGCGGATTCGCCCTTCCTTCTCTTTGGATAATACCACCGTTTCATATTTTTCCCGTTGAATCCGTACAGCGTGACTTTTTCGCACTTGTGCAACAAGAGCAACGTCATAACCATGCCGCTCGACGCGTGCTCCCCGAGCTTTCGAAAATACCTCGAATTGGCATACTCTATAAACCGTGGGTTCAAAGCGTGCGTTTTCTTCTCGACCAAACGCCTCAACTCCTCGTGTTGTCCGCACGGCACGTGGCTCAGTTTCTGTTCCTGGCACCATTTGGCTAACACCGCCTCGTCGTCCTTCTCTCGATAGCCTTGAAAAATGGCATTCGTTAACCTCAAACTCGTCTTCTTCCCGACATCTTTCTCGTACCCTTTCGTCGGCGCGTTGTTAAACCTCACGACGACTTCATTCGCGTCGATTTCCGCTCCAAGATTTGAACCGGACATGCTCGCCGCCGAAGAGACTATCGCGCACGACTTCGCGACGGCGCGGCGTCTCTTCTTCGCATCCTTCTTTCCGTCGTTCCCTTTCGAATTCATCTCGCGGTGTTTTTCACCACCACCACCACCATCGTCGTCCCCGAACGCGTCAAACGTGGGAAGTAACGCGGCGGTTTCTTCCGATATGTCTTTTGGCACGTGCCAATAATACCGAGCGTCGTCGTCGTCGTCAAAGTCGTTTTCTTCTTCTCCTCCCGAAAAATCAACCTTCACAACGTTTCGGTGCAAAGAAATCCATCCTCCATCGAAGGCGCCGTCGATGCACCTCGGGAGATGTGCTTTCGTTTCGTCGCACTTTTGTCCAGTAAACATCGCCGGGCAGTTATAATAATACTCCTCCTCGTCGCCAAAGCCGCCGTCGCCTCGAGGAGCATCGGCGGCGTCTGCGACACCACCGCGCACCCACGCGAGAAGAGCGACAAAGACGACGATGATGATGACGATGAGAAGACGCACAAAGGTTTGGAACGACGCACTTTTTTTCGTCGTCATCTCTCAAAACGCGATTCTCACCACGCTACCATGGCGTTCCCAAAAACGAAAGTCGACTTTGACGACGACGACTTTGAGGGTGCTTTTTGCTGGTGGTTTGGGTGCACATCATCATCATCATCTCTTTGAAGAAAGCGCTTTAATAAAAATGATGGAGTTTTTTTCGAACGAAAAATGAGGAGGATATGACCACACTCGTGGTAGTATGTGATGATGGTATAAAATAGATTGTCGTCCAAAGTCATTCGCCTGTGCTGCGTGTATACAAAAAGTCTGGCGCGCGGCGTGTGTACAAAAACAAGAAGAATAAAAGACCCCGGAGGATGTCAACGTCAAACGCGCGCTGCTCGAAAAAAGTCTTCTTCTCTCCGGCCGTCGTGGTGTGGAGTAACTCCTTTTTTTTTTCTCTCCGACGGACGCGCTTTTGAAAGCGCGGCGTTTGGTTTCGTCGTTTACGCTCGTTTGGCTAACCATTCGCTCATCTCCTCGCCGATCGGTTCGCTGTACCCGCTCACGTGTTGTAAGTCGTGATGAAACTTTGCCGAACATCTCACCATGGTTTTATCTTTCGATCGACAGCGTTCGATGAACGATTCCGACCCGGAACAGTCCGTCATCGGGTCTTCGACCGAGTGGAACGCGATGACTGGGTGGGTAAACTTTTCGATCACCCCGGGTTTGTTTAAGCGTACGGTACCAAAGTAGCATTCGCACGCCGTTCTCGCGCGAATGCCTCGAACGCCCGAAGGCCAACAGAGCGGGTCGTCTTCCATCTCCTTTTGACACAAAGGGAACTTTTTGTTCTTGTGCGTCTTGCCAATTTCCCAAGTTGGCGTGAATATGGAAAACAAACGCAAGATTCTCAGTATGAGTCTGTTCGACGCGTGCGCTCGTAACCTTTTCAACGATAACATTGGACACAAGAGCACCACGCCATCCGAGTATAAGTGCGGGTACTCAATAGCCGCTCTGGCAACGGTGAACCCGCCCATCGAAACGCCCGCCGCGAACACCTTTTTCCTTCGTCGTCGTTTCCTACCCGTCGTGTCCTTTCTACTCCTTCTACTTCTACTCCTCTTCCTCGTCGCGTCGTCGTCGTCGTCGTCGTCGTCGTCGCTTCTACTACTAAAGCCGCCGTCGTGCTTCCGTCGTACCAGTTCCATAAACCTCGCGTTATCTTCCATCATATCTGATTCCCGTTCGACGAATGCTTTGCATCCTCGCGCGCAGTCGCTCCTTCCCGCGCCTTGCGTATCGTACGCGTAAAACGTCAAGCCTTTCTTATTCATCATCTCGATCCACGAGTTTTTATATTTGTTTCTCGGCGTGCCCATCGGCGTGCTTTGCAGCCATTCGAACATGGCGTGCGCGCCGGACCCGTGCGTGCCGACCACGACGCCGATCTCTTCTTCTTCTTCTTCTTCTTCTTCTTCTTCTTCTTCCAATGCCTTTTTTGTCGTCGTCGTCTTTGCGACGAATGCGTCCCACGCGTACCATCGGATCTTCATTCCTTGGGCGTTGACGAAGTGTCCAGTCCTCGAGACGTTCGCGCACTTCAACGCGACCGAGCGTTCCCACTTCGACCGCGGGAGCGAAGGCAACGGGTCGTCGTCGTCGTCGTCCATTATTCCGTTCTTCTTCTTCTTGTGCGACGACACCATTCTCGGAAACCAAAGGAGGAAAAAAAGTGAGGAGGCGAGACGAAGAGAGAGAGAGATCTCTCATCAGCTTTGATGGGGAGGACAACAACAACAACACAAAGAAGAAGAGGGACACTTTTTTTTTTGCGATACGCAAATACGCGCAAAAGGGACTACTACACGCCACGGATGGGACGAGATCTTTTACCTCTTTCTTTCTCTCTCTCTCTCTATATATATAAATATGCTCTATGGTCTGCTGTGCGTGTTTGGGTG
>MDSZ01097838.1_pt1 | contig 21777 bp, 25 predicted proteins | sample 811201 | NCBI WGS metagenome assembly MDSZ01 (sample SAMN05326647, study PRJNA326480) | marine metagenome | isolation source: seawater | place: Indian Ocean: North | collected 2010 | reverse complement strand
TCTTTTTAGCAGCTTTTTTTCTTCTTTTAGCCATTTTTAGCTCCCTTTAATTAACGAATCATTATTGATTCGTTTGTTATTACTTTTTTATTTTTTTTGGTTAGTGATGTCAAACATTAATTTTTTTAGAAAATTTAAAAATAAATTTATTTTTTTTATTTTTTAAATTAACTTAAAAAAGTTAAGTAATTAGCGATTTATTTAAGATATTTATTTATATAATTTTTCGAATTCGTTTTTGTAACTGTTAATAATTTTAAATCTTTTAAGTTTTAATGTTGGTGTCATCATTCCATTTTCAATTGTAAAATTTTCTTTAATGGTAAAATATTTTTTTATTTTTTCTACTTTTGTTAGATTTTTATTTATATTTTCAATTTCTTTTTCTATTTTATTATTTTCATCATTAATTTCTTCGTTTAAAACTAAAAGTGCTACTAAATAAGGTTTATAATCTCCATAAACAATTGCTTGATCTATTAAATGAGAAGTTGTTAACATATTCTCAATTTTTAAAGGTGAGATATTGTCTCCACCAGGAGTAATTAAAATATCTTTTTTTCTATCTGTGATCTTTAAATAATTTTTTTCAAAATTACCTATATCCCCTGTATATAGCCAACCATTTACTAAAACTTTTTTTGTTTCTTGCTCATTGTTCCAATAGCCTAGCATTACATTCTCACCTTTAACCAGTATTTCTCCGTCATCAGCAATTTTAACTTCATTACATTTAAAAGGAATTCCAACAGTATCTATTCTTATATCGTTTATAGGGTTGCAGCTAACAACTGGAGATGTTTCAGTAAGTCCATAGCCTTGTAAAGTTGGTAATCCTATTGCATTTAAGAAATAGCCAATCTCAGTATCAAGCGCACCTCCACCTGAAACAAATGTTTTTAAATTTCCACCGAATTGTTTTTTAATTTTTCTTCTTACTAAATTATCGACTATAAAATTTGTTATTTTTTCAGAGAAAGACATATCTATTTTTTTTAATTTTTTAGATCCTAAATTTATTGTTTGATTTATTAAAAATTTTTTTAGACCTTTGGTTTTGTTAAAAGATGCATTTATTTTTTGATGCAAATTTTGATAAAATCTAGGTACTGCGGTCATTATATGTGGAGAGCATTCGCCCATGTTTTTTATTAACTTATCAATACCTTCTGCATAAAACACTTTGGCACCCACAGCTATTTGAATAAACTGTACAGCATGTTCATATGAATGGGATAGAGGTAGCCAAGTTAAGAATCTTGTCTCATTTTCCAAAATAGGTTTTAATAATTCATAACCTCCTTCACAATTACTTAATATACCTCCGTGACTCAAAATAACACCTTTTGGATTTCCTTGTGTGCCCGAGGTATAAATTATACATGCCGGATCTGACCTTTGAGCATTTATTTCTAATTTAATTTTTTCATTATTATTTTTAAATAATGTTTCTAAATTTATATAAGCATCTTCGTCAATTCCTGATAACTTTTCAAAGGAAATTATTTTTTTTATTGAAGATGTTCTTTCATAAATATTTTTAATTTTATTAAACTGCTCGTCATTAGAAACAATTATTATAGTAGGAGAACAGTCATTGATTATATATTCATAATCTCTTGATACATAAGTAGTATAAGCTGGAACAGTTATTCCACCCGCAAGCATTATTGATAAGTCTGAAATCATCCATTCAGGTCTATTTTCTGAAACTAACAAACACCTATCACCATGATTTATAATTTTGGAGATTTCATTTCCAAGTTGCAAAACAAATGACTTTACATTGCCCCATGAAAAATTCTTTTTTGGATCTTTTAAAGTTGATAAAAAAATTTTGTTTTTATCTTGTTTTTCGCATTGTTCATAAAACAAATCGATTAAATTATTATATTTTTTAAAATCCATAAATTAATGGTGGGCAAAGAGAGACTCGAACTCTCACAGTATTGCTACCATTGGATTTTGAGTCCAACGCGTCTACCAGTTCCGCCATTCGCCCACGAAAACGTTTATTAATTATTAATAGTATAAAAATTATTAATATAATAAAAGGAAATATGTTTCGTAAATTTTATAACAAAACTATTGAACTTGCGGGCAATAAAAACTCAAAATTCTTTTTAGGCGGAATATCATTCATAGAAAGTTTTATATTCCCTATACCTCCCGATGTGATTATTATACCAATGACAATTGCTAAACCTAAAAACTGGTTAAAAATAGCTACAATAGCAACCATAGGATCAGTATTAGGGGCTTGCTTGGGTTATTTTATTGGATACGTTTTTTTTAATGAAATTGGTATCAAGATATTCGAATTGTATGGAGTAGACAATACATCTTTCCTTAAGGATAAAGTATCGTCAGACGGCGGTGTAATTGCTTGGATGACCCTTCTTGCAATAGCTGGGTTTACACCAGTTCCATTTAAATTATTAACAATAACAAGTGGATTTGTGCATTTTAATTTTTTCTATTTTTTGATCGTTTCAATTCTAACAAGAGGTTCTAGATTTTTTCTAATAGCTTTTCTTATTGGAAACTTTGGTCCAGCTATGAAAAGAATAATAGAGAAAAAATTAATTATATTTTCAACAATATTTTCTATTATTGCTATTATAGTTGCCTATTTAGTTTATAATTTTTTAATAAATTTTATCGGATAAAATGCTAGATAGGATAAATAATTTTTTTTTCCCATTTATTTCATTAATTTGTATTTTTACAATTTTATTGGCTTTGTATATTGAACATATATTATCTATACCTGCTTGCAAATTATGTTTATATCAAAGAATTCCGTATATATTTTCGTTAATTATTTGTTTTTTTGGTTATTTTTTTCAAAAAAATAAATTCTGGATATATATTTTAATATTAACTTTTTTAAGTAGTACAATATTGTCAGGGTATCATCTTGGTATAGAAAATAATATTTTTAAAGAATATTCTGGTTGTACAAATGAAAGCTTGAACACTATTGAAAAAGAAGAAATATTGAAAAGTTTAAATACCTTTTTACCTAATTGTAAGGACATAAATTTTAAGATTTTTGGTCTTTCACTTGCGACTATTAATTTTATATTATCAATTGCTTTAACTATAATAACCTTTAAATATCTTTATAATGAAAAAAACAGATAAAAAGAAGTTAGAAGAATTTATTCGTGTAGATCATGCGGGTGAAAGAGGTGCTATAAAAATATATGAAGGTCAACTTTTAGCTTTAAATACTTTCTATAAAGATGAAAAGTTAAAGAAACTAATTGAAGATATGAAGGTACACGAAGAAGAGCATTCTGAATATTTTGAAAGTCAGATTAATAAAAGAAATATTAAGCCGACTAAATTTTTAAAAATCTGGGACTTATTAGGCGTAGGGCTTGGTTTTGGATCAACGTTACTTGGAAAAAAAGCTGCAATGCTTTGCACAGCCTCCGTAGAAGAAGTTATCGATAAACATTATCAAAATCAAATTGATCAGATTGGTGATGATGAAATAGAATTAAAAAAAAAAATTATTAAATTTAGAGATGATGAATTACACCATAAAGATATTGCTTTTGAGGAAGGTGCTTCAAAGGAAGGTTTTTATAAGGTCCTCGATGGTATTATTAAAACTGGATCAAAGATTGCAATTAAAATTTCTGAAAAATACTAAATTAATTCTCTAACTCGACATCCCAATACAAATAGTCCATCCAACTTTCATGTAAAAAATTTGGTGGAAAGTTCTTTCCATTTTTATGAAGATCTTCAGTTGTTGGAGCAAAAGGTAATGTTGTAAGTTTCATTCCTGATTTTTCTAATAACCTTCCACCTTTTTGCACATTGCAACCAGAACAAGCTGTTACAACGTTTTCCCAATTTGTCTTGCCACCTTTAGATCTTGGTAGCAAATGATCAAAGGTAAGTTCATTTTTACTTCCACAATACTGACATGAAAATTTGTCTCTTAAAAAAACATTAAATCTTGTAAAGTTTGGGTTTCTTAAAGGTTTAATATAATCTTTTAAAGCAATTACACTTGGTAACTTCATGCTAAAAGAAGGACTTCTTACAACACGGTCATAATAACTAACAATAGAAACTCTATTTAGAAATACTGATTTTATAGAATCTTGCCAACTCCATAATGATAATGGATAATAACTCAATGGTCTATAATCTGCATTTAAAACTAATGCTGGACATTTTTCTAATGATACACTTTCGTTAAACATATTAATTAACTTAGCTTATATATTTTTCAAAATCAATATAACAAATAAGATATTATTTTATTTAAAATTTAAATTTTTTTTAATAAATGCTAAGGCTAAGCTAGATGCTTCAATTGGAATATGATGACCACAATTATTTATTAAATTAGTTTGAATATCAAATTTGTTCCTTTCAAAAAAATCTTTTGCCTCTAATAAAAAATTTGAACTCACAATTTCATCTTGATCTCCATGAATTAATAGTATTTTACTTTTATTTTTAATTCTTTTTTGAAGGTTATCTTTATTAATTATTTTCCCTGAAAATCCGACTATACAATTAAATTCTTCATTTGAAGTTACTCCGGTATTAATTGACATCATACAGCCTTGGCTAAATCCACTTAGTATTATATTTCTATTTGATAATTTATATTTAATTTTAATCTCCTCTATAAACTTTTTTATTAGACTTTCTGCTTCTAGGGATTTTTGCAAAATATATTCCTCGTTCTCTTTTGAAAGATCAAACCACTGAAAACCAATTGGATTAATTTCACATTTTTCATGTCCATTTGGACATAAAAAGATTGTATTTTTTAGAAATCTCCTCCAATTTATTGTCAACATGCTTATATCTCTTCCATCTCCTCCATATCCATGCAGAAGTATGACCGCATTTTCAATTTGCTCATTGTTTTCAGGAGGAATAATTTCAGTATCTAGGCAAAATGTCATATTATTATATTATATAAATATATTACTAATCTGTATCATATTATGTTATCTGGAACCTTGGTCAAAATCATCTCTATAGTGCTCTTGCTTTCTGTTGGTATAGTTCTTGTTTTAGGAATAGCTAATTTATTTAAGGGTGGATCAAATAAAACATCCAATAAATTGATGCAATTAAGAGTAATTTTACAATTTATTGCGATAATTGCTCTGGTAGCTTTTGCTTATTTTTTTAAGAATTAAACTTAATCAATTGATAAAAATAAGTTAAATCAACTAAAGTACAAATTATTATGAATAAAAAAAATAAACCTATTTGGGGTACAAGAATTAAAGGAAAAACATCTGGAATTTTTGAAAAAGTCTCAAGTTCTCTAAAAGTTGATAAAAGACTTTATAAAGAAGATATTCTAGCATCAATCGCACATGTTGAGATGCTTAACAGACAAAAGATAATTAATTTTAAGATTAAGAATAAAATTATTTGGGGCCTTAAAAAAATTCAAAATCAGATTATCAAAAAAAAATATATATTTGACTATAGGGATGAAGATATACACATGAGTATTGAAAAAAAATTATTTGAACTTATTGGAGAAGATGCAGGTTTTTTACATACAGCAAGATCAAGAAATGATCAGGTTTTAGTTGATTTAAAAATTTGGATGATAAATTCAAATGGAAAACTTATTAAAATGTTAGATCAAACAATTAATACCATTTTGAAAGTAGCTGAAAAAAACATTTACACTATTATGCCTGGTTTCACGCATTTAAAAAATGCTCAACCCATCTCATTTTCGCATTATATTTTAGCTTATGTTGAAATGTTTAATAGAGATAAAAAAAGATTATTAAGTAACTTCAATGGCCTTAGAGAGAATCCTTTAGGTTCAGGTGCACTATCTGGAACTTCATTCAAAATTGATCGAAAGTTTACAACAAAAAAACTAGGTTTTAAGTATCCTACTGGCAATTCAATTGATACGGTTTCTGATAGAGATTTTGTATTAGACTTTCTTTATGCATCTTCTTTATGTGCAATGCATATATCTAGACTTGCAGAAGAATTTATAATTTGGAATTCAGATGCATTTAGGCTAATTAATTTAAATGACAATATAGTTACTGGCTCTTCAATAATGCCACAAAAAAAGAATCCAGATACATTGGAATATTTGAGGGGTAAAGTAGGTAGCTGCTATGGAAATTTGTTTACAATGTTGACAATATTAAAAGGATTACCACTTTCTTATTTTAAGGATCTACAAGACGACAAAAAAATTGTTTTTGAAACATATGATGATTTGGTTACATCTATAAAAGTTTTAAATGAGGTATTAAAAAACTTTTCAGTAAATAAAAATGAAATGTTAAATCTAGCAGATAGAGGATATATAACAGCTACTGATTTGGCTGATTATTTTGTAAAGAAATTAAATTATCCTTTTAGAAAATCATATCAAATTACTGCGAAGATAGTTAATTATTGTGAGTCAAATAAAAAAAAATTATCAGATTTATCTATAGAAGAGCTAAAAAAGATTGAATCAAATATTACAAATGACGTAATTGATGTTTTTAATCTAAAAAATTCAGTAAATTCAAAAAAATCTTATGGTGGAACATCTTTTGAAAATATTAAGAAAATGATAAAAAAATACAAAAATGCTTAAAAAATTATTTATTATTTTATTTCTTTTAATCCCAATTTTTTCATGTGGAAAAAAAAGTGATCCAGTTTACGAGAAAAAATCAGGGTTGATTAAAATGAAAGTCTATGGAAAAACTAGTAGTTAAAATTTAACTATTAAATTAAAAGTTTTAGATGAAATACATTAATAACAAACTATTAATCGATAAAATTTCAGTTGATAGAATTATAAAAACATTTGGTACACCTGTTTATTGTTATTCATATAAGCAAATCAAAGAAAATATATTAAAATTTCAGAAAAATTTTATCAAAACGAAGCCATTAATATGTTTTGCAGTAAAAGCAAATAATAATATTAGAATTTTAAGTGAAATAGGCAAACTAGGACTCGGAGCAGATGTAGTATCCAAAGGTGAATTATTAGCAGCTCTCAAATCTAAAATAAAACCAAAAAAAATAGTTTTTTCAGGAGTAGGCAAAACTTATGATGAAATAATGTTTGCTACCAAAAAAAATATACTATTAATTAATGCGGAGTCTAAGAGCGAGATAGATACAATTGTTAAAATTGCCAAAAAAACTAAAAGAGTTATTGATATCGGTATAAGACTTAATCCAAATGTTGACGCTAAAACAATTAAAGAAATTACTACGGGAAAAAATATAAATAAATTTGGTTTAAATGAAAAAGAAGTAATTGAATTAGTTAATACTTATAAAAATTCTAAACAAATAAATATTAAATGTCTTAGCGTACACATTGGTAGTCAAATCACAAGTCACGTGCCATATATAAGAATGCTCAAATCTGTTCAAAAAATAATAGATAAATCGAATTTTGCCTTTGAATATATAGATCTCGGTGGAGGTATGGGTATAAACTATGAACTAAATGCTAAAACTCTAAATTATAGTAGATATGCTAAACAGGTAGTTAAATTTATAAAAAAAAATAATGTTAAAATAATCCTAGAACCAGGAAGATCAATAATAGGAAACACTGGTTATTTATTAGCAAAAATAATTTACATAAAAAAAACAAGAAAAATTAATTTTATCATTATTAATACTGGAATGAATGATTTAATGAGGCCTGCACTTTATAAAGCGTATCATAGAATCATTCCTACAAAAAAGATTCAGAATAAAATTTTTAAAAGACATGATTTTGTTGGGCCAATATGTGAGACAACTGATAAATTTTTATCTACTAAATCATATCAAAAGATTAATGAGGGAGATAATATTGTAATTTGTGATGTAGGCGCATATGGAAAAGTTCTTAGCTCAAACTATAATTTAAGAACGAATGCCTACGAAATTTTAATCAAAAATTCAAAAGTTTTCAAAATTAGTAAAAAAATAAGTCTAGAAAATATTATTTAATTAATGATTAGGGGATTGCTTTTTAAATTATTTTTTTATACTGGCACAATAATTGTATGTTTGATTTTCATTCCTGCACTAATATTACCAAAAAAAATTATGCTCATAGGTGGAAAAATTCTTGGATATTGGATAAGAATTTGCCTGTTCATTTTTCTGTCAGTAAAAATCAAAGTTAAGGGAATTGAAAATATTCCAAATAATACCGCTTTTTTTATTGCATCTCTTCATCAATCATTATTCGAGACATTTTTTTTACAAACAATATTTAATTCACCAGTTTTTATTTTAAAAAAAGAATTATTAAAAATACCTGTTTTTGGATGGCATCTAAAAAAAATTGGCTCAATATCAATTTATAGGGATAAAATTAAAAAAGAAAATTTAGATTTCTATGAAAAGATTATCTCTATTACTAAAGATTCAAATAGACCTGTTATAATTTTTCCTCAAGCTACCAGAACACCGGTAAATGAAAAAATTCCCTTCAAAAAAGGTGTTTCTAAAATTTATGAAAAACTGAATTTTATTTGTGTGCCTGTAGCCCTTAACTCAGGTTTAGTATGGCCTAAATCTGGAAAATTAAGTCCAAACAAAACTATTACGATCAGTATACTCAAAAATATACCTGCTGGATTAAATACAGAGAATTTTCAGAAAAAAATTGAAGAAGATTTATACAATGAACTTGATAATATTCTCTAACCCTTCATAGGCATAACAACATAAATGCTATCAAAATCTGATGGATCTTTAATTAAAGCTGGAGATCCAGACTCTTTTAAATAAATTTCAATTTTATTACCATCCATATTTGAAGCAACATCTATTAAATATTTTGGATTAAAACTTATTTCCAATTCATGACCAAATTTAACCTGTAGGCTTTCTTTTCCATCTCCACTATTACTATTATTAACGGATAAGTTTAAATTGTCATTTGCCAGACTCATCCTTAATCCATCTTTTTTATCTAAAGAAACAGAAGCAACTCGATCTACAGATGTCAAAAATGGTTTCAAATCTATTTCTAATTTTTTTTGGTTATCTTTTGGAATCACTTGAAAATAATTTGGAAATTTTCCATCAATTAATTTAGACATTAAAATAATATTATTAAATTCAAATTTAATTTTTGATTTTAAATTAGAAATTTTTACATCACCATCAAAGTCATTGAGTAAAGAACATAGTTGGAAAATCGTTTTCTTTGGTAGAATTATAGGCTCAAATATAATTTCATCTGATAACAAAGTTTTTGATATTGCTAACCTATGACTATCGGTTGCAACCGCTGTAAGAAATTTTTTATTATCATTATCTGTAACATGTAAAAATATACCACTCAGATAATGTCTCGTTTCATCGTTTGAAACAGAAAATTTACATTTATTTAAAAGTTTAAGTAATTTTTTTGAATTAAGATTAAATTCATTTTCCTTGAAATTAGACTCTGTAATTGGAAATTCTGATGCTTTAAGACAGTTTAGATTAAAAGTAGATTTATCAGACTCTAAATTTATTTTATTTTCATTAACTAAATTAAAATTTATTTTTTTTTCGTTACTAAATTTTCTAACGATATCATACATTATTGAACATGATGTGGTAGTTTCGCCTTCTTCAGATATTTCGATATTTGAGATATTTTGTATGAAAATTAAATCTAGATCTGTTGCTGTAATTTTGAGATTTGCATTCTTTGCCTCAAGTAAAACGTTTGATAAAATAGGTAATGTGCTTCTCTTTTCAATTACACCTTGGCAATAATTTAATGAGTTTTGCAAATCTTTTTGATTTACACTAAATTTCATTTTCTTTGTTATATAAAATTTTACTTTTTAGGGTGTCTATTTTTATATTTAATTCATTGTCATCTTTTCTCAATTTTTCTATAGTTTTTACAGAATGTATGACAGTAGTATGATCTCTATTAGAAAAACATCTTCCTATCTCTGGTAATGACTTTGATGTAAGCATTTTTGCCAAATAGATTGCTGTTTGTCTTGGTCTAACTAAATATCTTGACCTTCTTGATGAAAGCATTTCATTTTTACTAATTTTAAAATATTTACAAACTATTGTTTGTATTCCGTCAATTGTAACTTTATTTTCATGAATATTGAGTAAATCTTTTAATATAATTCTTGTCTCAGAAAGACTTGGAACTCTATTATATATTCTAGAAAATGAAATTATTCTATTTAGAGCTCCAACCAATTCACGTATGCTTGATTTAATCTCTGAACAAATAAAGTTTTGTATTTCCTCAGAAATTTTAACATTATTACCATTTAAAACGTTTAGTTCAGACAATTTACTTTTTATTATTTCTGACCTCAGGCTTAAATCTGGACTTTGAATATCGACTACCAATCCCCCAGAAAATCTTGATCTAATTCTCTCTTGAATCCTGCTTAGTTTATTCGGCGGCCTATCAGCAGTTAAAACTATTTGTGATCCTTTATCTAATAAAGCTGAGAAAGTATGAAAAAACTCTTCTTGTAGTGCTTCTTTTCCATTCATAAATTGAATATCATCAATTAACAAAACATCTGTATTTCTAAAATAATCTTTAAATTTTATCATTTCATTTGATTTAATTGATTTTACAAAATGGTACATAAATCTTTCTGCTGAAATAAACATTACTTTTTTTTTTGTCTTTAAATTTAAACCAATTGCATTTAATAAATGAGTTTTTCCCATCCCTACACCAGAATATAAATATAATGGATTATAACTTGAATAACTCTCTACAATTTTTTTAGATGCCTCATAGGCTAAATTATTGCTTTGACCTACAATAAAATTTTCAAAACTTTTATTTGGATCAATTCTACTATATTGAATAAATGTATCTTTAATAAAAGTTATATTTCCATCTATAATATTTTTTTGATCGGTAGGATTTAATTTATTATTGTTATCTGAAATAATATTAGAAACAGAATTAATTTTAAACTCAATTCTATTGAAACTTTTATTGTGAGCTTTAATTACTTGAATAACATTATCTAGATATCTAGAAGTTATCCAATCTCTAATAAACCTTGTTGGTACTGAGATAAGTAAGTAATCTGCTTTAACTTCAACAAGATGCATTTTTTTTAACCAACTTTCGAAAACTTCTTTTCCAAATTTTATCTTAAAGTCTTCTTGAATTAATTCCCAATTTAAAACTTCGTTATTTTGTTGATTAATATTTTGATTAAGTGAATTTTTCATTCAAACTTGTTAAATCTTAAAACATAATTTAATGCAATTGATAATTTTTATTTTTAAAAAAAAAATGTAATCCCTAATTGAATAACAAATTTTAAAAAATAAAATCTAAGATTGAATTAATTAAAAAAAGAAATCTTTAGTTGTAAATATTTATAAATAATAATTATATCAATTTTGTTTACTTAATTTTTATATAGATTTAGTGTACGTTTATTTGTTTGTGTACAATAAGTTGATTCAATTAAAGAGAGTTAATTCTTTTTGTGATTCTTGAAATATTTCTTGACGCATTTTGTTTTTTTATAACGCCTGTTTTTGCTATTTTCATCAACTCTGAATTTAATTTTGGTAAGTAGTCTAATGCTGCTTTTTTTTCCTTTTTTTCAATTAAAAGGTTAATTTTTTTTATTGCGTTTCTAAATCTGCTTTTTCTAGACTTGTTAATAATAGTCTGTCTTTGAATTCTTCTATTTGTTTTAATTGCTGATTTAGTATTAGCCATGTGGGCGCTTGTATAGCTTGCTTAAATTATATGGTCAATTAAATTTTTGATTATTTTGGCAAATATTACATAAGTAAGTTGATCTATTTGATATATTTATCTTAATAATTGTACCCAAACATAATTTATTTTTACATTTTTTATCTTCTCTATCGTAAACTCTAAACTCATTTTGATAAGAACCTCGATTCCCTTTAATAGAAGAAAAATTTATTATAGATGTACCACCTTTCTTTATTGAACGTTTTAAAATTTTTTTTGTAAAAATAATAATTTTTCGAATTTCATTTTCACTAATATCACCTGAAAGTTTTAAGGGATTTATTTTAGAATAATTCAATATTTCACTTGCATATATATTCCCTACGCCTGATATAAATTTTTGATCAAGTAAAGTATTTTTTATATTTTTTTTTTTATTACATAAATATTTTTTTAAGTAATTAAAATTAAAATTTTTTTCAAATGGATCTGGTCCAAGTTTACTAAAATAATCAATTAAACTTTTCTGATCTTTTAAAAGTTTTATAAAACCAAATCTTCTTGGGTCATTATATATTATTGTAAAATTTTCGAAGTTAAAAAAAACATGATTGTGTTTTTTTGGAAGATTTTTAGAATGATAGAAACTTAAATTTGTATTTTTTACTATATTTGATTTTTTGATCAAATGCAAAGTGCCGGACATACCTAAATGTATTATTAAATATATGTGAGCTTCAAACTCAATTACTACATATTTAGATATTCTCTTAACTTTTATAATTTTTAAATTGGACAATTTTCTTGATAGATCTTTGGGAATAGGAAATCTTAATTTTTTATTTTTAACAATAATTTTTATTAAAAATTTATTTAGTATGTATTTTTCAAGTGACTGTTTTACTATTTCTACTTCTGGTAATTCTGGCATATGAGACTATATTATTAATAAATAAAAAAATATAAATGCAACAAAAACTACAAAATACAAAAAATCTAGTATCAGAAGTATTTAACAAAGTTTCTGATAAGTATGACATTATGAATAATATTATGTCATTTGGAATACATAAATCTTGGAAAAAACAACTAATTTATTCAATGAATCCAAAACCAAATAAAAAGTTGATTGATGTTGCCTGTGGAACTGGGGATGTTGCCAAGCTTTTTTTAGATTCAACAAACTCTAAATCAAAAGTTGATTGTGTTGACCCAAATAAAAAAATGATTTCACTGGGGAGAAAAAAACTTAAAAATTACAAAAATATATCATGGAAAATTGCCTCGGCTGAGAAATTGCCATTTAAGGATTCTTATTTTGACTATTATGTAATTAGTTTTGGTCTAAGGAATACAAAAGATTTAAATAAAACTTTATCAGAAGCTTTTAGGGTATTAAAAAAAGGTGGAAGATTCTTTTGTCTCGAATTTTCTAAAATAAATAATGAAACTCTTAATGTAATTTATCAAAACTACTCAAAATTAATACCAATTATAGGCGAGCTTGTAGTTGGGGATAAGAAACCTTATGAATATTTAGTTAATAGTATTAATGAATTTATAGATCAGGATGAACTAATTGATTTAATGAAAAAAAATAACTTTGAGAAATGTGAATATAATAATTTAAGCGGTGGTATTGTTTCGTTGCATAGTGCCTGGAAAGTTTAATGATAAAAAAACTAGTAACATTATTTGTCATTGGTAGAAAGTTAGCTTTATCAGACGCATTGGATATAGTTTCGAAAATTTATAAAGTTCCAGTATTAATAAAGATTTTTTTTAGTTTTCTAGGCCTTTTTGGAAAAAAAAATGTCAACCAAAATTATAATGAGGAGGAAAGGCTGTGTAAGTCAATGGAGTCCATGGGAGTAACATTTATAAAACTCGGACAATTCTTGGCAACCAGGCCTGATATAATTGGAGAAAAACTATCTGATCAGTTACAAACTCTTCAGGATAAAGTTCCTCCATTTTCAAAACATCTTGCTTTAAATGAAATAAAGGAGGGGTTAGGTAATGAAAATTATAAAGACTTTATTAATATTTCAGAACCAATTGCTGCAGCATCTATTGCACAAGTTCATAAAGCTCAAATAAAAGATGAAGGTGTTCTAAAAGAAGTTGCAATTAAAGTTTTAAGACCAAATATTAAAAAAGTCTTTAATGAGGAAATAGAGGCTTTAATGTTGCTTGCGTATATTATTGAGTCATTGGTTAAGAAAACAAAAAGACTTAAACTAGTAGAAGTTGTTTTTTTATTAAAAGAAATAACTAATCATGAAATGGATTTAAGATTTGAGGCTGCGGCTGCAAACGAATTCTATGAAAATACAAGGAATGATGTTGGTTTTAAAATACCTAAAATATATTGGAAACTCACAAGTGATAACGTTTTAACTTTAGATTGGATTAACGCTATTTCAATAAGAGAGGTGGAAAAAATAAAATCTAATGGTGTAAATCTAAAAATACTAGCCAGAGATATAATTCAACACTTTCTTAGACATGCTGTTAGAGATGGGTACTTCCATGCTGATATGCATCAAGGAAATTTACTTGTAGATAATAGTGGTCAATTAATTTTTATAGATTTTGGTATTATGGGAAGAATTGATAAGTTAAATAGGAAGTTTTTAGCAGAAATATTATATGGATTTATAAAAAGAGATTATAAAAAAGTAGCGCAAGTTCACATTGCCGCTGGTTTAGTGCCTCAAAATATAAATTCTGAAGAATTGGCACAAGCGTTGAGGTCTATTGGAGAGCCAATATTTGGTCAATCTGTTAAAGATATTTCTGGTGGTAAATTGTTAAAACAATTATTCGATATAACTGAAAAGTTTAATATGCAGACACAACCGCAATTATTACTGCTTCAAAAGACCATGGTAGTAGTTGAAGGTGTTGCAAGGAAACTAGATCCAGATGCTAATATTTGGGATATATCTCAGCCAGTTTTAGAAAAATGGCTCAGAGAAACAAAAGACCCAATAAATGAAATAGGAAATATTCTAAAAGACACATCTGAGGTACTAAAAAAACTACCAGACTTTCCTCAAGTTATGGATAAAGCAAATCAAGCTTTAACATTTTTAGCAAGCGGTCAAATTCCACAAAATACTAACACTTACTCGTCGTTAAATGAAAAAAAAATGGAATTAAAATCTTTTAAAAATCAAAGTATTATTGGTTTATTATTTCTTGTAATTTTATCAATCATGGTATTTTAATTTAAAAATGAAGAATTTGATAAATAAAAAATTATTATTAGTGATTTGTGGTGGTATAGCTGCTTATAAATCTTTGGAATTGATAAGAATTTTAAAAAAAAATAAATGCCAAATTAAAACCATCCTGACTAAAAGTGCTTTAGAATTTATAACCCCTTTATCTGTTAGCTCACTTTCGAATGAAAAAGTTTATACAGATTTATTCGATTTTAAAAATGAAACTGAAATGGATCATATATCTTTATCAAGATGGGCAGATTTAATTTTATTTGCACCAACTACAGCAAATAAAATTGCTCAATTAAGTAACGGTTTGGCTGAAGATTTAGCTACAACTGTTGCGCTAGCTTCTAACAAAGATATATTTTTATCACCTGCAATGAATGTACGAATGTGGGAAAATAAGATAACAAAAAAAAATTTAAATAAACTTGTTAATTTCAACTATAAAATAATAGGACCAGAAATCGGCGAAATGGCATGTGGTGAGTATGGTGCTGGAAAATTTTCTGATCCTTTAAAAATTGCAAATATAATAAATGAATATTTCAAAAATTTAGAGATAAATAAAAAATTCAAAGCATTAATAACAGCAGGTCCAACAAGAGAATATATTGATCCTGTAAGATACATAACAAATAGATCTTCTGGAAAGCAAGGTTATGCAATTGCAAATGAGTTTCAAAAAAATGGTTTTCATACTACTTTAATATCTGGACCAACAAATCTTAAACCGCCAGATGGTGTTGAAATAATTAATGTAAATAGTGCAGATGAAATGTACGAAAGAACTATTGAAAATCTTCCAGTTGATGTTGCAATTTTTGCAGCAGCAGTTTCAGATTTTAAAATGAAAAAAATAAATTATGAAAAAATTAAAAAAGAAAGTCTAAAAAAGTTAGAAATAGAGAAAAATAAAGATATTCTTGATCTCACCTCAAAGCATAATAGCCTAAGACCTAAGCTTGTAATTGGATTTGCAGCGGAAACAAATAATATTGAAGAAAATTCAAGAAAAAAATTAAATGAAAAAAGTTGTGATTGGATAATTGCAAATGATGTATCAAATAAAAAGATAGGTTTTGACAGTGAATTTAATGAACTTAAGATATTTAAAAAAAATACATCTAATATTCAAAATATTTCGTTCAATACTAAGGAAATGATTGCTAAAACGTTAGTTGAAAAAATTTCTAACGAACTAAGAGCAAATGGTTAAAGTCCTTATAAAAAAACTCAATTCTAAAGTTAAACTACCAAAATACAAAACCAATGGTTCTTCAGGAATGGATCTTATGGCATTTATTGATAAACCTATTTCAATAATGCCAAAAAAATCTGAACTAATACCAACGGGACTATCTATTGCAATTCCTAGTAACACAGAAATACAAATCAGACCAAGATCTGGATTAGCAGCCAAAAATAATATTTCTGTTTTAAATACGCCCGGTACAATTGATAGTGATTATCGTGGTGAATTAAAAGTTATTCTATATAATCATGGTGATAAAGAGTTTATAGTAAACAACGAAGATAGAATTGCTCAAATAGTGCTAGCCCCCATAATCAAAGCTACTTTCGAGGAAGTAAAAAACCTACCTACAACAATAAGAGGAAAAGGTGGTTTTGGATCTACTGGAAAATGAGTCAATTGAATAAAAATTATCTTGATAGATATTCGAAACAAATAATTCTGAAAAATATTGGTATTTCTGGTCAAAAAAAGATTAGCTCTTCTAAGGTTTTTATCGTTGGCGCGGGAGGACTTGGCTGCCCGATAGCTGATTTATTATGTAGAGCTGGCGTTGGTGAAATTGGTATAATCGATTATGATAAAATTTCACTTTCAAATTTAAACAGACAGACACTCTTCAATACTCTAGATATAAATAAATATAAAGTAGAAGTACTAAAAACAAAGTTAAATCAAATTAATCCTTTAGTTAAGGTTAATACCTTCAAAAAAAAAATTGATAAAAATAATATAAATAATTTAATATCAAAATATGATATCATTGTGGACGCTTCCGATAATTTTAATACAAAATTTCTATTAAATGAAAAATCTATTAAGTTTAAAAAAAAATTAATTGTTGGCGCTATTAGTAAATTTGATGGCCACATATTTGTTTTCGATTTTAAAAATAATAAGAATGCATGTTTAAAATGTTTTTATCAAGAAAAACCCTCTGATGAAATTTTAAATTGTGATGAAGAAGGAATTCTGGGAACAACAGCTAGTGTTGTTGGATCATTACAGGCCAATGAAATTTTAAAAACAATTATAGGATCTAAAAATTTTTTAAATAATTCGATATTAATTCTAAATACATTAAGTTTAAAAGTTCGCATAGTTAAATTCAATAAAGTAAAAAAATGTATATGCGGACTCTAGTTACTTTTATAATTAGCTATTTATTTATTTTTCAAATTCAAATTTCATTTGCAGATGATTTTGTTATGCTAAAAAACAATAAGGTAAATGTTAGATTTGGACCAAGTTTTGAATATCCAATTAAATATATATACATGAAAAAGAATTTACCAATAAAAGTAATAGATAAAAAAGAAAATTTTAGAAGAATAATTGATCATAAACATAATAGTGGTTGGATACATACATCTCAATTAAGAAAATCCTCATCTGTGATCATAACTGAAAATCAATTTATTTTCTCTAAACCTACCAAATTTTCAGAACCTCTCGCAATAGCTGAAAAGGGCAAACTTATTTTACTAAAAAAATGTAAAAATAATTGGTGTAAAATAATCGATGAAAATTTTTCTGGTTGGATATTTTTCGAAAATTTTTGGGGCGAACTCCCAAATTAATTTTTAATTAAAAGGATCCTCTAACACGCATGCTACGAGATGTATTCTTGCTTGCTCACCTCCATTAAAAAAATTATGGAATTTTTTATTATTGGTTATAGTCGCTGTACCATCGGCGGGCATATGTTTAGCTATATTTTCTATTACCATCATACAACCCTTGTTTGTTACAATTGGTATATGTAATCTGGGCTCTGGGTCTTTATGCCAGCTTAAGGTCGATCTTGGTTCCTTTAACAACAATCTCACTCTTCCAAGTTTAAACTTACTTTTTAAAGTCTCGTATACTTCTTTAAAATATGTATCTTCAAACTCAGGAACAAGCTCTGTATATTTAGACTCGTCTATATCAATGTCTCTAGAAACCTCTTTCCCAGTTTCGTCAGCAATAGTCCAGTATTTACCTCGTACATTATTGCCCTCCACAGAACTTTTATCATTAGGTACTCTGTTTAGTGAAATTGCTCCAAAATGAGTTACTCCGGGTGATTTAAATTTTTTTCTTTCTAACACTTTCTCAAGATCTTTTCTAAGTCTAGAAATATCAAATTTTAAGTTTGGTACTGTATAAAAATCTTCAAAACTCATTTCCGCCATAAGTTTATTCCTCGGTTTATTTCTGTAAGTCAAATCGATCAGCATTCATAACCTTAGTCCAGGCAGCTGTAAAGTCATTAACAAACTTCTCAGATGAATCATCTGTCGCATATACCTCGGCCAAAGCTCTAAGCTGAGAATTTGAACCAAAAATCAAATCAGCTCTTGTACCAGTCCATAGAACTTTTCCTGATTTTCTGTCTTCCCCATTAAATAGATCTTCCTTGCTAGAAATTTCTTTCCATTTAATATTCATGTCTAACAAATTAACAAAAAAATCATTCGTTAATTTCCCAAGTCTTTTAGTAAATACTCCATTTTTTGAACCGTCAAAATTCGTTCCTAGCACTCTCATCCCTCCAACTAGAACTGTCATTTCAGGGCCGGTTAACTGCATTAGCTGTGCTTTATCTACCAATAACTCCTCTGCTTGTTTAGCACTATCAGAGTTTGCATAGTTCCTAAAACCGTCTGCTTGAGGTTCCAATAATCCAAATGAATGAATATCAGTTTGATCTTGTGAAGCATCTCCTCTACCAGATGCAAAAGGTAACTTAATTTTTTTACCTGCATCTTTTGCTGCTTTTTCAATTCCAATATTTCCTCCAAGAACTATCAAGTCTGCTATAGATACGTATTTTTTTTTGGAGTTAAATCCTTTTTGAATTTTCTCATATACTTTTAAAATTTTTGAAAGTTGTGAGGGGTTATTAACTTTCCAATCTTTTTGAGGAGCAAGTCTAATTCTTCCTCCGTTAGCCCCTCCTCTTTTGTCTGAGGCTCTATAAGTTGACGCAGAAGCCCAAGCCGTGGTTACTAGCTGTGACACTGAAAGACCTGACTTAGCAATCTTTACTTTTAAAGTCTCAATGTCTTTATTTGTAAGCTTGAATTTATTTTTTGGAACTGGATCTTGCCAAATCAAATCTTCTTTTGGAACTTCGTTTCCTAAGTAGTTTATTTTTGGACCCATATCTCTATGAGTTAATTTAAACCAAGCACGTGCAAAAGCATCCGCAAACTCATCGGGGTTGTTATGAAAATATTTTGAAATTCTTCCAAACTCAGGATCAAAACGCATAGATAAATCGGTTGTTTGCATCATTGGCAAGTTATTCTTACCTTTTATATGAGCATCTGGCGTCATATTAGGAACATGACCATTTTTTACTGGTTTCCATTGATGAGCTCCTGCGGGACTTTTTGTTAATTCCCATTCATAACCAAATAAATTATCAAAATATCCCATATCCCATTTTATCGGATTTGAAGTCCATGCCCCTTCGATTCCACTGCTTATTGTATCTGCTCCAAGACCAGTTTTGTAGTTACTATTCCATCCAGTAGATTGATCTTGTATTCTAGAGCCTTCTGGCTCAGGTCCTTTATGACTTTCAGGAGCTGCTCCATGTGATTTCCCGAAAGTATGACCTCCAGCAACTAATGCTACGATTTCGTAGTCATTCATTGCCATTCTTCCAAATGTTTCTCTAATATCTCTAGCAGCTAACAACGGATCTGGGTTCCCATCTGGACCTTGAGGATTAACATAAATTAAACCCATTTGCACTGCGCCAAGTGGATTTTCTAATTCTCTTTTTGAATTATATCTATTATTAGCAAGCCACTCTTTTTCTGAGCCCCAATAAATATCTTCCTCTGGTTCCCAAATATCTACTCTACCACCACCGAATCCAAATGTTTTAAAACCCATCGACTCTAGAGCTACATTTCCAACCAATATAAATAAATCAGCCCATGATATTCTTTTTCCGTATTTTTTTTTAATTGGCCATAAAAGAAGTCTGGCTTTATCCAAATTTACATTGTCCGGCCAACTATTAATAGGTGCAAATCTTTGATTTCCAGTTCCTGCTCCGCCTCTACCATCACCTGTTCTATACGTTCCAGCTGCATGCCAAGCAAGACGAATAAACAGTGGTCCATAGTGACCATAATCAGCTGGCCACCAACTTTGTGATTGTATCATTAGTTTATGAAGATCTTTCTTTAAAGCTTTGAAGTTAAGTTTTTTAAATTCTTTTTTGTAGTTATATGTTTTGTCCATTGGGTTAACCAAGGATGAGTGTTGACTTAAAATTTTTAGATTTAAACTATTTGGCCACCAATCTCTATTTGTTTGGCCTTTTCCTGAATTATGTTTTTGTGCTATTCCCTCGCCATGAAATGGGCATTTATTAATGTCATTATTTATTTCGCTACTCATGATTTTCCTCCGCAATTTTTTTAAATATATGATCTTAAATAGTGAAAGTCAAGTAGTTTAGAATGATTATAAACTAGATTTTTTAGAAATTTTGAATGTTACCTCTATATTTTCAATTTTTTTTCCAGTTGGAGGTATTGGTGTTTTTTTTATTTCAACTTCTTGAGAATTGATATCAATTAGTTCCTTGGTTTGTTCGTCATAAAAATGATGATGTGATGAAGTATTTGTATCAAAATAAGTCGTATCGTTTCCAGTATTTATTTTTTTCAAATATCCTTTTTTTTGAAAAGCGTGGACTGTATTATAAACAGTAGCAAGTGAAATTTTTTGATTAAATTGCATTCGAAGAATTTTGGTTAAATCGCTTATAGAAAAATGAAAAGTATCTTCCCTGTTAAATAATACTTCACATATTTTTATTCTTTGCTTTGTTGGACGCAATCCGGATAGTCTCAATTTTGCTATGTAATTTGTTACTAAATTTGACATACTTTATAATAGTTCTAAACTATAGTAATATTATATTTATCTGAAATCAAGTATTAAGGTTAGACTTTTTTATGAAAAAAAACTCCTACAGTTACGATGACCTAATTAACTGCGGACAAGGCGGTTTATTTGGACCTGGTAATGCAAAATTACCCCTCCCTCCAATGCTCATGTTTGACAGAATTATAGAAATTAGTGAAAATACAGGTTCTTATAAAAAAGGATTAATTAAAGCTGAGTTAGATATTAAAAATGATTTATGGTTTTTTAATTGTCATTTTAAAGAAGATCCAGTCATGCCAGGATGCTTGGGCTTAGATGCTATGTGGCAGTTAGTTGGTTTTTACCTTGGTTGGCTTGGAAATCCTGGAAGAGGAAGAGCTCTAGGAGTAAGTGCTGTAAAATTTACTGGTGAAGTTCTTAAAAATGTCAAAATGGCAACGTATGAAATTGATATGAAAAGAATTCTTATAAAAGGAGAAACTACTGTTGGTCTAGCAAATGGTATATTATCAGCTGATGGAAAAAAAATTTATTCTGCAGAAAATTTAAAAGTAGGTTTATTTAAATAATGAGAAGAGTAGTTATTACAGGTTTAGGTGTTGTTTCTTGTTTAGGAAATAATCAAGAGGAAGTTCATCAATCTTTATTAAATTCAAAATCAGGAATTTCTTTTGCAGAAGAATATAAAGAGCATA